>Ga0180432_10004312_pt1 | contig 19638 bp, 26 predicted proteins | sample SS_ome_10_FD_132414 | JGI IMG/M metagenome (GOLD analysis project Ga0180432, IMG submission 132414) | Hypersaline lake sediment archaeal communities from the Salton Sea, California, USA - SS_1_MS_2 metaG | ecosystem: Environmental > Aquatic > Non-marine Saline and Alkaline > Hypersaline >...
TGATTTGCGCGTGGGCTGCGTATAAACTCATTAACAAACTGGAAGAATGAACAACGTAACACTACTGGGGCGCATCGGCAAAGATGCGGAGCGCATCGGCGAGAAGGGAGCGCGCTTCAGCGTGGCGACCTCCGAGCGCTACAAGAACAAAGACGGCGAATGGGTCGAGGGGACCGAATGGCACAACGTCGTTTACTGGAACGCATCCGACTCGCTGTTGCCTCACCTGTCGAAAGGCCGCCAGGTGGCCGTAGAGGGATCGATTCACACACGGGAACACGAGGGCAAGTACTACACCGACATCAAGGCCCGACGGGTCCACCTGGTCGGCGGAAAAGGCGACGCGAAGCCGTCACAGGAATCAGCGCCGAAGCCGTCACAGGCAGACGATGACCTGCCGTTCTGATGACAGAAGCAAAGGCATCATTTGAGAGGTCGAGACGCGCCGGGACGGTGTTCAATCCGTACAACAGACTGTACGGTCGTCCGGTAGTTATCCCTCGACGCGGGAAGCCACACCCGTTCACTACGACCGTCCGCGGATGGCGGTATATCCAGCACCGGTACGGTCTTCGTGACAAGATGAAGCGATGACCCAGACCATCCGACACGGCGTGCTATCCTGCCGATCATGCCCCCTCGTCAAGATGACACAGGCAGACGGGGCCATCGTCACGTACTGCGATGCAGACGAGGAACGAAGGGAGGTCAAGTCAAAGCCGCCCGGGTTCTGCCCGTTGCGTTCGCACGACATCGAGTTCGAGGGGCGGGTGTACTTTCAAGCGTTCTGATGGCACGCTACGACCAACTGCGATACGAGGTATGGACCCGCTGCGAAGAGGCCGGACGGCTTGAGTGCTGGCTAACCGGCAAGCCAGTCGTACAGCCCGGCGGGTTCCGGTTCGCTTCTCAATTTGCGCACGTCCTACCAAAGGGGCGATTCCCACGATGGGCCAACGACCCGCGAAACATCCGCCTGCTGCACCCGGACGTACACGCCACACAGGAAGACTACCCGGAGTGGCACGACCTCGTTGCCGAATACATGGCCGCGTACTACCGTTACGAAGACCCGCCCGGCGACTGCACAGACGAACCGCGAAACCTCTAACGGCAAAAGCGTATCTTCACAAAGATGAACGACCGCATCCCATCAGTACAGCCACAAGCCCGCACGCAATATGCGGATAGCTTTAACGGCACGGGGCATGTCATCAACGACCAGCCCGCAAAGCGATACGCAGCAACCGCACGCATCGTCGCACGGGCCGATGCACTCGGTGCCGATTGGGTCGCGTACTGCTACGAATATCGTAGCGCATCGGAGACGGAGAACGTGCTGTATGCAATGACCAACGACCAGCTGGCTCGAATCGAAGACCTTGAGGACGACGAGTTTACCACATTCATCGAGACGCTGGCAAGCCATATCCGTCGACCAGCGATGGCGTGGCAATCAATCGGAGAGCAGCCGTGACGGAGGAACAAAGGGCACAACATAAAAAGGCAATGCTCGAAGCGTTGACCGCATCGATGGGCATCGTGTCAACCGCTTGTAAGGCTGTCGGGATTGGCAGAACCACTCACTATCGATGGATTAAGGAGGACGAGGAGTATTCGAGTGCCGTCGAATCCATCAACGAGGCGACGGTCGACTTTGCCGAATCAGCCCTTTACAAGCTCATCCAGAAAGGCGACACCGCGGCGACCATCTTCTACCTGAAGACCAAAGGAAAAAACAGGGGCTACCTCCAAACGGCGCACCTCCACACAACAGCGGACCCGCCTATCTTCGACTTGAACCCACTCGATGCAGCCGACGACAGCGACACGAAAGATAGCGGCGGCGGCGAGTAAGGGCCGGATCGTAGTCGTTCAAGGTGGACAGGGGGCAGGAAAGACGTACAGCATCCTCCTACTGGTCATAAACCACCTCCTATGGAAGCCCGGCCAGCTCTTCACAGTCGTGGCCGAAAGCGTCCCGAAGCTGAAGCGGGGGCCGATACTGGACTTCAAGAAGATACTTCGCTCCGTCAAACGGTACGACGCGGCAAACTGGAACGCGACCGACAAGCGCTACACATTTGCCAACGGGTCGGTCCTGGAGTTCGTGAGCGGGGACAACCCGGACAAGTACCGAGGCGCACGTAGACAGGGGCTGTTTCTAAATGAGGCCGATTCGCTAACCTTTGACCTCTTCACGCAGATGGAGAGCCGGACGGCTGGGCCCGTGCTGATCGACTACAACCCGTCTGCGGAGTTTTGGGTTCACACCGAGGTCGTCAATCGTGACGATGCGGCGTTCCTGATCCTGACCTACCTTGATAACGAATACCTCCCGACGGAGGAGCGAGACAACATCGAGCGAGCCCGCGAGAAAGCGGAGACGTCGCAGTATTGGGCGAACTGGTGGCGGGTATACGGCCTCGGGCAGATAGGACGCGTGGACGGTCTCGTCTACAAAGAATGGACGGAGGAAGACGAGGTGCGCGGCGACTACCTTGGTACGGGGCTTGACTTTGGCTTTGATCATGCGATGGCCGTTGTGGACGTTTACCGAACCCCGGACGGCTACCTTCTTGACGAGGTGTTTTACGGGTCTGGTCACACGGCCCTCGATGTGGTCCCGTTTCTTGAAGGAAAGGACGTAGTCGCGGACGTGGAATCGACCGGGGCCGTCCAGATGCTACGAGACCACGGGGTGTCTATCATGCCAGCAAAGAAGGGGCCGGGGTCCGTCCTGGAGGGCATCAACCTGATAGCGGGGTCCGGCCTAATCGTCACAAAACAGTCCGTCAACATCAAGAAGGAGCTACGCAGCTACGCATGGATGGTGGATAAGGCCGGGCGCACGGTGCCGGGCCGCGTGGTCAAGGAGAACGACGACGCGCTGGACGCTGCGAGGATGGTCGTGTTAAGGCACGCAAAGCAGCCGCGCATTATTTGGTGAGACGGTAAAAACTTCTCTTTCGGGAGATTCGTATCTTTGGACTATGTCCCTCCTCACTCTGAAAGCGCGGGCCGAATCCGCCTACACATCGCTCGGCATTACGTCCTACGGAGAGGTCCCAGACCTCGGGATGCTGGAGCAACTGGCGAACGTAGAGACACCTTACTATGGATTCGCTCAACTGACAGAGCAGGCGGAAGGCCGAACACATCGGAGGTTTGAGGTTCGCATGGATGTGCTTGACACCTTCTTCAATTCGGAGAAGGTCGAGACCGCGCGGTATCGTCGTGACTACTGGATCGAGAAGCGTGAAGAGTTGCGGGGCCTGTTCTACGCATGGCTCGGCGAGTTCTACGACCCGGACCTGATGGAGATTCCTGAAGAGACCATCGTCGGGGAGTTCGCGCCGTTCAGCACCCGGTTCAAGTTCACGGCGGTGACGTACACCTTCGACGTTCTGATGAAGAACGACTATTGTCTGGACGGTGCATCGCCTCCGTCGGCATCCGGCGGAACTTGGGTTCTGCGCGACACGGACGGCACAGAACTCGACACCGGTACCGTCCCGTTCGGCGGCACGGCACAGGTCGAGGCACCGGACGCGGCGGCCACGGTAGCAAACACCGAGGGCACGGAGGTTGCGAGCGGAAGCGTGCCATCGGGCGGGTCACTTGACTTGACAGCCCCGGACGGCACGACCGACGTGCAGAACACCCTCGGTAACACCGTCGCGACCGGGACGCCACCGAGCGGAGGGACGGATACGGTAACGGCCCCGGACGCATCGTACACGGTGGAGGACCAGGACGGCACGGAGCTGGCCACCGGGTCTATCCCGTCGGGCGACAGCGAAACGGTGACGGTGACGGTTCCGCGCGACCTGTTCCTTATCGTGAACGTGTCCAGCGGTGACGACACGGCGGTGCTCGACATCGGAACGAATCAGGCGGGCGACCTTGACACGCTGGACGCTGGTGGCCTCACATCTGTAACATACGACCTGAACGGATCTCCGGTTACATTGCCGTTTACGGTGGCGGACGGCGATACGCTGACCGTCGAGTTTGACGCCGCCGGCTCTGACACATCGTTCACGTTGAGCGGCACGTACTGATGAGCAGACGAACGACATACTACGGCGCTTCGAGCGCATCGGGCATCGCATGGACCGCCTACTGGAATGCGAACGGGAACACGAACGAGCCATACAATGGGCTTAATGGGGTATGGAACGCCACGTCGCATTATGACACGGGCAAAGATGGACAGGCGTTCGACTTCGGAAGCGGAAATCAAAACCGATGGGTAACCGTTGCGGATAATGACCTATTGAGCGCAACGGGCCCGAGCGGGGACGTTCCGTTTACCCTGCGAATGTGGATTTATTATACAGGAATTAGCTCGAAGGGCAATTTTCTATTTTGCAAGCGGGACGATAGGTCTGGACCAGACACCGAGTATTGGCTACGATTAGATGATAACGGTACCTACGTATTGACCCGGTTTTCCGGGGCATCGCAGGGCAATCTCGTGAGAACGTTTTCCAACGTTTTCGCACCGCTGGGCCAATGGGTGTGCGTCCACGTGGTGTGCGACGGGACGAAGTTTGGCGTTGACATCTACATCAACGGCGTGAATGAGACGTGGAAGCATGAGGGGGCCGGCAACTACGTGGACATGAACAGCACGGACTCCTCGGTTGTTATCGGCTCGAATCCCCTCAGCCTGGGCGGAAATCAGTTCAAACACCGGGGCCTCATTGACGAAATCGGATGGTTGAAAGGCCGGGCATTGACACCCTCTGAAATAGCAGACGACTACAACGGAGGTGCAGGAAAATTCTATCCATGAAGATATACGGCACATACATAGTGAATGGCTGGCAGGTCAACGAATTAACGGTGGTGTTCAATGTCGAATCAGGCACCGCAACCCTAACTTATTTACACGATGGCAAAGAGGTTGAACCGTTCATCGTCACAAAAGGTGAGCGCATGGCCTATGATATAGACACCCCCATCGGTGTACTGCCATTCGAGGAAAGGACAAAGTTGCCGAAATCGGTTCCTGCCGAAGGGACGGTGGATGAGCACGAATTGAAGCCAAGCGGCCCATTTCATACCGCATGGATAGACGACGCGCTGGTCGGCTACGGACCATCGCCGGAGGTGATGCTGGTCCGGGACATCGTGGAGGTGCGTTTCTACGCAACGGAGGAGGACATGAAATCTGACATTGAATGAGCAACGCACGCGACCAGATCGGGCGTGAACTCGTCGAAGCGGTGCGGGCGACGATGCAGACCCTGGGGCGCAACGCAACGGGACGCGCATCGGATTCCCTTCGCTACGAGGTGCGCATCGACGGCGTTGATGTCTTCGGCGTGGACTACTTTGAGCAGATTGACAAGGGTACACCAGCCGGCACCGTCGTGGACCTGTCTAACCTGGTCGAATGGGTCGCGGCGAAGTTCGGGGAGCGAGGGCGTCGTGGCGTTCGCATCGCCTACCGCGTCCGTCAAAACATCTACGAGCGAGGCGCACCATCGGACCCATCAAAGCTGGACGTACTGGACAAAAGCTACAATGCGGCGCTGCCTTCCATTCGTCAACTTGTCGACCGTGACATTCTACGCCTCACAGATTCAACCCTCGCATAATGGCCCTGTCCATCACCACCAACCCGACATTGAATGGAAAGTACAGCGCACGCCTGCCCATTCCATTCAGGGCCACGTCCGGTGACGACTGGATTCTTGCAACGGTTCGCAACAGCGACGGGACGAGCGCGGGTCTTTCAACGGCACGCATCCCAAAGGTCTCCGGCGGGTTCACGTTCAATCCTGCCGCATACGCCCGCGACCTGTTCGATCCTTTCGACCTAACCAAAGTTGAGGCGGATTCGTTTTCTGACCTCGGCGACGACATGTACCGGCTGTTGGAGGTCCTCGTCCAAGAGGAGGACAGCCCGGCCGCGACCACATCAAACCATTTTTACGTGACACCCGGCGCTTCGCCTATTATTGACACGGGCGGAACACGAGAGACGGCGCGCTGGCATTGGACGCAACTTGGAATCTTCGCAGCGTCTCCATTCACGCAATCCGCTAGCTACTGGAGGTTCGACCGCGAATGGACGTATAACAGTCACCTTCGGGCTGTGTTCTATGCGGGGTCCGGCATAGTGTCCACGATCTCCATCGTGTACGACGGCTCGACCATCGTGTCCATCGCCGCCCCGGGGAATGAGGGCATCTATCAACTGCCATTGAACGACACATGGGTAAACGCTAACGCATCGTTGGGGTCTGTCCCGGCCTCGTGGTCTACGGCACGACTCATCGTAACCTACTCGTCCCTCGGTGAATCCAGGCAGATGGAAATCGTGCGTGACAACCGATGCGCGAAGACGCTGATCTATCGCAACCGCTACGGGGCGTGGGACACATTTGTCCTACACGGTCGAGAGGAGGAAAGCGTCGAGGGGTCGGCCGCAGGTCTAGCAACGGTACGCACCGACGTGCTGGATACCTATGACGCTGGTCTGGGCAGCGAGTTCGCGGACGGGCGGGTCAAAGCATACGGCACGCGCTCGGAGGTCTCCAAAAGCATCGAGAGCGATGTCATCAGGCCGTCGGTCGCGGCGTACCTCTTTCGTGACATCGTCGAAAGCCCGGTGCACCTGATAGTCGAAGAGGACGCGACGGGCGGGGAGGCGATTCGGGAAATCATCATCGACCGGGGCGCGTCTACTGTCAGTGACCTCGGGCGGGGTCGTTCGTTCACCTTGAACTATAGCTATGCGACACAAGGTTGACCTTATCCTCGAAGACGGGTCTTCGCTTGAGCTGAAGCTGGACGATCTATTTCCGTTCGTCATCGACCGTAGCGTGGCGGAGATTCAGGAGCTGACGAAGCGAAAGACCAACGGGTCCAAGACGTTCAAGATTCCCGCGACGGTTGCAAACAACCGCGCGCTCGCACAATGCTACGAGCTGTCAGTGTCATACCGGGACATTCAGGAGGCGATATGGCAGCGACCGGTTCACATCAACGTGGACGGCGTGGTCATGGAATCTGGCTACATCACGGTCCGTTCTGTCGTCATCGGGTCGGACGGTCGACCCGAATACTACGAGGCCAACTACCTCGGCTCCGACCTTGACTGGATCGAGCGTCTTCGTCTGGCTACGATGCGGGATGTGTATGGACAAGTTTCTGTCATATACCAAGAGCCAACAATACGCTCACTCAACCAAAACCCGGACGTTATTACGTGGTGCAATCCGTACACCTTCAAGTTCCTCGACGTCATTGACGCGGCTGGTGGGGTTGCGAATGTCACGGCGGATGATATGTGGCCAGCTGCGCGCATGTCGTGGCTCGTGGGTGCCATTCTGGACGATGCGGGTATCGCGTGGTCGTCTGACTTCCTCAACGATTCTGCGTGGTGGGACAACATCTACTATTCGGACCGTTCGCTTAAGAACGAGGACGGCGAGGACTACGACGTGCAGCTCGGAAATTCGTATTCTATCGGGCAATTCTTTTCACCCAAAGATTCCCAGCTTGACTTCTTCGTGGGATTCCTCCAGACCTTCAACTGCGTGGCGCAATACCGCGACGGGGTGCTGACATTTGAGCCACGGTTCGGATACACGGACAAGGCGGGAACGTTCAGCGGGGGTTTCTATCAGGATTCGCAGACGGAGGACTGGAACTCGCGCGTTTCACGCGCATCGGAGGTCGAGTTCAAGACTCGCTATAAGCAGCGGGAGACGTACCGATGGGCGTCTGATTCCAACTGCCTTCACAGCGGTGAGATGCAGCGCATTGAATCGAACGTCTTGGACTTGTCGGAGGTGTTCACGTTTGGCGGGTCACCGCCTATAACCGGGAGGCGCGGCGGCACATGGTACAACGACGAGACGGAGCGGGTTATCGAGTTCGGGCCGGGATTCGAGCGCGGTGAGAATGAAACCGAGTTCTATTTCAACTACACATGGGATCTCGGTTACTATGCCTACGAACGATACGATCGCGCTGATCAGGATAACTTATGGTCACGTCGGGTCTTTCTGTACGAGGTCGGCAATGTGTACCCGGTAGCGGGGGCTTCGTTCCTCGTGTTTAACACGCCCATCGTCTACGAGGACCAGTCGTCCACGACGCACAATCTGACCCAATGGTCGTGCTGGCAGTACCTCGGACCTAATCGACTGACGACCCTTGACAGCGGCGCGGGGTTCCTGCCGCCCGTGGAGAACATCAGCTTCCGCATCAACCAAGGGCTGGGGGCCATATCGCCAGATTCACCGTCCCTTTGGGAAAAGCTCTTCGAGACGACCATCGACAAGATTGCACGAGGCCGGACCCTAGAGGCGTCTGTGAACCTGTCGATTCAAGAGTACATGGGGCTTTCGATGCGGACCTACGTCATCATCGACGGTCAAAAATTTGTCATCAACAAGCTGAAAGAGTTTGACCCGTTTGACGACGGGCCGACGACGATTCAGCTACTGAAAATAGAATAATGGCGGAGACCAGGATATTCTCGATCAGATACGAGGGGCTGGAAGATGCCCAAAAAAAGCTCGACGACGTTACCAAGTCTTTGGTACGACAAGAGGAGGCGGTTCGTGAAACGAAGAAAGAGATACGCGAAATCGAGAAGGCGAACGGCGGGTCTACGGAAGCGTCTATCGAACTTCGACAGGAACTATTAGCACAACAGGACAATCTAAAGCAGCTTCGAGCGGAACGTCGAGCGAGCGTCAAGGAACTCGAAAACAGCGCGACAGCGATTAACGCTGCGACCGGGTCAAATGAGCAGCTTCGGGCCGAGCTATCTTTGATGACCGAAAGGTATAACAGCTTGTCCGGTGAAGAGCGAGACAGGGCCACGGTCATAGATCAGGTGACTGGAGAAGAGGTGTTGCTTCGTGACGCGATCAAAGGGACATCGGACCAGCTCAAAGAGAACGAATCAGCGGTCGGTGACAACCGCCGCAACGTCGGTAACTACGAGGAGGCGGTCACGAACGCCCTGTCGAAGGTCAACCTCTTCGGTGTGAACCTGGGGGCCGTGAAGGCCCAGCTTGAGCAGCAGCTGGTCGCGTTGAAAGCGTCCACCACGGGGACGGCGGCGCAGGCCACGGCAACGACCGGGGCGGCGACGGCAACGACCGGGTTTAGCGCGACGCTTAAGGCACTCCGAATCGCGCTTATCTCGACGGGCATCGGGGCCATCGTCGTCGCGTTGGGAGCGTTGGGTGCGGCCTTCGCATCGACACAACAGGGGGCGGACCTATTGCGCCGGGAGGCGAACCGCATCAAGTTCATAATGGAAGCGCTGTGGGGTGTTGTCCAGAACCTGTCCACGGGTGCGTTCGCAAAGCTGCAAGAGAAGTTTAGTGAAATCAAGGAGTTGGGCATAGCTGGAGTGTTCAAGGCAATCGGCGACGCTATTGTACAGAACGTAATCAACAGGTTCCAAGCCGTTGGCGACCTATTCGGGGCCTTGGGTCAGGCGTTTAATGCCTTGATGAATAGGGACTTTGCGGGTGCCAAGGACGCACTCGTGGAAGCGGGCGACGAGTTAACGACGGTGTATACGGGCATTGACGAGCCGTTTGACAAAGCATCAAATGCAGTCGAACAATTTGGGGAGTTCGTGTCTGAAACCGCCGACGTGGTGCGCGATGCCAACGAAAGGTCACTCGAATACACGGCAACACAGACCGCATTAGAGCAAGCCCTGATTGACAACGCAACGGCCATCAGTCAAGCTAACCGAGAATTTAGGGAGCAACGAATCATCGTAAACGACGCGACCAAGACCATCCGGGAGCGGATCGCGGCAAGCGAGGCGGCAGAGGCGGCACTTTCAAGGCGAGCCGAGTTGCAGAAAGAGGAGATCGAGCTTGAGATACAACTCCTCAAAAACAGGCAGCAGAACAACGATACGATGCGCGCCGGGGAGGGTTCGTATCAAGAGCTTGCCGCATTGGAGGCAAAGCTAATCGACATCGAGGCACAAAGGTCACAAGAGCTGACCAGGCTAACGTCCCGGATGTCTTCGCTCCAACTCGAAGAGCGAAAGCGTTTGGCCACAATAGCCGAAATTATCGGAAGCGAGCAGGAGCGTCTCGACCTTGAGCGCGACCTTCGCCTCGAAGAGCTGGAACTCAACCGCGAGACAACCGAACTTACAGACGAGGAGTTGCGGGCGCGCGAAGCCATTATTCAAGAGTACGCAGACAAGAGGGCCGAGATTGCCCGCGAAGCGGCGGAGGCGGAGCAGGAGGCGCACTTCGAGGGATTGCAAGCACAGGTAGACCGCATTGCTACGGAGAACGAATTGGCGGCCCTTCAGCTCGAAGAGCAGAGGAACATTGCCATCGCAGCCGCCATTGAGCGCGGCGAATCAGTCGAGGCCGTGGAACGGGAATACGACCGACGCGGCATTGAAATGACCCGCGAAATGATGGAGGCGCAGCGTCAGGTGCTGGAGCTGGAGCTGAACAATCTGACCGCATCGCTGGACGGAGGTGTCGCCGGGGCCGTATTGACTGAAGAGCAGCGGGAGCAGGTGGAGTTGCAGATTCAGGCTCTGAACACCAAATTAGCGAGCATCGGCGTTCAGATGGCGCAGATCGGGCGAAACCCTGAAACTGGAGAGCCGCAGGATTTGCCCGGGATACTGGGAATGGACCCGGAGGACATAGAGCATCTTGAGTTCGCTCAAGAGCAATTGATGACCGGAATCGATGCACTGTCAGATGTGTTTCAAGCAGCGTCTCAATCGCGCATAAATCGAATCAGACAAGAGCAGGAAGAAGGGCGCATTTCTGCCGAAGAAGCGGACAGGCAAATCGAGAGAATCAACGAACAGGCCGCTCGCAGGCAACGGACCATCTCCATCGTTCAGGCAATTATCAATACATCGGTTGGGGTCACAAAGGCACTCGCTGCTTTGCCGCCGCCGTTTAGCTTTATTCAGGCCGCAGCCGTCGGAGCGCAGGGGGCCGCACAGGTTGCCGCGATACGAGCGCAGAAATTCGCAACGGGCGGCATCCTATCAGGACCTTCGCACGCACAGGGCGGCATCCAGGTCTTTGGACGTGGGGGCTACTTCGGTGAGGCCGAAGGCGGGGAGGCCATCATCAACCGACAATCGACGGCGATGTTCAGACCACTTCTGTCGGCCATCAACGAAGCGGGCGGCGGGCGAGCCTTCGCAAACGGGGGCATTCTGTCACCGCCATCAATCGCTACCAACATCTCCGGCGCATCGACGGCGCCCAGCCGTGGGGTCGTCGAGGGCTTGCAGAATATGCCAGCGCCCGTCATCACGGAGGCGGAAATCACCAAGCGGCAAAGCCGCGTAGCTATCGCAGAAGCAGAACGAACAATCGGATGAAAAATAGATTCACAACGGAGGACATCGTAAGGGCGGCCGACATCGGGTTGCTCCGAAAAGGCCAGCGGCCGCAACACATCCGGGCGTACTTTGACCATCGAATGAGGGAACACCAAAGCCACCGTAAGGCGATGCACGAGACAGCGGAGGCGTTCGGGGTCACGGAGGCCGCAGTCAAGAAAGCACGTCAAGCATGAGGAGATACGTCATCGAAACGAACGAAGGCAAGGTCCGCAAGGCGGTGCCGTCCTCGTGGTCAGAATTGACCTATCCTGTCTGGAAGCGAATCAGCGCACTCGACGACAACTTCGACGACGATGCGGATCGGCTTCTCTACGCTGCGAAGGTAGTATCTATCCTGTTGGACATGGACCTCGCTACGGTCCTCACCGCCCCGCACGAGTTCGTGGCGAACGTGTACGCAGATGCAGCGGACTGGATAAACGACTCGCCCGTTTCCATCGTTGAGCCGTGGACGCTAGACGGGGAGACCTACGAAGCTCCGCCGGGTCAGCGCGACCACCTGACCACGGGTGACTTCGTGAACGCGAACGTCCTCATTCAGACCTTTGGCGATTCCGCGTCGGTTGAGGACATCGGCCTCGCAGTCGCGGCGATCTACGCGCGTCCGGGCGACCGTGACGAAAACAGCATCGTGGACCGTTTCGAGCTGTTCAAGCAGAAGTGCCCGATGGACGTCGTCATGTCGTACGCTTTTTTTTTGACCACCTTCAAGGGCGCATACGAGACGCACACGCAAATCTATTCGAGCCTCCAAAGGTGGGCACGCCGAATGTTGCACAGCTACGTCACATGGGGTGGAAGCCCTCGCTCTACATGGCCGCCCGGTCGGGCGTGTTCCTCAATCCTCACAGAGACGCAACCGCTTTAAGGCAGGCGGAGGATAGCAGTCTCTTCGAGTGGCTTGACCTCCTATCCATCGCACGGGCCGAGGGGTCTTAACTTTTTTCCCTTTCATTAGGTCGGCGGCATAGGTACATTTGTGTCATGTCCGCACCCTTTCGCGTTGTCAATCTGGAAGCAGGCCGCACCGTTCGGCTGGAGTTCTTCGGCCCCATCGGTTACGACTTTTGGGCACTCTTCGGCGACAACCCAGAGGAGTACGATAAGAACACCATCGAGCGCACCCGCGCCGAACTGAAGGAGCAGCTCGACGAAATCGAGAGCATCGAGGCCGCTGTCATCGAGGTCGACATCGAATCGCCGGGCGGAGACCTCGGTCATGCCCTGAACATCTATCAGGCATTGCGCGAGAAAGCAGAGGCCGGGGCGACTGTGAAGACGCGAGTGCTGGGAAACAGCGCATCCGCGGCGACGGTCATCTTTGCGGCTGGTGACGACCGGGTCATCCGGCGCGAATCCATGCTCCTCGTGCATTCTGCGATGTACCCCTATCTGGAGTACACGAATCAATACGACCTCCGTTCGCTGGCTGACGGCCTGAAGAACTGGGACGCGCAGATCAAGGAGGTCTACGCAGCCGCCGGGGTGGGGTCAGAGGACATCGAACGCCTGATGAAGATGAACGGCGGACACGGAAAATTCATCAAGGCCAGCGAGGTCCGGGACATCGGCCTCGCTACTGACATCGAAGGCGGTGAACCCGTCTTCAACTTTGACCACGACTTTATTCTGAACATGAACCGACCTATCATGGAAGACACCAAGACCCCGAACCTCATCGACCGCATCGCTGCGTTCGCAGGACTGAAGAACGAAGAGGCCGTCGAGGCGGTCGAGGACACGGTCGAAGATACGGACCCGCGCATCGCCGAACTCGAAGAGCGCATCAACGCACTCGAAGCGTCAAATGCGGAGGGCATCAGCCTGCTCAATGAAGCCCGCGAGACCATCGCTACCATGAAAGGCGAAGTCGAAGAGGCGGACAACGCATGGGCCGAAGAGGTCGCCGCGAAGGACGACACCATCGCGGAGAAGGACGCACGCATCGCCGAGCTGGAGAAGGCCGTCGAAGACATGGCCGTCACCGGCGACGCTCCGAAGAACGACACGAAGACCGTAGAGGTTGCAGCCGATGCCCCGTTGTGGGTTCGGGTCAACGCAGCCCGTCGCATGAACTGATTACCAACCTAACAACCTGAACACACCAACAACCCAAAGACATGGCAATTACTCTCTCAAGCAACACCTACGCCGGACAGGCCCTTCAGGACATCGTCACCGCTGCCGTACTGCGCGGCGGCCTTCTGGAGCAGGGTGCGATCACGGTACATACCGACATCCGCAAGAAGATGGTCGTTCCGACCCTCGCTGCCGCTGCCACCATCCAAGACGGTGCGGGAACCTTCAACGCCGCCGGAACCCTCACGGGTGACGAGACGGTACTGGAGCCGCTCGCTCGCATGATCAACATCGAGGTAGACGCCTCCGTCCTCGCTGGATGGTGGACCTCGCTCCAACAGCGCGCCGGTTCAGCCGGGCGTTTTGAGCTGGTCGATCCGGTGACGGATGCGGTCATCGAAGAGCTGGGCGGCATCGTCGGCAAGTTCAACAGCTACCTGATCTGGCAAGGGTCCGCCGCCGCTGGCAACGATTCGGCCATCACCGTGACGGGTTCCAACACGACCGATGGACTGATCTCCGACCTTCAGGCAGACGCTGATGTCAACGACATCACCCCGAACGCCTCGAAGCAGGCCATCAGCGCGGCCAGCGAAGCCGATCCCGCTGTCCTGACCCTGAGCGCATCTCACGGTGTTCAGGTCGGCGACTGGGTCACCCTGAACAACCTGGCCGGTGGCACGTGGAATACCGAAGACGGCAACAGCTACCAAGTGACGGCTGTCTCCGGCAACGACATCACCCTCGGTGCTCTGGATTCCAGCGGCCTTGGTACCTGGTCGAGCGGTAACATCGTCAGCATCAACCGCGACACGGTCATCGACGAGCTGCAGCAGTTCTACGCGCTGCAAGGCGAGCAGGTCGAGACGCAGGAAGACTACTACATCTACGTCCCGACGCACGTCGCCAAGGCGTACTACGCAGAGCAGGCCAACGCCGCCACGGGAGCCGGACGGTTCACCGTCGGTGCGCGTGAGCTGGACTTCCTCGGCAACAAGATGATCGCCGATCCGTTCATGTCGAAGAACACCATCGTCGGATCACGGGTCCGCGACCTGCACTTCGGCACCGCCCTGGTCGAGGACTTCACCTCCTTCAGCATCCACAACCTCGCAGAGACGAGCGGGAACCGCAAGTACCAGATTCGCATGGACTTCACCGCCGACGTGGCTCACACGAACGGTAAGGACATCAGCCTGTACGATCCTGCCCTCTGATTCATCATCCCTGAAAAGCAACTGATATGCCCATCACAACAGCAGGAAACGGTCTCACCGGGGTGAGCGAATGTCCAAAGTCCGGCGGAATCCGTCGCGCCTGGTTCTGCGAAGTCTCCGACATCGCCGCCATTGTGGCCGCAGATTCTGCGGTCACGGACCTGACCTTCGCATCAGCTGGCACCGGATTCGAGCAGATCGAGTTCAAGCGAAACGAAGCCGAGTACACGGAGAACGGTGACGACCCGCGCGTGAATACCGTGGAACTGTCCATCAGCCTCCCGAACCCGACGGGCGCACAGCGCGCTCTCCTCGAAGAGCTGAAGTCCACGTGCAAAATGTACGCGGTCGTCGAGCTTTACAACGAGGAATCGGCCATCACCGGCGACAACCGCCTGATGTTCATCGGATACGACACCAAGGCGAAGGACAGCGCGTTCCTGACCTACTCGGGTCACGAAGCCACGAGCGGTCGGGCGCGTACCGACGATTCGATGCTGTCTCTCACCTTCACGGCGGAGCAGGCACACTTGGTGTACGAGCTGACCGGACTGTCCGGCGCTTCAGCCACGACCCTGGACGACATCGTCACCGAGCTGGTCGATGCCACGAACGTCTGATGACATGGCGAAGCGCAAACTCAAATCTGAGTACCGAGGAAAGCGTATCTTTCTGACAGAGCATGGGACCATCGACACCACACGAATCGAACACGTCGAACGCCTCCGCCGCATCGCCAAAGGATCACCGTCCTGCGAGCGATACTTCGAGGAGCGGTCCCGTAAACGTGTCGGTGCAGATTCCAAGGAAGGACCCGCCGACGCCGGGGGAGCAGAGGAATAGGCACTACGGTCGCAAGTACATCCCGTGGGGCGGTCGTGCGAACGACTTCCCCGAGCAGATGGAGGACTTGCTCCAGGCGTCTGCAACGCTGAAGGCTGTACTTAATTCACAGTCTCGGGCTGTCGCAGGTGGCGGGTTTTCGACAGAGAGCGAAGAGTTTGCCGCGCGGTTGGCTCGAGTCAACGCTGACCAGTCTGTCAACGACTTTGCGTTTCGTGTCGAGCTGGACCTGAACCTCTACGGTCAGGCGTGTTTCCTTGAGATTAGGGAGCGAGCTGCCGGGGTGGAAACGGTTCGGCTAAAGCACCAGTCGACCGGACAGGTTCGCTACGCATCGTTCGACACAGACGATCCGACATCCGAACCGACTGAGATTTTGGTGGCAAATTGGGCGCGGGGTGCGTATGCTGAAAAGACACGGTACTCACTCGTTGACTACACCGAATCAACCGTAGGGGGTCGCCGGGTGCGCGTCAAGGCGCACATCCTCAAAGACTACGAGCCGGGGTCACGTCACTACGGTTTCCCCAACTGGATGGGGGCTTGGTACGATTGCTGGCTTGAGCAGTCCATCAGCCGACTGAACTATAACGTGCTGGAGCAGGGGTCACACCTGGCTGGCATCCTTTCGTGGGACTTGGGTCAGGGCATGACCGAGAAGGGGGCGGAACTCAACATCGAACAACTGAAAGCCAACCTGAAGGGAACCGGCAACGCGGGCAAGGTCATCGTCCTGCCTTCGCTGGGCGCATCAAGCGCGCCGTCTTTCGTTCAGTTTGACCTCCCCGACGACGGGTCCTTTGTGACCATGTACGAGCGCGTGCAGGGCAAGATCGTGACGGCGTGCAACTGGTATCGATCCCTCGCTGGTCTGGCAACGCCGGGGCAGTTGGGGAACACGCAGCAAATCCGTCAAGAGTGGCAACTGGCTTTGGACACGTTCATCAAGCCCCACCAGAAACGTCTACAGGATGCCATCATGCGCGCCTATCAGGGTACACGGTACGAAAACGAGACGTTCTCATTCACCGTCTCCAGCCCTGTGAACGCCATTAACGAACTGGGGGCTTCGGAGTTTGCGCAGGTTCTCAGGTTCAATGAGGTCCGACGTGAACTCGGGATGACACCGGACGAAGACATGGAAGACACCTACCTCAAACCGACGACCGATGCCGCTGCTAACGCCTGACGAAGTCCTCGACATTGCGTTCGAGAATCCGAACACGATGGACGATTCGTTCATCCGGGCGGAGCTAATCGAAGAGCACGAGGTCGGAACGATCAAGCACCTGCTCGGTGACGACACCTACACGGAGCTGGTCGGTGGTGACTACGCGGGCGCCCTGGATTCGGTGGAGGCGTGGCTCGCATACGAGGTGAAAGCGGCGGCCATTCCGCTGCTGAAGAACGTTCCGGACGGCATCGGGGTCACGGGTGAGTATCAGGCGAACCCGGACGCGGCTCGACAGGCCATCGCACAGGCCCGCGAATCGGCACGGTTTCACATGCTCGCAGCCCGCGAGTGGCTGAACGACAACGGCGTAGATCACAACATTGACACAACCTCCCGCATCGCCGGGGCGATTATCATCTAAACCCCTAAACCATGAAGCGTACTTTTCTCATTATGATGACCTTGGCGCTGTCGTTCGGCGCGTTCTCGCAGACCTTCTATCGAAACGTCGAGATTAAGGCGAACCTCGAAGTCGAGGAGGATGCCACATTTCAAGGGCCGACCAACATGGACGGCGTGGTCAACTTCAGCGGAGATTCGCTTGAGATCAACAGCAAGGTCACGATCGTCGACGATTCGGTGGACATCCATACCGATACGTCGTGCTGCGGCTTTGTAGGTTTGCGCGTGCGTTTGGCAGGCGGCAACACTGCCTATGGATACTACAACACCGCGTTGGCGAGAGCTGCGAGCGTTGTGCAGAAGAATCAGAGCTTCTACGGCACCTACTACCTGCTGGCCTTTAAGTTGGCCAGACTTGAGTCGGACAGCATCGCCGAGGTAAAAGCGCCGGACGTGCGCTTCCGATCGTCGGACTCTTTGTTTTTTATGAACCCGCCCATCGACACGGTGGGTCTGCCTGCCAATCGCCTGTGGCAAGATTCTAACGGCTTCATCCGAATCAAGCAGGACTAAAATCAATAATCATGATCAAGTTCAAACAGGGGAGCGAGTTTCGATATGTGGTGCACAACGGCATCATCTACGGAGGTCTCATCAAGACCGCATCTGTATGGAATGACGATCCGGCGCAGTTCTCCGATGGATCAAGCCCCGTGACCGTGGTCGGTCCGGTCGTCGGCACGGTCGAACACGAGGTCACGAAGGAAATCGCAGAAGGGGGTCCGCTGCTCGATGGCAGTGGGAACCAGTACTTTCCGCTGCTGTGACCGACACAGCGACCATACTGAAGGGTACGGGCATCGGCACGGCCGTGACCGGTGCGGTGCTAATGTGGTCGCAACAGAACCCGCTGGCTGCGCTCATTCTGATGCTATTCGTGCTGTCCCTCGCTGACTGGGTCACCGGGGTCGCAAAGGCGCATCGCATGGGCGTGGAGGTGGTCAGCGCAAAGCTGAAGACCAAGCTAATCGAGTTGGGCCTGTACTGTGCGGCTATCGCCGCTGCGTTTGCCGTGGTCATCATCGCGCAGGCCGCGACCGGTAGTGGAATGGTATCGGTCCTGCTGCCCTACGTGATGGACGTGGTCATCATCGCGCTGTGCTACGTCGAGCTGGTGTCAATTCTTGAGAACCTAGAGGTGGCCCTCGGTGTGCATAGCATGGCTTCGATGTACGTGGTGCGCCCGCTGCGAAAGCTGCTCACCTTCCAGCTCAAGGCGTGGGGCCGGCGGATTGACGAGGTGACGCGCGAGGGAGACCCTAAATAGACGGCCATGCGAATCGGTGAGGAATTATCTATCGCAGACGTTGAGCGACTGCTGATGGAATGTGAGCGGCCGGTGGAGGCCCTTGTGATCCATTGCAGCGACACACCGGCGGGGCGTGAGCACGACGCCCAGGACATCCACATCTGGCACTTGCAGCGGGGCTGGTCGGCCATCGGCTATAACATGGTGGTCAAGCTGGACGGCACGATCGAGATGGGGCGCAACTGGAACCGCGTGCCGGCGCACGTCAAAGGTCACAACCGAAAGACGATAGGCGTGTGCTATGTCGGTGGCGGTGACGGTCAGGACACCCGGACCGAAGCGCAGACGCGGACGCTTCAGCTCGTCGCCGGGGTATTCGCCATGCACGGCCACGCGGTGCTGGGGCATCGCGACCTCGACCCGTCGAAGGCGTGCCCGTCATTTGACGTGGCCGACCTGACGAAGGGCGGTATCATGAATCGTACATAAAGGCGTTAATCGCATCATATCGCATCATGTTCACCGCACTATCCCTATACCTGTTGACGCGACGGCCCAAAACGGCGGCGGTCGTGATCGCCTGTTTACTGCCGGTGGTGTTGTGCGCAGGACCGCGGAAGAAGGCACTGCGAGAGGAGGTCGAGCGGTTGACGCTGGAGCTGGCCGAGTGTCAGGCGGATAGCTACGCGCCGACCCCGTGCCCGGAGGTGATCCGCGCAATGGCAGAGGACGGCGACATCGACCGGAACGAGAGAAAGGTGGTAAAGGCGATTATGCGCGACCACAAGCCCGTGAGGGTGGCAAAGCAGGCCCGGAAACGGGTCGTGAGGGTGTACCGGAACGAGCGGCGCGAGGAGGTGCGCACGAACGTCTGGCGCAATCTTTTCAAGTCCCTGAACATCTGGGCGATTGCGGGCATTGGCGCGGGTTTGCTGTACCTGCTGGTGCGCGGTGGCGGTGACGTGGTGGGGATTCTTCGCCGTTTGGCGGGGAAATAAATGTTACATATATTCGCATCATGCGAAAGCCACGGCGCAAGATTCCGATGAACACGGGCGAGGGCACGAAGAGTGACCACCGGAATGACCGCCGGAGTGAGTGCAAGCCACGCGAATGAAGTACGCCCCCATCATCGCCCTGCTCATCGCCGGATGCGCGGAACAGGAACCTGCACCGATCGAGCGGGCGGCGTGCGACACGCTACGCATTGAGGGGCGAA
>Ga0180432_10004313_pt1 | contig 19636 bp, 12 predicted proteins | sample SS_ome_10_FD_132414 | JGI IMG/M metagenome (GOLD analysis project Ga0180432, IMG submission 132414) | Hypersaline lake sediment archaeal communities from the Salton Sea, California, USA - SS_1_MS_2 metaG | ecosystem: Environmental > Aquatic > Non-marine Saline and Alkaline > Hypersaline >...
AAACCTGCTTGCCTATGGGAGAAACCAACCGACCGACAAAAAACAGGGAGTGGAAATTGTTACACCCTCCCTTCTGCTAATTCTTACCAGTTATTGTTAAACAAAATAGTCTTCAAAGATATGGAAAAGCTATATTCTATTTTTGGGGGGTTGAAAATGTTGCTCCCCATTAAACATAAAATGCTGTCAGTTAAAAAAATAACAACTATTTTACTGGCAGTTGGCTTATTGAGCCTGCAAGCGAATGTATTTCCCCGGGAAGGATCTATCAACTCGAAGGAAATACAACAAGTCCAGCAGGAAATCGAAGGAAAAGTAACTGACCCGCAGGGAGTCCCGATGCCGGGTGTGGATATCGTTGAAGAAGGCACACTCAATGGTACCGTTACCAATCTGAACGGTGAATACAGCATTACAGTTGAATCACCGGAGGCTGTGCTTGTCTTTTCTTTTGTGGGTTATCTTTCCCAGGAGATCCAGGTGGGAAACCGGACAATCATTGATGTGACGCTGGAGGAGGATATCCTCCAACTGGAAGAGGTCGTGGTAACAGCGCTTGGTATCAGAAAAGAGACCAAGGCGCTTACCTACTCCGTGACCGAAGTGGAGGGAGATGAACTGATGCGGGCACAGGAAACAAACGTAGGAGAGGCCCTGATCGGGAAGATCGCCGGGGTTGATGTGACCGCCATTGGCGGCGGGATTGCCGGTTCGAACAAAATCGTGATCAGGGGCAACAACTCGCTGACAGGAAACAACGACCCGCTCATTGTTTTGGATGGCGTCCCCATCGATAATGACCCGCGCTCGGGATGGGGAGGCCGTGACTACGGGGATGGCCTGGCAGCCATCAATCCCAACGACATCGAATCCATCAGCGTGCTGAAGGGGAATACTGCCGCTGCCCTTTACGGCTACCGTGCAGCCAACGGGGTGGTGATGATCACAACAAAAAGAGGTGTTCCCGGCGCCGGGGTAGGTGTTGAAGTAAATTCAAGCTACACTTATGACCAGCCTGTTATTACATTTGATGCAATGCACGACCTGTACGGACAGGGACTGGGTCATGAAAAACCGACCGACTGGGGGTATGAAACCCACCGCACCTGGGGGGCCAAGTTTGACGGCTCCCAGGCATATTACCCGGATGGGACACCCGTCTCATACGATGCTAAGGAGTTTCACTTCAGGGAATTCTTCAGGGATGGATACACATTTCAAAATTCAGTGGCACTGTCCGGTGGGAATGAACAGCAAACCTACCGCCTGTCGGTTTCCGATCTGAGGAATAACCACATTGTGCCCAATTCAGACCAGCGCAGGAACACCGTTTCACTGAATACCACCGGGAAATTCGGGAAGAGACTGACCGTGAGCACAAAAATCAATTACACGAACCAGGATGTTCATAACAGGCCGGTAACAAACTCCATTTATTCCAACTATGTCCAGGCCATGATGGTCATGCCGGCCAACTGGGAAATTGAACATTTCAAGGGACCGACCGATAAACTGGGTGCAAAACCGGATGGCACCCACTATGCGTTCAGCACGAACGACTGGTTTACCAACCCTTACTGGAGCGCATATCAATATGATACCAGAGACATTACAGACAGGGTGATCGCTTCCGGTACCGCCCGCTATGACATATTCAGCTGGCTTTATATCCAGGGAAGGATCGGGACGGACTTCGGAAACGTAAAAATAACGGAAATCACCCCCTATGGTACTGCACACGTTGCGCCGGCAGGACAAGGAAGGGTCGAAGAGTCTACAAGAAAGACCAGGGAGACCAACATGGAGTACATGATTGGAGGTGACAAGGAATTCGGGGACTTTGGAGTGAACGCTTTCTTTGGCGGCAGCAGGATGCGAAGGGATTATGAAAATGTGGGTGCCAGCGCAACTTACCTTTCCATTCCATTCTATCATGTGCTCAGCAACGGATCGGTACAGGAGGCCATTTACGGATTCAACCAGCGGGGGGTGAATTCATTGTACGGTTCAGCAGAATTTTCTTTCAGAAGATACCTGTTCCTCACCGTCACCGGCAGGAATGACTGGTACTCCACGCTGAACCCGGAAAACAACAGCAAGTTCTATTACAGCGGGGGATTGAGTTTCCTTCTGTCCGATGCTGTTGAACTGCCCGACTGGATCAGTTTCGCCAAATTGCGTATATCACAGGCCCAGGTGGGTGGCGGCGGAACCACTCCCTACCAGACCAAGTTCAGTTACAACGTGGATGCGATCGGCCACCTGGGTGTTCCGCTGGCCTCCATCCCGAACACCCTGTCAAACCCGAACCTGACACCCTATCTTTCGACAGAAACCGAATTCGGGGCAGATCTCCGCTTGTTTCAGAACCGGATCGGGATTGATTACGCTTACTACATAAGGAATTCCATAGACCACATCATCAATGCCGATTATCCCATGTCTGCCGGTTATACCTCGGGGAAAGTGAACCTGGGTGAGGTGAAGAACTGGGGACATGAAGTATTGCTGACAGGAAGACCCCTGATTGGAGAGATGATCTGGGATGTTACGCTTGCCGTTTCCTACAACATGAGCGAGGTGATCGAGGCGGGTGAGACGGACGAAGTGCAGATCGGAAGTGCTTCCGTTGCTACCAAAGTCAGGCACATTGAAGGCGACAGGTATGGGGCCATCCTGGGATACAAGCAACAAAGACTGGATGATGGAACAAAAGTATGGGAATACAATGCAGAAAGGGAGACCTGGGCCCCGGCGAGGGAATCAGATCTTTCCGTGCTGGGGTATGGTTACCACCCATGGACAGGGAGCCTGAATAACCAGTTTTCCTGGAAAGGGTTCGACCTCAGCTTTTTGATCGACTGGAAATTCGGAGGTTCTTTTTTCTCTGAAACCAATTACCTGCTCTATCTGAGGGGGAACCACCTGAATACCATTGGTAAGGGGATCGAAGGGATAGAACCGGTCAACGGGGTGGACCGTGAAGAGGGCATCAACCTGCTTGGTGTTGATACGGAAGGAAATCCCGGACCGTTCCATGTTCCGAACAACAAATTCGAGAATTTCTACCGACGGTTGTATTCGAACCGCATAACTGAGCTGAACGTGTATGATGCTTCCTTCATCAAATTCAGGCAGATCGTATTCGGTTACAACCTGCCGGCAAGCCTGATGGACAACCTGCCAATCAGAGGCATCAGGATCTCGTTCATCGCCAGGAACCTGGGCAATCTCTATGACAAGGTTGACAATGTCGATCCGGCCTTCAGCAATACGGGTTCGGGCAATGACCAGGGACTGGAAAAATATGCGATGCTGCCGATCAGGAATTTCGGTTTGAACCTAAACGTTAAATTCTAAATTGAATCGTCATGAAAATCATCAGATATATTACAGGTTTATTGTTGATTGTATTGTTTCCTTTGATGCAATCATGTGATACCGAAGAACTTCATGATCTGGATATTCCGAAGGTGTCTATTGACGACACCAAGCTCAATCCGGCAGAGCTATTTTCCAATGCGCAGATACAGCTGGATGTGTCGGGTGCACCGGTTACCCAGACATACCTTCATGGTTATCTTCAGTATTACGGATCATCATCCATCGTGATGCCGGGCGATGATTACCAGTATGAGATTGATCAGAACTATGGGACTGGAGCACCGACAGCCTGGAAGGGCATCCGCATGCTGTCAATCCGATTTCCTTACGGGAGCAGACCGGGGTGGGTGACCAGAAGGCGATCCAGCAGGCATTCCCCAGGGCCCATCCGTCACTGGTAAAGAATGAAGCCCCCACCGTATTGATGACCTGCTCCGAGATGAAGCTTCTTACGGCAGAAGCTGTCATCAGGGGATGGGCCAGCGGTGATGCTGAAACACTCTATAATGAAGGTGTCAGAACGGGCATGAAGCAATGGGCCATTATCTTTGACGATCCAAGTATTGATGTACCCGATGCAGAAATCGATGCCTACCTGGCAGAAAATCCTTACAACCCTGCCGAGGGAGCGAAGATGATCGGGGAACAGTTCTGGCTCACCAAGTTCCATTGCGGACACGAGGGCTGGGCCTACTTCCGCAGGACCGGCTACCCGGAACTGCAGTCCCAGGTGGAGGGAATCGAGATCCCCACAAGGCTGCAGTACCCTGTTGATGCGGTAACCATGAATCCCGAGGAGGTCAGCAAGGCGATCTCCCGTCAGGGTGCAGATGACATCTTCACCACGGTATGGTGGGATCAGTAATATTTGATTGCACCGGACCGGAAAGGAGTGAATAAGAAAGAGGGTGTCTTAAAAGTCTGATTTTGACCTGATCTGAGGGATGCTTTTGAAGTAACCTGGCATCTTTCGCGAAGCGAACCGAGCTTGCGAGCTCGACGTAAGTCAATTAGCACGTTACGAAAAAGTATCCCTCAGATAAACATAGAGGGTGCCTTTTTGAGACACCCTCTATGTTTATGGCAGGATCATCGATGGCCGGCACCGGCAGATACCCGGGTGATTGATTTCTGAATCTTTCCGACTGCTACATCCGGTTGAAATACGGCATTCTGAATTGTCTGGATGATCGTTTCATTCTCAACGCTCTCAGCAAATCCGATGGTCATCTGCACAGGCACCCGGTCCATACAGGTCCCCGGCTCCTCATGCGGTTTTCTTCCGAACCCGAAAACCGTCATGTTTCCCTGCATCTGCCAGAACTGGTCGGGCCGGTCATCATGTTCATGTTTGGCCAGGAAAAGCACACGGTTGCATTTCTCATCCCCGAACCATACCCACTCCGGGTCGGGCAAAACTCCCGACCAATCCTTCTTAACCGGCATCCTGGTCCCGTCGGACCGTACCCAGTAATCGTCATCCGTGTCCAGCCTGCCGGCCGGTGTACCTTCATACAGCAACCAGTAGTTTCCCTCCCCCTTTCTGTCCAGGGTCATGTTAGCATACCCGGGATACACTTCCCAGGTGCAGGCCCAGGCACCTTCACCGGTTTCTGTCCGGAAAGTAAGTTTCAAAGGCCCGGCATGCAGCACCCGGCTTCTCAGGTCTTCGTAACCGGGATGAAATCCGGCCGGACGGATGTTTGGGATCCCCCGGTATTCACCCGCAGAGCCTCCTCCCTCCTGGTAGCTGATCCAGTCATTCCCATCCGGGTCCACCAAACCGGCAAAACCGCCTCCCTGCCTGTGATAGAGATATGTTGCCGCCGGGGTCACGATCTGGTAGCTCCTCTGTCCACGGTAGGGAATATGGTCATCAAACCGGACTACTTTTGTAAAAACGGGATCCACATAATATCCTCCCGCAGGTCCGCACAGGATCCTGAAATGGCGCGTTCTCCCTTTCGGCACGCCACCTTTTACCATGAAAACAAGGGTCCCTTTCATGGATGATTGACCTGCCCTGTCAAACTGGTATACCACCGATTCATCGATGATATCACCCCGGTCATCCACCTCCACCACCCGGATCGATCCCCGATCGATATTCTCTGAACCCCCGAGTTCATTCTGCCATTTTTGAAGATCCACATCCACTTCCACCACCTTGTTGATAAAATCATGCCGGCCGGCTGTAATTTCTACCGGCACAAAATACCGGTAATCTCCCGTAAGTTCCAGTCCCAGCGGAACGGGATGGGCATGGCCCGTTCCGTCTATATGGCCCGTTCCGTTACCCAGAATGGCATCGTTCCGCCACACATGCAGGTATTCAAAATCGTTCCATGCGATGCTGACAATATCCAGGTCCCCGTCCCGGTCCAGATCGGACAGCCTGGATCCGGCATGGCTTTCCTTGCCTCTGTCGATCACGTGCAACGAAAAATTGCCCGAGCCATCATTTTCCCAGGCCTGCAACTCCTCGGCCGGACCCTTGTGTTCGCATGTAATGATATCCGGATCGCCATCCCGGTCCATATCAGCCAGATCCAGGTTATTCATCGAATACTGGGTGACAATGCGGTGCCTTGGCCAGTTCCAGTGAGCCGGATCTTCCGGGGCTTCGTACCAGTACATGCCGGCATCGGGATCCAGTCCGGGCCACCTTTCTTCGGTCGCGACCAAATCCGTCCTTCCGTCCAGGTTGACATCGGCCGGGATCACCTTGTCCCCGTGATGGTTGGTAAGTCCGATCGTATGCGGGGACCATTCCCCGGAAGGATCCCCGGGATTTTCAAGCCAGGTGACCCTGTTGATATCCCTGTCCTGCTGATTCTCATTCCTCAGAAACAGGCAAACATCATTATCCCCATCACCATCCATATCGCCCGTGCTGACCCATTCTCCATTGCTGCCGTCTTCAAGGATGGTAAAATGCGGCCATTCACCCATTTCAGGGTTATCCGGAATGATCATGCAAAAGACTCCATCTGCATTCAGAAGGATTTCCGGTTTTCCTCCCGGTATGACCTGGGCCAGGTTGTAGCCCTGGGTGCTGGTTCCGTGGTTGCAGACGGGCAGCGATCCTATCTGCCTGACGCAGCATTTCCCCTGATCCGCGTCCAGGATCTCGATCCAGTATTGCCGGTTGCATTTAGCCGCGATGATATCCCCGTATATATCCCCGTCCACATCTGTGATCAGCAGGGCATCCAGGCTGTCCTCCAGTTCATTCCTGATCCATTTCGCCTCCATGGATCCGCCCGGATTGGTATACATCCATTTCCCGGCAGCAATATCTTCGTATCCATCCCCGGTCAGATCACCCATGGCCAGTCCGAACCAGTAACCATCCCCGCCGGTCCTCCCCCCGAACCTTGTCCGCATGTGATCCACCTGGACATAGGTCCATTTATCCAGGCTGATTTTCATGACCGGAAGGCTTTCGTTTTCTCCTTTATGTCCCCTGTCCGCCGCCAGATTTCTCCACAATTCGATGGGTGGCCGGTTATGGTTCCGGAGCCCGGCGATATCCATATCCCCGTCGTTATCGATATCCCCCACCTGGGCGCTGTAGTTTCCCAGGCCGGTCAGCTCCTGCCATGCCCATTGCAATGCATCCCCGCGGTTGATGAAGATCCCGAAATGATGGGGTGCCTCATGGGGGAAGTTGGGGAGTGTTCCCGCCAGCACATCCGGATCGCCATCCAGGTCAAAATCAGCCACCTTCAGGTTATGGCACTTGTCGATCCGGCCGATCAGGTGTTCTGTCCATGGTTGATTTACGGGATCTTCCGGGGCCTCATACCAGGAAACGGGATAGCCCGGTTTTTCGGAATGGGCCAGGATCATATCCGGCCTCCCGTCCAGGTTCATGTCCGCCACCGTCACCTTCCCATTATTATCCTGCCAGTTGTTGGTATGCTGGGTATACCATTTCCCGTCGATCTGATGCTCCGGCCAGTCCTGATTCAGAGGATCAGCAGGATTCTCCAGCCAGAAACCGTTCAGCACCAGGTCCTGGTCACCATCCCCATCCAGGTCCGCCGCTTCCATTCCTTCATGATGATGCACCGGTATCATTTTCTTTTCCCACGAATTCCCTTCCCGGAAATAAAGATAAACGCGGGTATTTGAACGGGCAGCAATATCCGGCATGCCATCCCGGTTAAAGTCCCTTACCTCAAAATCCTTGATGTATTCCGTCTCGCCCACATCATGCCGTTCCCAGCGTGTGTCACAGGACAGGCTTTCCTTCCCCGGGTGCTCAAACCAGCAGATAACGCCATCCACATCATTGTTGAGCCCGATCCTTCCCAGGATATCGGGGTCGCCGTCATTGTCCATATCGGCCACTTCCATATCGCATGCCCGGTTCCGGTGAAAATCCTTGAAATCGTCCAGGTTTACCACAACGTTTCTTTGCCAGGAAGGGTACCGATACCAGACAAAACTGGTTCTGTCCTGCAGATCGTGGTTCACGGCCACGATATCATTCAAACCGTCCCGGTCTATGTCTGCCACTTCACGGTGGCCGCAAGCATTGTTGTCAATGATAAGCTGTTGGAAAGGGATCTCCTGCGCCTTTGCATAAAAAGCAAAAACGATGAAAATGGTTGAAATTCCCAGTAAAATGAATGGTTGTCTCAAATATGTGTGCATATGTCCCAATTTTTCCAGTAAGTTAATACAATAAAATCTTCTGTCGTATCTTAGACCGGTCATAATATGATCCTGCCACCGATATAAAACTGAAGACCATGATAAAAAATATCCTTGCCATTATTCCTGTTTTTATGCTCATCACTGCTTGTGAAAGAAGCGAAAAATGGATTGATTCCATGGTCAACTACGGGTACCGTGAAGTTTTACCGGCCGGGGAATATTTCTGGGGGTGGGACCCTGCTGTCTTTCTCCGGGGAATGGTGGTCTATCATGAATCTGACCTCTGCAGCAATCCGGAACAGATCATGGAATATATCCGGGAATGCATGGATTTGAACCTGGATCAGGTGAGCGGTATCCATCCAAATGCAGTTGCCTCGGGTCACGCCCTGGCTTTCCTGGCCGGGAAAACCGGAGAGGAGAAATACAGGCAAAAAGCGGATTCGGTGTTTGAAGATTACCTGAATATCGTCAGGGTTCCCAATGGTGGGATCTCCCACCGGGATGTTACCCTGGAGCTTTGGGACGACACGGTATACATGGTGGGGATCTTCCTTCTTGAAATGTACAGGTTAACCGGCGATATCAGGTATGCAGAGGAGTTCATGGAACAGCTGCTGGCCCATCATGAGAAACTGGCCGATCCGCAATGGGGACTGTGGTACCACGGATGGGATGCGGACACTGTTTTCTATGATGACCGTTGCAGCATGCCTCACTGGGCCGATCCGGTTACCGGACAGAGTCCCGAATTCTGGGGAAGGGGAAACGGATGGGTGATGATGGCCGTGGCAGATGCCCTGCAGACTTTCCCGGAATCCTACGGGCAATACGGGGTGCTGGAAGATATGCTGAATGAACTGGTGCACAGGCTGCCCGAACTGCAGGATGAGGAGACCGGGCACTGGTGCCAGCTTCCCATTTACCCGGAGGAAGAAGGGAACTGGATTGAAAGCTCAAGCACAGCCATGTACGCCTATGCCATGTCCATCGGCATCAGGCTGGACCTGCTGGATCCGGAAATCTACCGGCCGGTGGTCGACAGGGCCTACACCGGTTTAAAGGAACACAGCCTGAAGGATATGGGAGAGGGAACTATGACCGCCACGAATATCTGCGAGGGGACCTGCATCGGCGACAAAGCGTACTATTATCATCGTGACGTGATTGAAGGGATCCCCTATGGCCTGGGTTCGTTCATCATGTTCGGGGTGGAGTACGACAAACTGGACTGAAGCAGCCAGGTGGCAGCTTCCCTGGTGTACCATCCAATGTCGCCCGCCTGTTCCGGTTTTTCGATCAATTCTTCCAACTGGGGAACAGGAGGACTTACTCTGTCTTTCACCGCAACCAGGGTCTGGACGGCCATCAGGCTGACCAGGGGATCTTCATGGGATAATCCCCCGGCCAGTACCCGGACAGGTTCATCCGTATGACCCAGGCCGGTCAGTGCTTCGGCAGCAGCGAACCGGACACATGGGGTTTCGTCCGACAATGCCTGCTGCAGTTCTTTTTCAGCCGGCCGTGCCTGTTCCCCGAGGGCGGCCAGACCCACCGCTCCCCAGTACCTGATGGCCGGATCCGGATGATCCAGGGCACTTGCCATTTCGTCCAGGTATTCCGGTCCCCTTCCCACCAGATCTGCCACCAACAGGATATCTTTCACCGTATACACTTCAGGATCCCTGGCCATGTCACAGGGCGATCCTCCTTCCGACCGGCGGTGCATTTCTGCTTCCGGCAGCAGGGAAAGATCCCTGGTTTCAACCATCCACCGGAAAAGCTCGCTTCTCATCTCTTCCAGCAATTCCCGGTGTTCAGGATCACCGGCCAGGTTGTTCATTTCAGAGGGATCTGTGCGGGTGTCATACAATTCCTCTGCCGGTTTCTGCGGCTTCATGAGCCATTGCTCCGGTTCCGGCAGTTTGCCTTCGGCGTGCAGCCTTCTCAGTTCCTGCCTGATGGGCGTTTGTTCCGAATAAAAGCTGCGCTGCATCCGGGGCCGGTGGGGGTAAAAATTTCGTATGTAACGATACCTGTCATCACGCACCGAACGGGTAAATTCCAGCACTTCGTCCACCCGGTCGCGTATGCCATACACATAATGCCGTTTTTCAGTTTCCTGGTTGCCGAACATGACATTTCCCTGCATGTATCCTGGAACTTCCACTCCTGCCAGGTCCAGTACAGTGGGTGCGAAATCAACGAAACTCACCAGCTCGTCCGCAGCAGAGCCCGGCTCACCCGGAAGCAGGTGCCTATATTTTTCAGGAAAATGGATGATCAGGGGAACCTTTGTGCCCGAATCGAAAATCCACCGTTTCCCCCTTGGCAACCCATCCCCGTGATCCGAATAAAAGAAAACGATCGTATGCTCTGCCAGGCCGTCTTCTTCAAGCTGTTCCAGCAGTTCTTTCACTTTCCTGTCCATGAGGGTGATCTGCGTATAGAGGGCAGCCACATTCTGCCGGACAATTCTTGTGTCGGGATAATAGGGCGGCAACGGCGCTTTGCCGGGATCGTGCCTTTCTTCCGGTGCCAGGGTATCGTTGATCTGGGTCAGCTTATCCTGTAAATAACGTGTCTGGCTCTGATGGGTGAGGGTGAAATTGAACACGCTGAAAAAGGGTTGCCCCTCCTGCCGGTTCCGCCAGTGCGCCGTTTCACTCGATTCATCCCATGCCGACACAGGGGTTGTGAAATTATAATCCTCCTTGCTGTTGTTGCTGCAGTAATAACCGGCTTTCCTGAGGTATTCGGTAAAACACCGGATCGATCCACTCAGCGGGGCCGGCCCCCGAAGATGCTGCGTCCCCAGTGAACTGGCATAAACCCCGGTAATGATGGAAGAACGGGCAGGCGTGCATACAGGCGCTGGGGCAAAAGCATTCTGGTAACGGATACCCGTTGCAGCCATCCGGTCCAGATTCGGGGTATGCGCATAGGGATCCCCGTAACAACCCAGGTGAGGACTGATATCTTCACAGGTGATCCACAGGATATTGGGCCGTTCTGTTTGGGGTGATGAACATTCAGTCAGGAATAATGCCGGAATGCATGTGGCTAAAAGAATAAAGACCGGGATAACGAAGAGCTTACTCATGCCATATATTTTATGCGAATCTACATAATATCCGTCTGAATATTATCTTTATTTTAGAAGTATGAAACGAAAACCATTCATTATTATATGGGTGGCCCTGGTGGCACAATATGGATTCAGTGATGGAAAAGGGGTATGCCACCGACCTGATCACCGGCCATGCGCTGGACTTCATAGAAGAAAAACGGGAGGACAGCCTGGCTGCCAGCCTGCTGGATTTCCTCAGGCAATGGGAAGAGGAAATAGACACCCGTTATGACCAGAAGACAAGATAGTTATCATCCCATGCACCATTTATATATAACAGCGGCTTTGCTGATGTTCCTGAGTGCTTTCCCGGTACCTGCCCAGGATGATGGAAGAGATTTTTCGGTCATCCTCGGGGAAGAGGATATCCTGCCTGCCTCCAGCCATCTTCCCCGGATTATGGGATGTGATTCCGGAGCCATCTATGCCCTTGGCAGGGATTATCTCTATTATATGAAGCGGTACTCGCCGCAGCTGGAATGTGAAATCCGGGAAGAAATAAAGCTGTATGAAAAACTCAGGGAAAGGGAAATCATTGCAGTGGTACATTTCTTCGATACCCTCTACCTGTTCACGATGGAAGAAAGGTTCAAGTACAATTATCTGTACGTGGAGACCATCGATAAAGAGAGCATGAAGCAGAATTTCGATGCCAGGATCGTTTTCCGTGCCAGGCATATAAAGGGTTGGGAAACGGAATTCGGAGTGGTGCTTTCACGTGAAGAAAAAAGATTGCTTGCTTACAGCCAGAACATTCTTCCCTGGCGGAGTATGCAGTACCTGCAGTTCAAGGTGTTTGGCAATGGTCTCGACCTTCAGTGGGAGAAAAGAACGCATGTCAGCTATGAACATATATTTAACCATGAAACCCAGATGGTGGTGGATGAGGCGGGCAATGTATTCATGCTGGACCACTATTTTGAGCCCACACTGCCACGGCCCCTGGATCCCCGGGTAAACGGGTATCTCTTCCTTTCACTTACAGAGAACGGCAGTATCAGGTATGAGGATGTGATCTCTTTTACCGGTAAATACATCAAGGACATCCGCATCAATACGTACAGAAACCGGGATATGGCCTGCACCGGGCTCTGGTCGGAACGGCGCTTCGAAGGGCAGGCCGAGGGGGTGTTCTATTTTCGTTTCAATACCCGTAATGGAAGGTTAGAAGACCCCCGTTTTCACACGTTTCCTGACGGGATTATTGCTTCATTCCTGGATGCAAAGCCTGAAAAAGAGCCGGAGGAGATGCTGGGAATTCAACTTCTGGAATTCATTCCGCGTAACAGCGGACAGTATATAGCAATTGCCGAACAACAATTCGAACAGGATTACCATGCGGTGAACAACCTGCTGATCTATGCCATCCGGCCGACCGGGGATATTGCCTGGTACGAGGTCATCAGGAAGAAACAGAACAGGAACACACTGAACAGATGGGACTATAATTCATTTGCGCTGGTGGCTCCCGTAGATAAGGACTGGGTCGGGATCCTTTATAATGACGACCTCAGGAACCTGGACACCAAAAGGAAAAGGTTAATATCCTTCAATCATAACAGCAGGGGGTATTTCAATTGCGTCCAGATCAACAAAAATGGGAATCGAAAGGAATTCGCAGTTTACCGGAAATCCAAAAGAAGGATGCCCACGCCCCTTCCAACCCGCTTTTATGACACCAAAACTAATGCAATCATCCTGCCGGCAAACCGTTACAGGAGATACTTTCTGATGTGGATCCGGCTGGAGGATTTTATAAAACCCTGAAGCACATCCCGATGAAAGAAACTGTGATCACCTTGTTTTCCCTGCTCTTTTTTTTACTGATTCAATGCGGGCCCGTTCATCCTGATACAGATAAATACGCTGTTTTCGATGTGTCTCTGAGCCATCCTGAAGATCAGCACGGTGACCAGCCGATCGGTCAGGGACCGCATTCAGATTCAGCCTATTCGGACAGTGTTCTGAACAGGAAAGCGGAAGGGTATTCCGGGATCTGGTACATGAACACCGTCCTTGACAGCGAGTACCGTTACAAATACAGCGGGGGACTCGGAACCTACTGTGCCAAACACCGCCCGATGGCCATTTATGCCCCCGAGGTAAACAAGACCTTCTTCTGCTTCGGAGCGGCAGCTCCTGATCTTCATGAACAAGTGGACCTGGAGGCGGATCACCCTTACCCTTCGGCCGGACTACTCTATCACGGGGTGGGATCCTATGACCATGCCACCGGCATGCTGTCCAGACCCACCCTGGTCATGGACAAGGGAACCGGCGATGCACACGACAACCCGGTCATTTCCATCGATGAGCGGGGCTTTATCTGGATCTTCTCCACTTCTCACGGGAGACAGCGACCATCCTACATACACCGCTCTGAAAAACCATACGATATCGAAACTTTCGTGCGCATCCCCGCTGTCCAAACCACGGAAACAGGAACTGTCCCCTTTGATAATTTCTCATATTTCCAGCCCTGGCACATCCCGGGCAGGGGTTTTATTGTATTTGCCACCAAATACGGTTACCCGGCCGATCGCACACCCTGTTTCCTGACCAGCACCGACGGGATCCGGTGGTCGAAATGGAACCGGCTGGCGGTCATGGGATCGGGACATTACCAGGTGAGCGGAACCAACGGGAAAAAAGCCGGCACCATGATGAATTATCACCCCGTCAGGGAAGGAAGGATACACGGACTGAATTTCCGCACCAATCTCTATTACCTGGAGACCTGCGATTTCGGCGAATCCTGGCAAGCCGCGGACGGGACTTCCCTCCAGCTGCCCCTGACCGGTACGGACAACCCCGCCCTTGTCCGCGATTACAGGGCAGATAGTCTCCTGGTCTACCTGAAAGACCTCCAGTACGATGCCGGAGGGAATCCCCTGCTCCTTTACATCACCAGCCGGGGATATGAATCGGGTCCCCGGAATAATCCAAGGACATGGACGCTGGCCCGGTGGACCGGAAACCGATGGATATTCACGGAAATCACCACCTCCGACAACAATTATGACTCCGGCGAGCTGATCCTGCTGCCCGGTCGATGGCTCCTGATCGCACCCACCGAAAGGGGACCGCAACCCTATAACACGGGCGGAGAAGTGGCTCTCTGGGAATCACCGGATGAGGGGATCTCCTGGAACAGAACGAAAATGGTCACTTTACAGAGCAGGTACAACCACACCTATGTGCGGAGGGTGATCCATGGCCGTCCCGGTTTCCTGGCCCTCTGGGCAGACGGACACGGAAGACAGCCCTCGCCTTCCAGGCTTTACTTTACCAATGTAAACGGGGAGCTGTTTCAAATGCCGGTCAGCATGGAAAGCAACCTGTCCGCCTTCGCAGTTTCCAATTTACCAACGGCCCCGGACAAGGAGTCCGTCAAATCCTTGATGGACAGGGTCAATTCCTACCAGCTTGAACATCCCTGGAGGGAGTATGATGACAACTGGATCCGGGGAACCTACTACGCGGGAGTAATGGCATGCTATCTGGCCACAGGGGATGAAAGCTATCTGAGACAATGTGAGGATTTCTGCCAGTCGCTGGGGTGGAAGCTACCGAAACTGCCGCCCGAAAGCAAGCAGAGCGGTGCCAACCTGCTTACCTGCGGCCAGACCATGCTCGAATGCTACATGGTAAAAAGGGAAGCGCATAAAATCGAGAACATTGTTGCCCACCTGGAGGATCCTTCGATCAGGAATCCCGTTTCGAATCCAATGGAATGGTACCATGAAGGAGGCAGGCGGTATGTGGACGGACTGTTCACCGGTCCGCCGGCCCTGGCCATGCTATATGCGATGACCGGCAAGGAGAAATACCTCTGTTGGATGGAGGCATGCTTCTGGGATGTCTACGGGAAACTGTTTGACAGGGAGGAAAACCTCTTTTACCGTGACCACCGGTTCATGAACCGGATCACTGATGAAGGGAGGGAGATCATCTGGTCCAGGGGCAACGGATGGGCCTTTGCGGGCATTGCAAGGATACTGAAATACCTGCCGGAGGATTACCCGAACTACCAGAGGTACAGGCTTCTTTTCAGGGAAATGGCGGCATCACTGAAAAGCCGCCAGTCCGAAGAAGGTTTCTGGTACCCCAACCTGGCTGACCCGCAGCATATCCCTCTGAAGGAAACAAGCGGTACAGGATTCTTTGTGTACGGACTGGCTTACGGCATCAACCAGGGGATCCTTGAGTGGGAGGAATATATCCCCGTGGCGGAAAAAGCCTGGAGTTCCCTCTGCGATGCGGTAAGCCGGGAGGGAAAGGTGGAATGGGGACAGCCCGTAGGCTACCAGCCTGTGATGCACAGGCAGGAAGATTCACATGAATATGTGACCGGGACCTTCCTGCTGGCTGCAAGCGAGATATACAAAATGAAAGAATGATGATACGAACTACTTTACTACTTTCCCTGCTTGTCTTCTTTACCGGTTGTGATCAGGCTCAGGCTGGCAAGATCCATGGGCCTGGAAACCGGGTCTTTTGAATGCGCAAAAACCAGGGGGGGATTTCATCAGACTGGCATATCTATCCGGGATCGCCTCAATATGATTATATTTGCAGGAAGAACGGCAAAACAACCGATTTATCCATCAAATCATCTCCTGAAATGAAAAAATTGAATCTTTCCCTCAGTCTGCTCATCCTCCTGGCTGCTTTATCCTGCAACCAGGGGAAAAAGGAAGAAACCACCCAGCAAAAAGATCAGACCATGTTTAACCCGATCGAAGAAAAAGTAAAGCTTATGAACCTGGACCCGGGACACTTTCATGCCGCCCTTGTCCAGAAGCAAATGTATGACCAGGTGGATCCCGTGGTCCATGTATATGCCCCGGAAGGACCCGAGGTAGAGAGCTACCTGAGCAGCATCGGGGACTACAATTCACGACCCGGGAATCCCACCTCCTGGGAGCTGAAAGTATATACCGGTGACGATTTCCTGGAAAAGATGCTCACCGACAGGCCGGGAAATGTGATGGTTGTCTCCGGGAACAACGCCAAGAAGACCGAATACATCCTGAAAGCGGTCCGGGAAGGGATCCATGTGCTTGCCGACAAGCCCATGGTCATCTCACCCGGAGAATTTTCCATGCTCGAGAAAGCCTTTGCCACGGCCGGTGAGAAGGGAGTGCTGCTCTATGACATCATGACCGAACGCTACGAGATCACCACCATCCTCCAGCGGGAACTCTCGCAGATCCCCGGAGTATTCGGTGAATTGCTGCAGGGCAGTCCTGATGATCCCGCCATTACCAAGGAAAGCGTCCACCATTTCTTCAAGTATGTTTCAGGAAAGGCCCTGGTCCGTCCCCCCTGGTTCTTCGATGTGGAACAGCAGGGAGAAGGGATCGTGGATGTGACCACCCACCTGGTGGACCTGATCCAGTGGGAGGCATTCCCCGGCGTCGTTTTGGATAAGGAAGATGTGGAGATCATTTCTGCCGACCGGTGGACCACCAACCTGAGCCCTGATATGTTCGGGAAGGTCACCGGCCTGGATTCCTATCCCGAATACCTCATGAAAGATGTGGAAAATGATACCCTGAAAGTATACAGCAACGGGGAGATCAACTACACCCTGAAAGGAATTCATTCAAAGGTTTCGGTGATCTGGAACTACCAGGCTCCCGAAGGAACGGGCGACACCCATTTTTCCATCATGAAGGGAAGCCGGTGCAACCTGACCATCAGGCAGGGGGAGGAAGAAGGTTACAAACCCATGCTCTATATCGAGCAGACCGGCCCGGATGATCCGGGGGACTTTGCTTCCAGCCTGGAAGAAGCGTTAAGCCAACAGCTTGCATCAGAATATCCGGGCGTTCGGCTGAAAAAGCTGGAGGAGGGACGCTGGTTGCTGGAGATCCCGGACAAATACAAGGTGGGCCACGAGGCGCATTTCGGACAGGTGACCGGGAAATTCCTGGAATTTGTTAAATCCGGTGCCATCCCCCAGTGGGAGATCCCCAATATGATCGTCAAGTACTACACCACCACCGAAGGAATGAAAAAGGCCATGGAATAGCCAGGTTCAGAATGCCGGTTAATACGAAATATAAAAGGTCCGACCACAGGAATCGGAGGGTCCATCTACATGATAAGTACCCTGAACATTAAAACGAAGAAAATAATGACCACCCCCTGGAAAATTCTTATTCTGCTTTCCCTGCTCGTAATTGGAAGTTGTGCAGAAAAGCCGGAGATCCCGAACTACCTGGAAGAATATGAAGCCGAATACCGGATCGATCCCAGGCAGGCGAACCTCCACTGGTTCAGGGATGCCGGTTACGGTCTGTTCATCCATTATGGTTTATACAGCCTGCTGGAAAAGGGTGAATGGGTGCAGCTTCGGGATACCATCCCGGTAAGTGACTATGCGAAGCTGAAAGACCGGTTCTCCGCGGAGAATTTTGATGCGGACAGGATCACGGACATTGCCCTCAGCGGCGGGATGAAATACATTACCATCACCTCCAAACACCATGACGGTTTCTGTCTCTTCAAGACTCAGGCTACAGGGTTCAATGCGTTGAATTCGCCGGCAAACAGGGACCTGATCAGGGAACTGTACGAAGCCTGCAATGAGAAGGGGCTCGGGCTGTTCCTTTATTATTCCTATGCGGCCGACTGGAAACATCCTTATTTCTATTCCAGGGAAAGCGGCTGGAAAAATGCAAGGCCTGCCTATAAGCAGTCCCAGCCTGAATACCTTTTCCGGGAGGATGAGGACTTCCGGAAATACATTGATTTTGTCCACCGCCAGCTGGAGGAACTGCTCACACAGTACCCCGGCATTGCCGGAATATGGCTGGACCCCATCATGGGGTTCTACCACCGGCCCGATCTCTTCCCGGTGGATTCCACCTATGCGCTGATCAGGAAAAGCTCCCCGCATGCACTGATCTCATTCAAACAGGGAGCCAGCGGGAAGGAGGATTTCGTGGCACCTGAAAGAAGCGGCAGCGCCAGGGTCGGACAGCAATTCGAGGTGGCCCGGAAAGTCTACGAAATGAACCGGGACAAACCCAGGGAGATATGCAATACCCTTCAACCCCATGCATGGGGTTACGACAAAAGAAACGACGGTCAGCATAAAACGGCTTCCGATATCCTGGATATGCTGGCCCGGGCAGACAGCATGGGCGCCAACCTTTTGCTGAATGTGGGCCCTAAAGGAGACGGATCCTTCCCGGAAGAGGATATTCAGGCTATCGAGCTGGCAGGTAAATTAATGGAAGTCAATTGAAGTGAATTCCGTTAATTCCTTGTTGGTCCTGTATTCATCTGCGAGTGCTTCAGCTGCCTGGCTTAACTCAATCTTATCTTCCTCTTCTCTAATAGAATGAATGACCTTTTCGATTACGTATATTCTTTTTCGAATCGAAAGTTTTCTAATCTCCTTAATAATTTCCGTTGTTCTCATTGCTCAAATCTGATTATTGCAAGATACATATTATTCAACACTTTGGTATCCGAGATTATTTTTTGTTTATGTGTTATACTATTATTGTATCGTTCTGTTTGATACTAATTTATTAGATAGGGCAATTTTTATCCAATGTTTGCTATTTTTAGATAAATTCTTGTCCGCAAAATTTCTCAATAATGAAAAAATCATATATTTCTGTTGGAAACCGGAAAGCTGATGCTTAAGATTTCCTTCATATTATGCATTCTGGGAATGATGACCTGCCTGGCCTACAGCCAGGACAACCAGACCTCGGAGATCATCCCTGAGGATAGGCGTATCCAGTGGGAACCGGGTATCCCCGGAGGGATCCCGGAGATCACCGGTCCGGTTGAGAACATCCTGGATCATGGCGCTGATCCAACGGGCGCAAATGACAGCTGGAGTGCCATAACCGCTGCGGTCAATGCGCTTCCATCCGAAGGGGGTGTGGTCTATGTGCCTGAAGGGACCTACCGGATCGGCTCCAGGATTTCCATCGGGAGGGATGGAATCGTTTTCCGGGGTTCCGGACTCAAATCAAGGCTTTTGCTCGAATACGAAGGAAATTCCATAGAGGTGATCACCTACCAGAGGGGTTCATGGCAGATGTTGCCGGAAGGAGCGGTAAAGGGTGCTGTTACTGTCAAGGTGGAAGATGGTTCACAGTTCACTCCCGGAGCGTTTGCGGAAATTGAACAGGACAACGATTCACTGCTGATGTATACATCCCCGGAATGGATCCAGTCCTGGGCTGAGAATGCGGTGGGGCAGCTGTTCCAGGTGAAAAGCGTGGAGGGGAACCAGGTCACTTTTGAATCCGCGGTGAATTTGGATTTTTCGCCTGAACTGAATGCAAGGATCAGGCCGCAGGGACTGGTAAGGCATGTGGGATTTGAAGACCTGCATATCGAAAAAACGGTGGCCGGCGGACACACAATCCTGTTCAAGAATACAGCATACTGCTGGGTCAGGAGGCTGGAGAGTTACCATACAAG
>Ga0180432_10004314_pt1 | contig 19627 bp, 21 predicted proteins | sample SS_ome_10_FD_132414 | JGI IMG/M metagenome (GOLD analysis project Ga0180432, IMG submission 132414) | Hypersaline lake sediment archaeal communities from the Salton Sea, California, USA - SS_1_MS_2 metaG | ecosystem: Environmental > Aquatic > Non-marine Saline and Alkaline > Hypersaline >...
CCCAATAAGTGCAAAAGTGTACACAATAACCGGGAAATTAAAGCAAAAAATGTCTCAATAAGGGCATTTTATTATAATCCCACCCACCAATGAACCACCATGCCCCGTAAATCCACCGTCAAAGAAATCAAAGAAAGATTCGACAAAGACGTAGAAAGATTCTCAAACCTCGACATCGGCCAAACCACCACAGTAGACGCAGCAAAAGCCATGAACCTCACCACCACAGCAGCCGCCCTCACCACACCCCACGCCACCCACATACTAGACATCGGATGCGGCGCAGGAAACTACACCCTCAAACTACTCCAACACCTACCAAACACACCAGTAACCCTCATAGACCTCAGCAAACCCATGCTCGACCGCGCACAACAAAGAATCAAACAAGTATCCAAAGGCAAAATCACCACAATCCAAGGAGACATCCGAGAAATCAACCTCGGAACAGAACAATACGACATAGTCCTCGCCGCAGCAGTACTCCACCACCTCAGAACAGACACAGAATGGGAAACCCTATTCAAAAAAATATACACCAGCCTCAAACCAGGAGGAGGACTCTGGATATTTGACCTAGTAACACACCAAATCCCCCAGATCCAAGAACACATCTGGAAACAATACGGAGAATACCTCGTAGAATACAAGGACGAAGCATTCCGAGACCTAGTCTACGGCTACATAACCACAGAAGACACACCAAGAAGCCTCACATACCAAACAAACCTATTACAAAAAACAGGATTCAAAAACACCACAATACTACACAAAAACCTATGTTACGCCGCCTTCGGCGCCACCAAGTAAGCTATAGAAGCGCATCCCGGGCTCGTTTAGAAATCTCAGGCCTAACCCGATTCACAAGAATCTTGTTATGCAACAAAGTCTTACGAACACCGCTGGGCAGGCTCCTAATCGCAGCCACACTATCCCCACTATTCAATATACTCAAAATCTCAGCCCGATAGAAAAAAACCATATTCTGAAACGTCTTCTCACTGATACTCATCCCAGTCATCTGCAAAAAACGAGCCTCATGCCCAGCAGAAACCGACTGCTTTTCCTCCTCAACCCTATCCTGAGCCAAACGCTGAGCCTCCAAAAGACCAGAATCATTACTCCAACGCATAGCCCTAATATCCCGAATCAAAGTACCCCGCCTAATACCCAGCCTAGCCGCCAACTCCTTAAAACTCAAATTCTGACTAATCCCATCCAACAAGGCGTCCCGGCGCTGCTCCTGCTCAATCGTATAACCCATAATATTCTCACTGCACACTAATCGCATCCACACGCGGAGCATGGTAGGCGAAGAATCCTGCACCAATCTACACACATTGGGCTCATTTAAAGAGGCGTATTGAAAACAGGGATCTACTTCCCACCCTTGGCGGGACACTTTGGATTCTTTGTATGATCGGATATGTTGCACGAGATATATCTACTGCATTTTCCATTATCGTCAACAGTATAACTAGGGAAAACACCGCACTGGTTACTGGGAGCATGTGACTTCGCATAAGGCACCCTGATCAAATTAGCTTTCACTGCCATGGTAGTTCTACTACCTAAGGGTTAACCCGGGTTACTAACCTGAGTCACATCAGTATGATCAATAATGAGGAGAAAAAACACAGTAATTAACTGAAACACGGGATAAAAAGGTAATAAATTAATTAAATATTTAATCGAGCATTATTAATGCAATAAAATCATTAAACACCATTAATTAAACAATAATTGCATTATAAAAGAACCTATTAGTATAAATAGAAACAGATGAAAATATGCTTTTCCAAATAAAGAAACAAATAAAGAGATATATAAATTCTACCACAAATAATTAACCCAAAAAATATGAAAAAATAAAATACACACTAAAAATAGATGAGCACCCACACTAGTACCTAACCCCAGCCCTCTTCCCCAAGACCCTCAAAAAATTAAACAAATACTTCTCGTCCCCACCAAGCAAATCATAAATCAGCCTATACTCAGCCCTCAACCCATCAACCCCCGGAACCACCCTACGAGGAACATTAACCCCCAGCTCATTCTTATACAAATCAAAAACCGCGGGATTAGCCAACGCAGCCCTCCCAATCATCACACCACCCACACCCATATCCAACAACAGCCTCACCTTCCCAACGGAATCAATCCCCCCATTAGCAATCACAGGCACCCCCCCTGCCTCCTCCACACACTCAACAAAAACACTATAATCCTCAGCCTCATCAGACCCCTGCCCAGCATGCTTCGCATGCACAACAAAAAAATCAGGATCAACCCCCCGAATACTATTAAGATAAAGCCGGTTATCCTTCTCATACCGATTCAACCCCAACCTTATCTTCACCGAGACAGGAAACCCAAAATCCCGAATCAACGAGACCAACCTCTGAGTCTTAGCACCCCGCTTCACCATAGCCGCACCCTTACCCCGCCTGATAACATCCCGGCTAGGACAACTCAGATTCAAATTAAACCCCATAAACCCCTCAAAAGGCTTAAACCCAGACAAAAAACGGTCAAACTTCGCCTCACTACTCGTAAGAACCTGCACCTGAACAGGAGTATCATCCCGAGCCCTCACCTTCTCCAGCGAACCCTTATTCCTGTTGAGCAAGCTCTCAACATGAGTCATCTCAGTAAAAGTCAGATCCGCCCCATGCCGAAAACACAACGCCCGAAAAACGCTATCACTGTAACGCTCCATAGAAGCCAACATAAACAAGATAATGGATAAAACCACCACCTCGAATAAAAAGATGCACAGAACCACCACACCAAAACCCAATGAAAACAAACCGACAATAACCCCTAACTAGGGGGAGGAGCGGGTAGAGCCTAAAACAGGAAAAACAACCCTCTTTCATCAAAACAAGCCCCAGAACAAGCTTCTTCTTGATCCAAATCTATACAAAAACATACACAATAACCGACTAATAATACCAAAAAAAATGCACCGAATCACCACCAGCGAACCCCAACCAATAAAAGCCACCCAACAAAGAAACACCAAATGACACTAAACAGCAAACAAAAAAACAACCTCAAAGCACAAGCCCACCACCTCACACCCCAGATACAAATAGGCAAAAACGGTGTTACACCAGAACAAATAACCCAGATCAAAAAAGCACTCGACGACCACGAACTAATAAAAATAAAATTCAACGCCCACAAAAACCAAAAAGAAACATTATCCACAGAAATCACAGAAAAAACAGAATCAGATCAGATAGACCTCATAGGAAACACTGTAATAATCTACAAAAGACACCCAGAACCCGAGAAACGCAAAATAAACCCCGACTCGAAATAATCAGAAAACAAATAACTTAAAACATAGAATATCAAAAACATATGGAAATGGCTAGACAAAAAATAGATAAAATAGACATAAACATCCTAAGAAACCTCCAACGCGACGCACGCACAAAATACAGCGACATAGCCAAACAAAGCCAAGTAAGCGTAGACACCATCATCAAAAGATACCGCAAACTACAAAAACGCGGCATAATCACAAACACCACACTCCTACTAGACCCCCGCAGATTCGGCGACGAAGTAATAGCCAACTTCAACATCGACGTCGAACCCCAAAGCATCAAAGAAGTCATCGCTTTCCTCGAAAAACAGCCAAACATCAAGTTCAGCACCCACGCAATGGGCGAAGATAATATATTCACCATCGCAACCGCCCGGAACATGAACGAGATGAACAACCTCAAAGAAAAAATACAGAGCCACAACATGGTACGCGAAGTAAAGACCAGCATATGGGTAGACCAATTCCTGCTATGCCCAGAGAACTTTGAACTAGAACCACTAATGGAGGCAAAACGATGAGCACCCCACTAGACAAGGAGATAGTAAAATACCTCACAGAAGACGCCAGAATGAGCTTTAGAAAGATAGCGAATATTACCGACAAATCCACAGACACCATAATCAACCACTATAACAGCCTCATAGAAAGCGGCGACATAAGGGGCAGCACAGTAGTAGTAGACATAGAAAAAATCGGGTACCAAGGAATAGCGGCATTCGAGATCGATATCACAAGAAGCGACGAAGTTACAAGCGAAAAAATAATGGAAACCCTGATAGTAATGCCCAACGTCATCGTCGCCACCAAGACAGTGGGCGAACACGATATAATGGTACTTGCAGTAATCCATGACCTAGAACATTACCAGCAAATATGCGAAGAGATAGGCCAAATCAATGGAATAAAGAACATCTCCTCAGACATATGGTCAGGAAACAAGAAGATACTACCAAAATACTTCATAATATAATCTATCAAAAACAAAAGACTCGGATAAATAGGGAAAACTGAGACCAGCAGCAAAGTATCAGCGCTTAACGGATGAAAAGACCCTGTACCCACTCTTACGTGCAATAACCTCATGACTACCGAACACATCATCGAAGAAACCTGCAAGCATCTTACCACCCTTATTGCTCTGGATAACCATCTGCAAAACACCTCCCTCAACGAGACACTCAAAGGCACCAGAAACCATGGGGTAAACAATCTTATGCATACCAGCAGAGACAGGGGGATTAGAGACAATAACATCAAACACCTCATCCCCAAGTGGCTCATAGAGATGCCCCTCATAGACACTGCAATTGTCGAGTTCATGACGTTGAATATTTAGCTTGGTTAGCTTGACAGCCCTGGGATTCACATCGCTTAGATAAACACTCAGCTTGGGTGCCTCCATCGCAGCCATGACCCCTATAACACCGATACCGCACCCCAAATCAAGAAACCGCCCACTCTCAGGTATCAGCATATTCTCAACGAGCACCCTAGTACCATTATCAATACGTTTAGCGCTAAAGACACCATGCGATGTAAAAAAGCTAACACGCCTACCACGTAGAACACTCTTTATCAGCGCACGCTCATCCCTTGAGGACGGCTTGGACGAGAAATAATGGTTACTGCTCACAGTGAAGATCACCCCTATTATTGCATAAATTCTTCGCAAGCTACCAGGACTTGGGATAGACACCGCTGGGCATCAACACCCTCTCAATAGTAGCGGCGATACCATGATCCTCTGCCTGTATCTTGCCGCTGCTCATATCAGCACGCATCAATGCCACAGCCTCTCCTTTCTGAGTCATAACACACATCAAGTCATTCACATTGATACCTGCCTCAAACCTCAGTATACCCGGGATGGCGAGCTGAGCACCGTTACAGATAGCCTCAACCGCAGAGTCCCTAATCCAGATCTTTGGCAGCAATTGAGCTGCATCCTCATATGGTCTAATAATCTTCCTGAGAAGGGTATCATCGCCATCTTTCCTGAGGTCCACTGCCTCACTCAAATCATAAAGAGTGAACAGATCAGACTCCGTGAATGGACCACTACGGGTTCTGCGAAGCTCCTGCATGTGAGCCCCACATCCAATTACCTCGCCGACATCAAAACAGAGCTTCCTGATATAGGTCCCACTCTGACAGGCAACCTTGAATAGCCAATTCTTCCCATCGCCCTCAATGAAATCAATCCCATAGATATATCGAGTCCTTAACCTCCGAGAAACACTGCTCCTGAGCGGGGGACGCTGAAATATCTCACCAGTGAAAAGATCAAGCGTCTTGAGAACCGTCTCCTCAGAGATTTCCGCATGAGTCCTCATGACACAGACATACTCTTTCCCAGAGTCCAGTAGAGCCTGAACTATCTTGGTGCTATCCTGAAGCGTAACAGGTAAGACACCAGTAACCTTGGGGTCTAGGGTACCACCATGACCTACCTTGTTCAGCTCCAATAGCTTCTTGATCCAAGCAGCAACTTCGTGACTCGTAGGCCCAGGGGTCTTATCGATCACAACCATGCCGAACCGGATATAATCATTGATGGGTCTCTCCTCGGGGGGGCACCCATACTCGGGGTTTATCTCCTCTTCGGCTTTCACCCGTATTTCTCTGGTTATCTCCCAGACCGGCTTCTTCATAGAATACCATCACTCATGGGGCTCATTTAAAGGATAGGCTATTTGCGTCTCTCTTCTCTATCTTGTTTTCTCTCGTCTTGTATATGCTCGGCGTCTATCTTGTAGTTCTCCTCGTCATCAAGTCCAGCGCGAAGACTGGCATCCAAGAGGCTTTCATCTTCCCAGAGGGTCTTTCCCTCATCAATGGAGGTATCAAGAGCGTCTATGAGTTCCTCAATGGAGGCACTCATATCATCCAAGTCTGTGCTGAGTTCCTGCTCAAAATCACCACTGATCTCAGCGGCTAACCCTGAAGCATAGACCGCTTTATCCATAGCGTTCCCAAGTATTTTTCTTAATTGTTCCAAAGCGAGGAATAGAAGATTGATTTCTCTGCTCATACTATTTGCTTTGAGCCGGTGTTGAATAAAGGGATCGATGAAGACAGGATATAAAATAGTGAAACCCGTGTTCATAGGGAAGTAAATGATATCAAAAGAGACAGCAAGAAGGCTGATGATCGAAAAACAAAGGATAGGAGATAAACCAAGAAACCCAGCAAAGAAACATGTTTATTCGACCATAGAGAGCCTCGGCTGCCTCCAAATAGACACTATCAGCGTGGTTGAGCGAGCCCACTACCTAACATTATGGAGTAGACTAGGCAAATACGAAAAAGACTGCTTAGACAGCCTAGCGTACAAGGATCGTAAACTATTCGAATATTGGGCGCACGCCGCCTGCTATGTGCCCACAAAGCATTACAAGTACTATATTGAGTCCATGGAGGTTCGTGAAAAGGAGCTATTGACCAGACTCAAGAAACGCACAGGCAAGGGAAAAGGACTAATCGATCACGTGATCAAGCGGATCAATGAAGAGGGTCCCCTTGCGTCCAAGGATTTTAGTTCCGAGAAAAAGGGAAAGGGTGGCTGGTGGAACAGGAAAGACGAGAAGGTCGCCATGGATTACCTTTATGGTGCAGGGATATTAGCGATTGAGCGCAGGGAGAATTTTCAGAGATACTATGACCTCACTGAGAATGTGATGCCTGCATGGGTGGACACTGAACCACCATCAGATGAGGAACGTGTCTGGTTTTTCATTAAAAAAACCATGGATTGTCTGGGGGTAATTCAACCAAAGGAAGCACGAGAATATTATCAACACTGGGCCGTCAAACTGGGAAGAACCTCATCCCAGATCGAGAAGATAATCAAAGAACAAGAAAACGTAGCTAGCATAGAGCTGGAGGGAACTAATTTAGCAAATTATAGTCTGGAGCAGGACGCTTTGAGGCTGGAGACCATTGATGATGACTTTGAGTTTGAGGAAGTCCAATTACTAATCTATTTTGATAACTTCATGTGGAACCGGGAAAGAATCCAGCGGCTATTTGGTTTCGAATCCAAACTCGAAATCTACCTACCAGTAAAGGAACGAGTCTACGGCTACTACCACCTACCAGTGCTCTATGGAGACAAGATAGTAGCCAGAATCGAGCCCAAGATGGACCGCAGCGAAAACAAGATAATAATCAGAGGATACTGGACAGAACCGGGATTCAACGAGACAGAAGACTACAGAGATAAGCTATGTAAAAACTTGGAAGACTTTGCAGCCTTCCATGGAACAAAGACAATAGAGTGGCTAGACTAGGGTATCGGGTTTCTTCATGAGCCGGGTCTTTAGCCCAGGTTCACCCTTGATGTTCAATACGAAATCGTATGCAGCCTCGGCGTTCTCGTTTGGACCCTCAAGCAGATAGACCTTGCAGCCCTCTCCACCATCGATACCTCCTCCAGCAACAGGGATAGCTTCCACACCAAACAATAGCTTGAATGCCTCCATCTCGGTGATAACCTGCCCATGAATAACCATGATACCGCAGGGCCAACCCATCGCCTTATCGAGGGCATTGGCACCCATCCTCATAGCCGCATCAGTAAGGCTTATGGGGACAAGCTTCTCAAGACCCGCGGGAATAATACACTGGATACCATTCCTCACAATATATCCCCATGCTGTACCTATGGTTCCGCCCCCGGGACCATGAAGCAGTATGCCAGCTGCGCCGAAAGGATCAACAGCATTAACACCCTTGATGAATACATCATCTGGACCCATCTTTGCTAGATAAGGAACAAGCTCTGGTGTAGTGCACTCTGTTAATTCACCCTGAACAAACACATAGTGTTTGTATCTTCCATCGGCGGTAGTGATGCCTCCACCCTCATTGGTTACTACTCCGGCTGTAAACATACCTTTATCAGGAATCTCTTTCCCCATCAGCTCCTCTGCCACATATGCGTCTGTGGTGCTAGTCGCGATAACGACTGTGCCATTCTTGTAAGCGTATTGTACGTTCTCCATAAACGCAACGGCTTTGGCGATGAGCCTCTTACCTTCTGCTGGGGTCAGTGTCAACTGTATCTTCATTCATTTCCCTCAGTGTTATTGAGATGTGACTGGTGCTCTTTTAAAAAGGTAGCTCAAGCGCCTCAGAACCCTATTTTCCCTAAGACTTGGTAAGGTAGTAGGGTATTATAACGCATATAGGGGATTGGATAAAATACCTGAAAATCATAAACTGACCCATAGGGAAAAAACAGGTTTTTACATAGAAATGAAATATGACTGTTTTACTCAGCCGCACCCTCACTTAATGCCTCAGCGAATATCTCACCAAAGTCAGTAAGAGATATCACCTTCATCTTACTACCCTTCTCAGCATCAACTAGCCCCTTCATCTCAAGCCGGGAAACAATACGGCTAAACCGGTTACGCAGAGTACTATTAGCAGCCTTATAGCCGAACCACCTAATAATATCGCTGATACTCTCTGCCTCACCACCATTCTCCCTGAGAAGCACAAGCAGCTTCTTCTCGCGCTCCCACTCCTTCTCCTCATGCTTACTGCTAGGCTCAAGCCTGTACCCAGGAAGCTTAAGCTCAGTTGGATCTCGGCTCTCCTGCTCCCTGTTACGCTCGAACCATTCCTCGAATTCAGAGTCTCCGGGTTTACCTTGCACATACCATGCAGGCTCTTTGGAGGGAACACTGTAGACCCGTGCATTCCTAAACATCAAAGCAGTTGTCAAGGCTATTCCCATGGTAAGATTAGTTGTACTAGTAATGTCTATTAGAACATCCTCACCGATATCTCTGGCTTGATGCAAGATCCTGTATATTGTGCGGAATGCGCTTCGCTGCTCCATAGGGTTATAGGGCACCATAATTGGGTCGAGTATCTCCAGCTTCGCCCTGAGCTCCTCAGCGTTCGTCTTGCTCATATAGCTGAAGACCGGGGGGCTATCATCTTCTCGTGGCTCGCTGTATAGTAGGTACAGCTTGGTTATTCCGTGTATCTTGCTCCAGTATCGTATACCGTCGAATGCTCTGCGGTAATGTGTTCCAACGAGACAGATGATTATAGTCATAGAGTTACACCGAATAATTCAGGTTTCTTCGAATAATGTAGAACACACAGGATATATAAAATCTCGCGAAACCATTCCCCCATTATACAATGATTTCGCAATTATGTGACAATCACATCAAAGACTATTTTATCGTGATTATTCACCCCAACCTATCTTATGGGTATTATGCTGAGGATAGTCACGGTAATATACGACGATTCACGTATTAAACATCCTAGGATTAGTGTGCACCATACATTTGACACACTAGAGGTTGCATAAAATGAAGATCACTGTATATTCACTGCCTGATTGCCCAAAATGCGAAAAACTGAAAGAGTATTTGAAATCGCAGAATATTGAGTTCGAGGCAGACTGGTTTGATACGGAAAACCAGACGGATTTTGTTATGATGAATATGTTCGGAAATCCACCGATTCTTACTCTTGGGAATAAGGAAGAGGTGAAGCCCTCTGAGGAGCTGTTCGAGGGAGAGACGTTAATTGAAGGAAGAGTTATGGAGATGTTAAAGCTTGGCTAAGTATAGAGATTTACCACAATATCAGAGAAGGATAGATGAATTTTTCACAGGCAGCCTATTTATGGGGATGCCCATGGTCCACACCACAGATGGATATCTTGTGCCATGGGATAAGAGCCGCATCGTAGATATGCTAGCGAAAGAGACGACACTAGCCGAGACGATGTTCGACATACCAGCCATCAGCGAGTTATCGGCAGAAAAGATCGCCGACGAGGTTGAGAGAAGATTCAGGCTCACAAAGCCTAGATTCGTATCAGGTCCAATGATCAGAGAGGTTACTAACAACCTGCTCCTCGAGTGGAGCCACGAGGTTCCAGAGTTCGGTATCTACAGGAACCTACTTTCAAGGGTAGGTGCGCCAGTGTATGATGCTTATCAGATCGATACAGGAGGTGGATTCGAGAGCAAGGAGAACGCTAATCTCCAGCCAAACCCTGAAACTGTTCACAAGAAGAAAGCAGACAGGTTGAGTAAGGAGCAATATCTCTTACTTATGGATCCAAAGCTGGCTACAGCCCACACTAAGGGAGATATTCACATCCACACATTGGAGTACTTTGGTACACGCCCATTCTGTCAGGACTGGGACCTCAGATACTTCCTCTACTATGGACTTGTGCCAGACGGTCTAGGATTCCGCAGCAGCGTAGCTGGCCCAGCCAAACAGCCAGAAGTAGCTATACTCCACAGCGTCAAGGTATTGGCAGCGGGGCAGACCAACTTTAGTGGCGGACAGGGATTCATGTATTATACATTGTTCCTTGCTCCATTCTTACGTGGACTGACTTACAAGAAGGTAAAGCAGCTCGCGCAGATGATGTTCTATGAGCTAACTCAAACCTATGTGACTCGTGGGGGTCAACTGGTATTCAGTAACATCCAGCTACCCATGGGCGTCCCGGATATCTGGAAGGACGTGCCCGCGGTAAAACATGGACAGGTTGGTCCAGAGACCTATGGGGATTACGAGGACGAGGTGCAGATGTTCTTTAGAGCCATCAACGAGGTAGCCCTTGAGGGAGACTACTGGGGAAAACCATTCAACTTCCCAAAGAACGAGAACTATGTATCACCCGAGTTCTTCAAACCAGAATACGACGACCTCTGGCTACTAGTCCATGAAGCTGTAAGCAAGTTCGGGGCACCATACTTTGACAACATGCTACCAGCCTACAGGGGCTACGGTAACGGTATCAGTTGCTACCAGTGCTGCGCCTACCAGTTCGCAAACACACCCGAGACAGATGAACACTTCAACGAGAAGCTCTGGTTCCAGGACGGTATGCACTTCAGTATGGGCGGTTGGCAAGTAGTAAGCCTCAACATGCCAAGATTGGCATATCAGGCAAACGGGGACTATGATAAGCTACTAGCATTAGCCAAGGAGAATATGAGACTATCAATGGGTGTATTCCAGGCGAAGCGCAGATGGATGGACAAGGCGATTGGAAGCAACATGGTTCCATTCGCAACCCAGACTCCAAAAGACCCGAGAACAGGCAAGAAAGGTCCACCAGCGGTAGATTTCAATGAACTGGTAAACGTCATCGGGGTAGTGGGAGTCAATGAGATGGTCCAATACTTTTCTGGAAACCAATTGCATGAGTCGGATGATGCAGTAAGGTTAGCGGTACGGCTTCTGCTTGATATGGAAAAGTTTAGGAAAGGCTTGGAGATAAGGAGCGGCGGTAAGGTGATGCTAGCAAGGACCCCAGCAGAGTCCACGGCACAGACCTTCGCAGTTGCAGACCTCGTGAGTCCTGAGTATAAGCAGATGGCGCGTAAGATGGTGAAGGGAGACACGACAACTATCCAGAGCCTCGTAAAGAAGCGAGACGCACCCGTCTACTATAGCAATGGTACTCACGCGTATGTTGGCGCCAAGATACCCTTAGGCAAGAAGATTGATATCGAGCACAAATTCTTCCCAATCCTAAGCGGTGGAAACATATTCCACGCATGGGTGGGAGAGAGTAGCAGCGACCCAGAGGCACTCTACAAGCTTACCCAGCGTATTTGCCGCAACAGCCAGATAGGTTACTTCAGCTATACAAAGGACCTGACAGTATGCAGTCAATGTCAGAGCACTGTGGCTGGTATGCTGAATGGTTGCCCAAACTGTGGAAGTACCAATGTGCGCCACTGGAGCAGGATCACCGGTTACTATACTGATGTAACTGGGTGGAACGAGGGCAAGCGCCAAGAGCTAATGGACAGATATAGGGTAACTGTCTAAACCCCCCAGTTTTTATTTAATTATATCCTATTACCTGCATGGAATGCACAATTATTGGTTCTGTAAAATCACCAGTCACTGAGCCCGTTGATATGAACTGGGGTGAAGTGATATCAGAGATAATCCTCAAACCCGAATATGCACCAGGATTACTAGGCTTGGAGAGATTTAGCCACCTCATGGTGCTCACTTTCCTCCATGAAGCAAAATACGACCCAGAGAAACACCTCAGACGTCACCCACAGGAAAGACAGGACATGCCCTTGTTAGGGATTTTTGCTCAGCGCGCGCGTCACCGACCCAATAGGATTGGGGTTTCTGCGGTGGAGATTGTAGAGGTTACTGACAATAGCGTAAAAGTTCGCGCCTTGGACGCGATTGATGGCACCCCGGTGATCGACCTCAAGCCATATGTGCCAGTCTATGATAGAAGAGACGCCACCATCCCAGATTGGATGGATAAGATGATGAAGGACTACTTCTAACACCTTGGAAACTGTTAAGCACACAGAGTCAGACATTACCCCATGTCACTAATTGGAAAATCAGTCGAGGAAGTGCCCACACCAGCGCTCCTCCTTTACCTAGATAAATTTCAATGGAATATAGATAAGATGTTCAAATTTGCACGCGAGGCAAAGGTGAATGTAAGACCCCACTCCAAGACCTTCAAGGCAGCGGCCATCTGTAATAAGCTAATTGAGGCAGGTGCATGTGGGGTTATGACCCAGAAGCTGAGTGAAGCCGAGGTACTGCTCAACAGTGGCATCCTGTATGGGGATAAGAACATCCTCATCAGTCAAGAGATATCTGACCCCGGGAAGCTAGAGCGACTTGTTGGAATGACTGTTGCCATGGGTGAGGGCAAGGTACTCACCAGTCTTGATAATCTGCAGGAGGCTGAGATGATTAGCAGGATCGCTGAACGGTGGGGCGTCAAACAGGATGTAATTATAGAAGTTACCCACGGGAGATGTGGCGTTAGTCCGGGAATGGATGCTGTGAAGATGGCTCAACGCATAGTTAGGTTACCGGGACTGCGTTTCAGAGGTATCTATGGTTATGAGAATCCAGTTCCAAGAGAAACTGCACTGGAGCGAAACAAGCTGACAGTTGATACCGCTGAGGCTATCAGAGCCGCCGGTATCGATGTTGAAATCGTATCAGCAGGCAGCACTGCAACTTATGAGGTAACTGGAACATATCCGGGGATAACTGAGATAGAGCCAGGTAGTTTCGTATTCGGCGCGGGTAAAGAAGGCAGTGGATACGATTGGAGGTCCATCAATGATGTCTATTTCAAGAGCAGCCTCACCGTACTCACTCAGGTCATCAGCGATAACTTCGATAACAGGGTGGTCACTGATGCTGGATCCAAGGTAATGTCAGGTGGGCACGCGGGGGTTGAACCCGTTGTACTTGTACAGGCAGATGGAGATTATCTTGACTTTGAGCGAGTTGGACTCAGTGAGGAACATGGTACCATATACTTCAAGAAAGGAGACCTAAATAGGAAGAAGCTCAGGTGGGGACAAAAGATAGAGTTCACACCTAACCATTGCTGCACCACGGTAAATCAACATGATGAGATCGTTGTGGTAAAAGACGACCAGGTTTGTGCAGTCTGGCCTATTACAGCCCGTGGTAGATACCAGTAACCTCTTCTTTTACTCCAAATTAATTTAAATGTCAACTGACAGAGGTTTACTTGAGCTGAGTTGACGTTTCGCGTCGGGTATCTAACGCCCAGAGAAGCCAGTATCTGGGGCATGAGAAGACAAAATCTCACACAATCAGACATTGGACGCGAACTCGGAGTAAGCAGACAAGCCGTACACAAAGCATACCAGATTATAGATCATAAACTTGAAAAAGCCTTCATGGAAGCAGCAGAAACCAACAACCTAGAGATAGAGACGGTAAACGTTGTAGAAGGCGTGATGATGGCATATAGCCCTGCACACGATTTACCAGTGTTTGTCAGCATAAGCAAGGTGAATGGATTGAAGGTATGGTATCTGTACGAGGGAAACTGTGATACTTGCCACCTAGAGGCATCTTGCAGAAACATGCTAGAAGCCGAGGCACTTGAAAGAGGAATTCGTCTTCAGTCATTGAATAAATGGGTTCCACCAACTCAACTCGCCATGGAGATCTTTGAGAGGTATAAGGATGATTGAAAACGCGTGTCAATTTCCTCCCGGGGCGACTAAGCCTGAAGCTATTCATGGTCCAAGGGACCAATCCAATCTACTGAAAAAGATACTGAATAAAAGAATACTCTTCCTTATAGTAAGCCTGCTTGCATTGACTGTATTGTACAGTCGCAATTACGCCTCATTAAACTGGGGAGGAAGCTTGGTGCTATTCCAAGACTGGTACATTGTGAAGATGAGCTTCTACACCTACATATCGGGTATGATCACATACTATTTCAGGGAACATAGACACAAGAAGAAATAGCTCGGGGTACAAACCAATATAAAATCTCAATGCATCAGGAATGCCATGAGATTATTGGATACTGCCTGCAAACGTAAAACAGCTCGAAAATTCAAAACCGAACCCATCAAAGAGGATGATATTCAGTATATTCTTGAGACAGCCGTACAGGCGCCAAGTGGAAGCAATATGCAACCATGGAGATTCATAATAGTCTCAAACCCTGACCAGAAACAGAGGATAAGGGAGGCAGCAGAAAAAGGAGAGCAGACATTCTATGAGTCCATCAGCGAGGAACGAAAGAAATGGTATAATGCTAAGGGATTGAGTCCAGCGAAGCCCATGCTGACTCAAGCCCCCGTTCTTCTCATTGTGCTAGGAGATATCAGCGCGCCTAATTACAAGCCAAGCGTCTGGGTCAGTATCGCATATGCTGTTCTAGCTGCTGAAGAAAGAGGACTTGCTACTGTTACTTATACTCCATCGGAACCTGGTCTGGTTACAGAAACCGTTGATGCGCCTGATAAGTTCATAGTTGAATCCATACTTCCTCTGGGCTATTCTGATGACTCCAAGCCCAAAGAGGCTAGAAAGAGCATCTATGAAGTTTCTTTCAAGGATAAGTGGGGGGTAAGCCTCAGATAGGTTCATGAGGAAGGTTTATAAGTCAATATCACATTCGATATCGAAAATGATATCATATCCGATATCGTGAGTGATACCAATGGAACACCGACACCATAAAAGAAAAAGAATAGGAATCCCCCGAGGACTATTACACCACCTGTCACTAGTGCTTCTACGATCCGGACCAAAATCCGGCAGCGAACTAACCGAACAGATCCAAGAGTACACAGACTGGCGACCCAGCCCCGGGAGCATTTACCCACTCCTTAGCAATCTACAGGAGAATGGCTTAATCGAGCCATACGATGATGGCGAGGCTGGAATCAAGAGGTTCAAGCTATCAGAGAAGGGGTTGAACGAGATAGAGGCTCACCCTCAACTCGAGGATGAGTTCAGGAAGAGAAACAGGACAATTAGGAAGATTTATTGGAGATTATTGAAGGGGATGCCTGAGGATGTCTACGAGAGTTTCGCTGGCATAATCGACTCACTGGAATCAACTTGGAACTCAATTGAGGATAATCAAGTGACACTGTTCAAGGGGATTCTGGATAACACAAAAGCAGAGTTAATAAAACTAGGAAAAAAACAAGATGAGTGACTTAAGACGCGTACTAAGCTACGCAAAACCATACAAAAGAGAGATAATCTCAGCGATGATACTGCTGGGGCTAGTGGTCGCAGCGGACCTGAGCATACCAAGGCTTGTCCAAGTAATCATTGATGAAGGCGTAGCCAACAAAGACATGACCAAGATAATCAACACAAGCCTACTTATGATCGGCGCCAGCATATTGAGCGCCCTTTTCATGGTAGGCAACACCATCGCCTCTGTCCGTGCGGGTAGAAGTTACGATGCCGATCTACGGGAGGCAATATTCAAGAAGGTTCAGACCTTCAGCTATGGAAACCTTGACGATTTCAGTGTAGGACAGCTGCTGACCAGAATGACCAGTGACATCAACCAGCTCCAGATGGTGATAATTATGGGGCTCAGGATGTTCACAAGGGCTCCACTGATGTTCATAGGCAGCATTAGCATCATGTACGCCACTAACGTCCAGCTGGCCAACGTAATGATAGCACTTTTACCGATTACACTAATACTGGTGTGGGCTTTTGTCAGGAAAATACAGCCCTTCTTCACCAAGGTACAGGAGAGACTGGAGAACCTGAATCAGGTGATGCAGGAGAACCTATCCGGTATCAGGGTAGTCAAGGCGTTTGTTAGGAGGGAGCATGAGAGTGAGCGATTTGAAGAGGCCAACACTGAGCTTTATGAGACTCAGCTACGGTTCACCCAGCTGATCAGTATATTCTTCCCGATAATAATGGCATTGATGAACCTTGGCACAGTAGCTATCATCTATTATGGTGGACTACAGGTGTACGCCGGGGTCACGAGTGTCGGTCAGATCATGGCATTCATCAACTATCTATTCAGTACAATGTTCCCTGTGATGATGCTGGCTATGATGGCTGGACAGATCTCAGCTGCAAGCGCATCAGCTACAAGGGTAATGGAGGTACTCGACACTGAGCCCGAGATACAGGAAAATGAGGCACATATCCAGCTAGGTGATATCGAGGGAAGGGTAGTCTTCGAGGATGTGACCTTCAGCTATAGGGACGATGGGGGTGACCCAGTTCTCACGGATATCAGCTTCACAGCTGAGCCCGGTGAAAACGTCGCCATTCTGGGGTCAACTGGTTCAGGCAAGTCAAGCCTCATCAATCTCATACCAAGATTCTACGATGTAAACGAGGGCAAGGTCACTATAGACGGACAAAACGTAAAAGACCTGACCATGCAGAGTCTGCGATCCAATATAGGAATCAGCCTACAGGACGTAGTATTGTTCAGCGGCACCATCCGTGAAAACATAAAGTATGGTAGACCAGACGCCACAGAAGATGAAATACTAACAGCAGCAAAGGCTGCACAGGCTCACGAGTTCATCATGGGTTTCCCGGATGGCTATGATACGGTCGTTGGCCAACGGGGGGTCAACCTGAGCGGAGGTCAGAAACAAAGGGTTGCCATCGCGAGGGCGCTGCTAGTAAAGCCCAAGATATTGATACTTGATGATAGCACAAGCGCCGTAGACGTGGAGACCGAGACCAAGATCGAGGAGGCGCTTGAGAAGCTAATGGATGATACTACAAGCTTCATAATCGCCCAACGGATCAGCACGGTTCTAAACGCCGACAAGATACTTGTCTTGGAAGCAGGAAAGATCGTAGCAGAGGGTAACCACGCCCAACTAATGGACACTAGCCCAATTTACAAGGAGATATATGATAGCCAGCTCGGTGACGGAGGTGCCACTCAATGAGCGGAAACAAACCGAACCAGAATGGAAAAGACCAGCAACAGCAGGCACCCAGAATGGGACGCCGTGGACATGGTCCAGGTGGGATGGGGGGCGTCGAGAAAGCCAAGGATGCTAGGGGAACGCTTAGACGACTCCTCAGTTATCTTGGCGAGTACAGGGTAACTCTACTAATTGTGGCGTTACTGACGGTAGGTTCAACTTTGTTGAGTCTTGCAGGACCATATCTTCAGGGGGTCGCTATTGACCAGTTTATTTCAACAGGTGACAGAGAGGGGCTAATCAGGATAATTACACTCCTTGCAGGCACATACATCGCTGGTACACTGGCTTCCATAGGTGCTGGATGGGTAATGGCATCCATCAGCCAGAAAAGCCTCTTGAAGATGAGGAAGGAACTCTTCGAGCACATGCAGACACTGAGCCTTAGCTACTTTGATAGGAGCCCAGCAGGAGACCTCATGAGTAGGCTAACAAACGATATTGACGCGATAGCGGCTGCACTTGCACAGAACGTGACCCAGCTAATCCAGAATGGCATAACACTAATTGGTATACTGATAATGATGTTCAGCCTTAACATGTGGCTAGCTCTAGCAAGTCTGATAGTATTCCCAATTATGATCATATTAACGGCACTTGTTGGAGGTAAGACGCGGGATAGCTTCAGGGCTCTCCAGAAAAACATGGGAGTATTGAACAGCACCATGCAGGAAACCCTCTCAGGGCAACGTGTGGTAATCGCGTTCGACCAGCAAGAGTCTGTGAACAGTAAGTTTACAAAAGTCAACACAGAGGTTAAGGACCTTGGGATCAAGGCTATGACCTACGCGATGCTGATACCTCCTCTTATGGGTATACTTAGCAACGTGAACATCGCGATAGTCGCTGGTGTTGGCAGCTATATGGCTATCAAGGGGTTGGTCACTGTAGGTGTCATCGCTACATTCATCAGCTATAGCAGGAGGTTCGCAGACCCACTACGGCACTTTGCGAACTTGTATAACAGTATCCAGAGTGCTCTAGCTGGCGCTGAGAGAATATTCGAGGTAATTGATACCGAGCCCGAATTGGTTGACGCAGAGGATGCCATAGGAGTCTGGAACTTGGAGGGAAAAGTAGTCTTCAAGAACGTGGACTTTGGATACGTGGAAAATGTTCCTGTGCTAAAGAACATCTCGCTTGAGGCAGAGCCAGGTCAAACCATCGCTCTCGTTGGACCAACTGGAGCAGGTAAGACCACCATGGTTAACGTGTTGACGAGGTTCTATGATATCCAGAGCGGCAGTATCACCATCGATGGAATGGATATCAAGCAGATAAAGAAGGATGACCTGAGGAAGCAGCTAGGAATAGTGCTTCAGGACGTGTTCCTGTTCAGTGGCTCCGTTATGGAGAATATCAGGTATGGGAACCTTGAGGCAACAGACGAGGACTGCATCGCTGCCGCCAAACTTGCTAACGCTGACCAATTTATCAGGAGACTTCCTCAAGGCTATGAGACCAATTTATCCGAGAGGGCGGCAAACATAAGCCAAGGTCAGAGGCAGCTACTGAGCATCGCTAGGGCGATTGTGGCTGATCCTGCCATTCTGATACTGGATGAGGCGACAAGCAGCGTAGACACGAGGACTGAGATCCATATACAGGAGGCGTTGCTCAACCTAATGGAGGGAAGGACTGCTTTCGTCATCGCTCACAGATTAAGTACCATCAGAAAAGCAGACAAGGTTCTGGTAATCAAGGATGGTGAGATCATCGAGCGAGGAACCCACGAGGAGCTGCTCGCGGACAAGGGCTTCTATTTCAATCTCTATATGAGTCAGTTCAAGGGTACGAAGGATGTTGAGTTCGAATACATCAAGCCCGTGGAACGGGTAGAGCCAGTCAGACATTCCATGGGAGGAATGGGAAGCGGTATGGGTATGATGGGAGGTGGAGGAATGCATGGAGGCATGAAGCCATCACCGGCAATGATCCAAGAAAGGATCAAACAGCTAGCCCAGAGCTTCAAAGCGAAGGGAGCAACATCTCCAGAGACAGCTAAGAC
>Ga0180432_10004316_pt1 | contig 19625 bp, 16 predicted proteins | sample SS_ome_10_FD_132414 | JGI IMG/M metagenome (GOLD analysis project Ga0180432, IMG submission 132414) | Hypersaline lake sediment archaeal communities from the Salton Sea, California, USA - SS_1_MS_2 metaG | ecosystem: Environmental > Aquatic > Non-marine Saline and Alkaline > Hypersaline >...
GGTTGACAAGTCCAACGTGCTTGAGGCCTGTCGACTGTGGAGAGAGGTGGCGTCCGGGGTGTCTGGTGAGTATCCAGATGTGACTCTGGAGCACCAACTGGTAGATGCGATGGCCATGCATCTGATTCGTCGGCCCCGCGATTTCGATGTGATCGTAACCAGCAACATGTTCGGCGACATCCTGACGGACGAGGCTTCGATGCTGGGAGGATCGCTGGGTATGGCCCCGTCCGCCTCTCTCGGGACCGGAACACGGGGGCTCTACGAACCGATTCACGGGACTGCTCCCGACATCGCAGGCAAGAACATCGCCAACCCGATAGCCGCTATCCTCAGTGGGGCGCTCTTGCTGCGCTACTCGTTGCGGCTGGAGGAGGAGGCGCGGGCTATCGAGGTTGCGGTGGAGCGCGTCCTCGCCAGGGGCTATCGGACTGCGGACATCGGTGAAGAGGGGGCGACCATCGTCGGCACCCGGGAGATGACGGCGCAGGTGGTTGAAGCCCTCGCGGCATGACGGGTGATGTGTCTGCCGCTGATGGTTTGGGACGGCACCGCTCACGGCGCTCTGTAGAGCTGCCAATGGCCGGTATTTGTAGGAGCGGCTACCCAGAACCAGGCTACCCGACGGTTGCGGGAGAGTCTCCTGCTGTTGGCGATCCGTATGTGGACGTCTCAGGTGGTATTCAGGAGTCCGGGCGCATTGCCCCACATCGGGGTTTGACGAAAGCGACGAATTACACTACAATCACGCCTTGAAGCCAGGTAGGATGCGGCAGGGGACAGCAGACCTGTCGGGGGAGAGTGTTTGGTCGATGGAAGAGATACTACTCACAGCTGAGCCCAGGGAAGTGATTGGGAAACAGGTCAAGCGATTGCGGCGGGAGGGTCTGATTCCTGTGACGTTGTATGGTCGCCGCGTGGAGCCGCTGTCGCTGCAGATCCATGAGCGGGCTCTGGCCGCGGTTCTGGCCGAGGCCGGGATGAGCGGTCTGGTGGACCTGAAGGTCGAAGGCGAAAGCCAGGCCCGGAAGGTGCTGGTTCGAGATATCCAGAGAGACGTTGTGAGCCGGGAACTGCTGCATGCAGATCTGTATGCCGTCGTCATGACTGAGAAGATCACGACCGAGCTGCCGATCGTGTTGACCAGTGAGTCGCCGGCAGTCAAGGACGGGATGGGCATACTTGTGCAGGAATTGATGGTCCTCAACGTCGAATGCTTGCCGGGGGATCTGATTCCGCAAGTCGAGGTAGATCTGGCGAGCCTTGCCGAGGTGCACGACAGTGTTGCTGTCGGTGATCTGGAACTGGGTGACGCTATCGAGATACTCGATGGGGTCGATGAGGTGATCGTTCGGATCGTGCCTCTCGCCGCGGAGGAAGTTGAAGAAGAGGTCGAGGAGCTCGAAGAAATCGCCGCTGAGGAAGCGGAAGGAGCACTCGAAGGCGAGCCCGGAGCTGAGCCGGAGGATGAAGAGGCGGGGAGCTAGGGCAGGTCCCGTAGGTATCTGGCTTGGCAAGCGAGGCAATCTGAACAGGAGTGGGGCAGTTGCCCCACTCCTGTTTTCGATGGGCCGCGCCATGTGGGCTGGCGAGAGACCGGGTGCTCCCGCGATGCGGGGCTTGGCCTCGTGACCCTTTTGGAAATGCTGGAATTGTGGTATAATCGGAACAGTTGACTACAATCACTGTCTTCCGACGGAGAGGAGATCTCGTGTGTTCAACCCCCTAAACGCTTTCCTGGGCCTGTTCTCGCGGGACATCAGCATCGACTTGGGCACGGCCACTACTGTGGTCCTGGTTCGAGGCCAGGGCATAGTGATCAATGAACCTGCGGTGGTGGCTATCGAGAAACGCAGCCGGAGGGTGCTCGCCATCGGTGCGGAGGCCAAGGAGATGGTGGGGCGTACTCCCGCGAGCATAGTGGCCATCCGTCCGATGCGCGACGGGGTGATCTCGGATTTCGATGTCACTGAGAAGATGTTGCACTACTTCATCGGCAAGGCGCACGAACGGTCCATGCTGCCCAGCCCCCGGCCGCGGGTGGTGGTCGGGATCCCGAGTGGGGTCACCGAGGTCGAGAAGAGGGCTGTGCGCGACGCGACTCTGAGCGCGGGTGCCCGGGAGTGCTACCTGGTGGAAGAGCCGATGGCAGCCGCCATCGGGGCCGGCCTTCCCGTCACCGAGTCAGTCGGTAGCATGATCGCGGATCTGGGCGGAGGCACCACCGAAGTGGCCGTGCTCGCTCTCGGAGGGATTGTGACCAGCAGGTCGATTCGAGTAGCCGGTGACGAGATGGACGAAGAGATCATCCAGTATGCTCGCCAGAAGTACAACCTGTTGATTGGTGAGCGCATGGCCGAGCGCACCAAGATCGCAATCGGGTCAGCCTATCCGCTGCCCGAGGAGCAAACCATGATCATCCGCGGGCGGAATCTGGTCACGGGTCTGCCCGAGGCGGTCGAAGTCAGTAGCGTGGAGATTCGGGAGGCGTTGGCGAGACCGGTCGGCATTATCGTAGAAGCGATCAAGGAGACCATCGACGAAACCCCTCCGGAGCTGGTTGCGGATCTCATGGAGCAAGGGATCACCCTGGCCGGGGGAACGTCGCTGCTGCAGGGGCTTCCGGATCGTCTGGCGGATGAGACCAAGATGAGCGTTCGGCGCGCTGATGAGCCTGTCACGTGTGTGGTAAGAGGCGGCGGCGAGGTTCTGGAGAACTTGGAGGCATTGAGGAAGGTGCTGGCCGGCACTGAGCGGCGTGGGATCAGCCGGTGACATGGGTTGCGAGTTGCTCCGGGGAGGCGTTCATTCGTCAACGGGGCTGATGACGGGGGAAACACTAAGCGGGCGCATTGAGGCCCGGAGATGAGAGTCGCGCGAAGGTGGGGCAGCCACAAACTCGGAGGACCGTCGTTGTCATCTTTATCTTGGCAGTCGTGTTCTTGCTCCTTGTGCTTGGGCCGATGGGCAGGCTGCGACCTGTTGGGGAGGGCGCGCTGCAGGTCTTGTCGCCCATTCAGTACGCACTCACGAAGCTGCTGAAAGCGTTCGAGGGTCTTCGCGGTGTAGTCGTGGGCATTGGGCAGCTACAGGAGGAGAACCAAGAGCTCCAAAGACAAGTGGAGTCCCTGCGCACACAGGTGGAGATGCTTCGCGAGGCTCAGATTGAGAACGAGACGCTTCGGGAGCAGCTTGGGTTCTCGGAAGCTCACCCTTCGTATCACGTTCTGCCTGCAGAAGTGATTGGCAGGGATCCGTCCAATGTGGTTCGTTCTCTCATCATCGATCGAGGTTCTGATGATGGAGTTGCGAGGGACATGCCGGTCATAACGGCCCGCGGCCTCGTGGGTCGGGTCGCCGAGGTGTACCGGACGTCCTCTTCTGTGCTGTTGCTGACCGATGTGTCCAGTTCCGTCGCCGGTTTGGTACAACGAACCCGCGCTAGCGGTGTGATTCAAGGGCGCATGGGTCGAAAGCCTCTCATGAAATACGTATCGCAGGACGAGCCGCTGGCAGTAGGGGATGTGGTGCTCACTTCGGGACTGGGGAGCAACTTCCCCAAGCGATTGCTAATCGGGTACATAACGTCCGTGGCAGGCGGTGACACAGATCTGTTTCAGGAGGCCGAGATACAGCCTGCTGTGGACTCGGGCCGATTGGAGACGGTAATGGTGTTGCTGGACTTCTCGCCTGGCCAGTCCGGTGTCACGGAGGAGTCTCCGGAGTAGGTCAGGCGAATGGACGGGAGAGACGGGGGATGGTTGGACGAGGAGAGTGGGGGTGGTTGCCCATCAACCCGTATGTCTCCATTCCGCTCATTATCCTGGTTGCCGTCTCGCAGTCAACCCTTGCTCCTCACCTCACCATCTGGGGAGCAAAACCGGATCTGATGCTCTTGGCGGTCGCCTCGTGGAGTCTTCTGGGGCGGGCCAGTGAGGGCGTCCTGTGGAGCGCGTTGGGTGGCCTGGTACTGGATCTGCTGTCGGGTGTTCCTTTCGGCGCTAACACCGTGGCCCTCGGCCTGATTGCTGGCCTAACCAGACTGGTCTTCATGAACGTGTTCCGACTCAGCATTGTCATGCCGCTGGCGGCGGCTGGGGTCAGCACGGTCGTGTACTACGTGGTTCTGCTCTTGGGCTTGCGACTGTCTGGCGAGAGTGTCGTCTGGGCGGATGCCGTGTTGCGGGTCGTCATTCCATCCGTGGTTGTGAACACTGCGGTCATGCCTGTGGTGTTCGGCGGTGTGCGCTGGCTGCACAAGCACACCGGTCCGGAGGAGATAGGTTGGTGACGTGAGCCGTACGACTCTCGACATTCGCTTGCTGGTGTTCCGATTGCTGGTTGTTGCGGCGATGGTCGTCGTGGGCGCCAGGCTCTGGAAGTTGCAGATCACCGATGCGGAGAAGTACCGCTATCAGGCTGACCGCAACCGCTTCCGCCTCGTCACCGTCGAGGCGGCGAGAGGAATCATCTACGATCGTCGGGGCGAGATCGTCGCGCGGAACCAGCCCAGTTTCACGATTTCGATCGTTCCGGCTTCCCTGCCTGATGAAGAGGTCGCGTCTGCGGTCGTCCTTGATAGGTTGGCGAGTCTGCTCGAAGATCCGCAAGGGGCGACGAAGACGGCGTCCGCGGTGGTGAAACCCGGGCTGGGATTGCCCCTGGATTCGGTGCGATCTTCCATCGAGAAGGTGCTTCAGGACAACCAGGGAGGACCTCACGTCGCCGTTCCGATCGCGACGGGCGTTGATCGGCAGACGGCGTTTCTAGTGGAGGAGGAGCACCTCAATCTGCCCGGCGTGGTGGTGCAGATCGAAGCTCTGAGAGATTACCCATGCGGTCCGTCTCTCTCCCACATCCTCGGCTACGCCGGGCGGATGCCTGCAGAGTCCGCGGATTACTACTTCGGTCAGACGTCGGAGGACTACGAGCTTGGTGATCGGGTTGGCCTGACGGGAGTAGAGCTGGTCTACGAGCGGGAGCTGCGGGGATGCAAGGGGCGTAAGCACGTCGAGGTCGATGCATACGAGAGGGAGGTGAATGTTCTGGCCGTCGATCCACCCGAGCCAGGGCACTCCGTCGTTTTGACGATAGAGGCGGACTTCCAGCGGATGGTGGAGACGACTCTTCGAGCGGGGATGAGGGAAGCTCGCGAGGAGAATGAGGAGCTACAGGATTCTCTGTGTCGCTCGGGGGTGGTTGTGGCCATGGATCCCCGAAGTGGCGAGATCCTGACCATGGTTTCACTGCCCAGCTACGACGACAACCTTCTTGCCGGAACAATCTCCGTCGAGGATCTTGCCAGGTTGAGCAGTGATCCCAAGCGCCCTTTGGTGAATCACGCCATTGGAGGGCAGTATCCTCCGGGGTCCACCTTCAAGCCCTTCGTTGCTGCCGGAGTGCTTCAGGAGCGCATCGTTACCCCGGAGACCGAAATGGAGTGCGAAGGTACGCTCCTGCTGCCCAATAAGTACTTCCCTGAGGATGTCTCGCTCTCACAGACCTTCTACTGTTGGAGGGAGGAAGGGCACGGATCTCTGAATGTGAGGCAAGCGCTGCAGCATTCGTGCGACATCTTCTTCTATCAGGTAGCGGGTGGGTTCGAGGACTTCGTCGGTCTGGGGATTGGCGAGCTGGGTCAATACGCGAGGCTTTTTGGCTACGGAGAGCCCACCGGCATCGACCTGCCCGGTGAGTCCGCCGGGCTGGTGCCCTCTGATAGCTGGAAGCGCAAGAACTACGGCGAGAGCTGGGTAACAGGCGACACCTACAACGCTGCAATCGGACAGGGGTTCGTTCTGGCTACTCCTTTGCAGGTGCTGAACTCGACAGCAGCCATAGCGAACTTCGGGACGCTCTACCGCCCGCGGGTCGTGCACACTGTTCTTGGCTCTGATGGGGGAACCGTCCGCGGGTTCACCCCCGAAGTGATCGGCAGGGTCGACGTTGACCACGAGCATCTCTCGCTCATTCGACAGGGGATGCGGGATGCCGTGACACAAGGTACTGCGTGGTTGCTGGATGTCCCCGGCATCGCTGTTGCGGGCAAGACGGGCACGGCAGAGTATCCCGGCATAGACGAGCAGGGCAACCTGATTCTGGATGAGGAAGGCCATCTCCCTACTCACGCGTGGTTCACTGCCTTTGCACCGTTTGACGAGCCAGAGATCGCTCTGGTGGTGTTTGTGGAGGGGGGCGGGGAGGGATCACAGGTGGCGGTTCCGATAGCTGGCGAGATACTCCGACACTACTTCAATGTGCCCGAGTCCAGTCCGGTTCCGACTCCAGAGCTTCCCATTATCGAGCCCCAGTAGCCTGACACGGCATTCTCAGGGAAGGAGCTTGGTGAGGTAGAGAGATGATTGGTCCGAACAATGTGACGATCAAAGGTACGCGGGATGGTTTGCTCATCACCGTTGGCACCGCGCCGCTGGAGGAAGTCCTGGAACAGTTGTCCGAGCAGTTGCGCCCGACAGCTTCTTTCTTCCGTGGTGGCCAAGCTATCTTGCATCTGGGAGACCGGGCGATGACGCAAGAGGAGCTGGGCCGGATTGATGCCATGATTGGCGATTTCGATATGGCCGTTCGGTGTGTGGTCGCTACCGGGGCGATGTCCCGGCGCGCCGCCCGCGCCCTGGGACTCAGAGCGATGAGTAGTCTGGAGCTGAGCGGGCCCACCATTGTTGGGGCCGCTGACGCCTGGGAGGGGAGCGAAGGCGTTCTGGTGCGCCGCACGGTACGCTCGGGTCAGGTGGTGCGACACCCCGGACACGTGGCAGTTATCGGTGACGTGAACGCAGGGGCGGAGATCGTCGCGGGCGGTGACGTCGTGGTCTGGGGGCGGCTCCGAGGCGTGGTACATGCGGGGGCCATGGGAGATGATGGCGCCGTGGTCTGCGCCCTGTGGATGGCGCCAATCCAGTTGCGGATTGGTCAGCACATCGCACGTCCGCCGGAGGAAGACGAGGCGAGGGGCATGAAACCGGAGATGGCGCTCGTGCGAGAGGGAAGCATCCAGACCGACTCGTGGCCTTTTGGCAGGTAAGGAGGAGACCCCTATGGCCGCAAAGGTAATCACGATCACATCCGGCAAGGGCGGTGTGGGGAAGACCACCGTGACGGCCAACTTGGGTGTCTCGCTGGCGCTGATGGGCAAGCGAGTCGTCGTGATGGATGGCGACATCGGACTACGAAACCTCGATGTCGTCATGGGACTCGAGAACCGGATCATATACGATGTGATAGATGTTGCCGAGGGTCACTGTCGATTGAGGCAGGCTCTCGTTAAGGACAAGAAGCTCTCGGAGCTGTATCTTCTGCCTGCGGCCCAGACCAGGGAGAGGAGCTCCTTGACGCCGAGTGATGTGATCCAGATCTGTGATCAACTGGTGCAGACCTTTGACTTCATCCTGATCGACTCTCCGGCCGGGATTGAGCAGGGCTTCAAGAACGCTATCGCTCCTGCGGAGGAGGTCCTCGTCGTGACGACCCCCGAGGTCTCGGCGGTACGGGACGCGGACAGAGTCATCGGGCTATTGGAGCAACATCGAGGAGTACCGGCAAGGTTGCTGATCAATCGGGTGCGACCCGCGTTGGTCCGGCGTGGGGAGATGCTCAACACCGACGATGTGGTCGACGTGCTGGCCATTGAGCTGCTGGGCATTATTCCGGAGGAGGAAGGTATCATCCTCGCGACCAACACCGGGACGCCCATCGCCCACGACCAGAGTCTGGTGGTTAGTCAAGCCTACCGGAACATCGTGCGACGACTGTTGGGGGAGGATGTTCCCTTCATGGCGCTCTCGGACGGAGGGGATGGCGCCTGGGGCCGCTTGACACGATTGTTCAGGGGATCGGACAAGCAGAAGAGGTAGGGATACTCCGAGGGGATCAGACTATGAGGATCGTGGACTGGTTGCTGAGAAGACGTCCGACCAGTGGAGATGTCGCCAAGGAGCGGCTTCAGGCGATTCTCCTGTTCGATCGGACCGGAATACCACCCAAACTGTTCCAGGTGATCAAGGGAGAACTCATCGACTCTGTAGCCCGCCATCTCATAGTTGACCGTAGCGGAACCGAGATAGTGCTGACACAGGAACGCGTCCACGGTCGGGGGCGCCTGGTGGCCAGCATACCGATCTTGGGGCCCCGACAGGGAAGGCACATGAGAGTGCAGCCGGCAGAGGGTGGGCGCGACTAGAATGCAGACGAGCGGTTGGCGCGGACTCGATTTCGGACTCCTGTGTCTCGTGTTGCTGGTCATGGCCGTGGGAGTGGCCGCGATCTACAGCGCTACCAGGTTCTCGCTGGCCGGCGGCGAGTGGGACTGGGAAGAGCCGGTTGTGAGACAGGTGTTCTACGGCGCGGTGGGAGTGATACTGTTGCTGGTCTTCGCTGCGATCGACTATCGCGTGTGGCGGCGCCTTGGCTGGATGCTGTACGGACTGATGCTGGCTCTTCTCCTGCTGCTCTTCGCCGTCGGTCAGGTATCATTCGGGGCCAGGAGCTGGTTCCGTCTGACGTTCTTCCCCGTGCAGCCTTCAGAGTTGGCCAAGGTGTTGCTGATTCTGGTGCTGGCGGGGTATCTCAGCGGCAGCTCCAAGCAGGATGGTGGCCTGCGCCACTTGCTGGCCACGACCGGCATGGTCGCCCTCCCTGCGATTCTGGTCTACCTGCAGCCTGACATGGGCACGGCCCTGGTGATGGTGGCCATCTGGGCGGGCATGGTGTTTGCGAGCGGAACGAGGATCCGGAATCTGCTTCTCATCGGTCTAGCAGGGGGGCTGGCTACACCTCTGGTCTGGTCCTCCCTCAAGCCCTACATGCGTGAGCGAATCACTGCCTTTCTTAACCCGACCCGTGATCTCACCGGAGCCAGCTACAACACCAGCCAGGCCGTGATCAGCATCGGCTCAGGGGGGCTGTGGGGCAAGGGCTTTGGCCGGGGAACTCAGAGCCAGCTCCAGTTCCTCCGTGTCAGGCACACCGACTTCGTCTTCTCGGTTCTGGCGGAAGAGCTGGGCTTCGTTGGTTCGGTGCTGCTGCTACTCCTTCTGACGCTTCTGCTTCTACGGATAATCGGGGTAGCGCAGCGTGCGCGAGATCCCTACGGACGACTGATCGCTAGCGGCGTGGCGTCGATGATCTTCTTCCAGACCTTCGTCAGTTTGGCCATGAACGTTAACTTGCTTCCGGTCACCGGGCTGCCGCTTCCCCTGGTGAGCTACGGCGGGAGCTCTTTGCTGAATACCCTCATTGCTCTCGGACTGGTCGAGAGCGTTGCCCTGCGACGAGTGGAGCCAGGTTTCGGCCACTGACCGTCTCGAGGGCGTCTTCGTGAGCACCCGCCGGCTGCGTCTCACTCGGGAGCTTGTGCCAATCCGGCGTATCAAGGAGGGCTTTGCGCTATGTCGAAGTTGGAGGTGCGGGTTCGTTTTGCCCCCAGTCCCACGGGCGGCTTTCACGTGGGTGGAGCCAGAACGGCATTGTACAACTATCTGTACGCACGACACACCGATGGGTCGTTCATCTTGCGCATCGAGGACACGGATCGTACACGGTACGCCGAGGACTCTCTGGCCGACCACATTCAGGGCCTACGCTGGCTGGGAATCGAATGGGATGAAGGGCCCGAGGTTGGCGGGGAGTATGGGCCGTATTTCCAGTCTGAGCGCCTGGAGCTGTATCAGCGCTATGCCGAACGGCTGGTGCAAGAGGGACGGGCCTACTACTGTTTCTGCTCGACGGAACGGCTGGCTCATCTGAGGGAGAGGCAGCGCACCGAGGGCGGATCGATGGGCTATGACCGGCATTGCAGGGAGCTGACGTCGACGGAGATCTCCGCGTATCGCTCCAGTGGCATCACACCTGTTGTCCGATTGAAGGCCCCGCTGACCGGCACAACCGCCTTCCACGATGTTCTGAGGGGCGACATCTCCGTCGACAACAGGACATTGGAGGACCTGGTTCTGCTGAAGAGCGATGGATTCCCGACCTATCACTTGGCTGCTGTGGTCGACGACCATCTGATGAGGATCACGCACATCATGCGAGGTGACGAATGGCTGACCTCCGTACCCCAGCGGATCGTCCTGTACGATGCCTTCGGGTGGATCCCTCCAAAGTACATTCACTTGCCCACGATCCTCGATCCGAGCGGGAAGGGCAAACTGAGCAAGAGAAGGAAACACGAGCCTGGTGAGAGGGCCTACCCGGTCTTTGTGAACGAGTTCGCGACGCTGGGCTATCTTCCGGAAGCGATGGTGAACTACCTGGCCAGGGTGGGCTGGAGCCTTGATGACAAGACCGAGCTCTTCTCGATGGAGGAGCTGATCGATCACTTTGATCCATCGGGCATCAGCAAGGCGCCGGCCGTCTTCTCCTACGACAAGCTGGCCTGGATGAATGGCATTTACATAAGAAGACTGGAGAAGGAAGCCCTGGCCAAGAGGCTGGTGCCGTTTCTGGAACGGGCAGGCTTCGAAGCGGATCTCTCGATGGCGCTCGGGCTGGCACCACTAGTTCAGGAGCGCACGAAGCAACTCAGTGATGTTCCATCTCTTGTTGACTTCTTCTTCGTCGACAAACTGGACTACGAGCCCGAACTGCTAGTCCAGAAGAAGATGGATGCAGAGGGCACGCTGGAGGCCCTGGCTGCTGCCGAGGAGGCGCTGAGCGGACTCTCTGCCTTCGATGAGCAATCCCTGGAATCCGTGTTGCGCGCCCTGGCTGAAAGGCTAAACCTGAAAGCCGGACAGTTGTTCGGTACGGTCCGAGTGGCAGTGACCGGCCGCCGAGTGGCTCCCCCGCTGTTCGGCACCTTGAAGGTGCTCGGCAAGGAGAAGGTACTGGACAGACTGTCGCTAGCACGCGCTCTCTTGGAGGAAGACCGGGCTTGATCTACTGAGGCGCGCCTATCGCTTCTCTTGTCTCAGTTGAGCGCATCGCGAGTCCCAGAACGAGGCGGGACGTGTCATCTTCACGACCCTGACGTCGGCAAAGTGAGGCGCCAGCTTGGCCAACTCCTGGGGGAGAGTGTCCCACTGATCGCTGATCACGATGTCGGTCAGCCTGTCGGCCGTGGGGAGTACCCATTCCCACTGGAGCCGGAAGCGATCTGCCTTGAGGAAGTAGTTGCGCTTCTCCCAAGCTTCTGTGGCGGCGTTGATGGTCTCGTCGATGCCCCGGAGGCAGTAGACCAGTGCGGCTGTCATGTCCTTGGCCTCGGAGTCGAGCTCTCGTTTGAGAGCCAGTCGGCGTAGGATCTCCGCACTAGTGCGGCGCAACTGACTCCGCCGTTTGCCGGGGCCAAGTGTGTTGATCACTCTGCTCATGTTTTCCTCTCGTCGGTTGGCGTGGCGCTCGAATCGAGAGTATATGCGACCTGGTCGGAAAGGTCAAGAAGTGAGACGGACCTTGGCTGAGATGCCGGCGATGACTCCGGCCAGGCTCCGGCCCGCCCGGGGCTGAGTCTTGAGGTCGAGCCAAAGCTGCTTGTTGGGACCCTTCTTCTACGTCCTGATCCAGGGCAGGTTGATGGCATTGTGTATGCCGCGGCTCTCCAACAGGACGTGATTGTTGGAGTCATCGTAGCCGCGATCGGCTACGACAACCCATACATCGGGGCCCGCGCTGAGGTAGCGCACAGCTATCCTGGGAAGAAGCGCCCGGTCTGGTCTGTTGTCGGAAGACATCTGCAGGCTGGTGATCATCTGAGCCTTCTCATTGAGGCTGGTGCGCACGCTGTCGCCGTAGAAGTACTCAGGCGGGGTGTGCTTGCTGCCTTGTTAGTTCTGCGTTTGGTGGCTATGCTTCGCCTCTCAGCGCGTATTGGGATAGCGAGGAAGTTGCTCGCTTTCCTGCGGCGCCGGTCTTGCTGAGTGTTCACGTCGGCCACGCCACGTGTGCTATCGATGATTTGGACTGCGCCAGACTCCACACCTGCTTCTTGCGCTGTGAACACCACGTCTTGGGGTGGTTTTGTCCAAGGCTGCGACCGGTGACAACCAGTCTACCAGAGTCCTTGCCATGGCGCAGTCCACACTCCACGCTTTCGATAGTCTTCTCACGAAGGGCTTGACGGCCAGTCTTCGATGGCCTATAATGCGCAGCTTGAGCGTGTCTTCCGTATCCGTGTCTTCTGGAAGTAACGAACGGTGATTGTAGGAGCGGGCAGTACAGGGGCCATGGCTATCCTTGTTGGCTCCCGCGGCCCGCGCCATTTGCATCCGAGCGGAGTGTGAAATGCTTAGGAAGAGCGACGCACGACACGTGATTCTGCTGCTTGCCTTCGTGCTGGCCGGCTGTCGGCAAGTCGAGCCTGCGCCCACTCCCACGGCGATTCCTACCCCCATTGTGCCGGAGAAGCCGACGTACGTCGTCGAACGAGGGCCCATCGTGAATGAGTTGGAGTTCCTCGGTCGTATAGCCCCAGTCGTGGAGCAGGATCTCTTCTTCCGTATGGGTGGGTACGTGAGAGCGGTACTGGTACAGCGCGACGAGTCGGTCACGACTGACCAGGTGCTGGCAGAACTGGACGTGGAAGACCTGGAGAAGCAGTTGGCACAGGCTCAGGTCTCGCTAGAGCTGGGGCAGGCTCAGCTGGAGGAAGCCGAACGTGTCAACGCCGATCAGCTCGCGGAGGCACGCATCAATCTGGAGAAAGCCCGGCTGCGACTTGCGAGGCTCCGAGCGCAGAACCCAGCGTTGTCTGTGACTGTGGCAGCCGTACGGTTGGAGCAGGCCGTTGCCAGGGTGAAGCAGGCACAGGCGGGCTATGATCGTCGCGCAGCGCTTCCCGGGGCGGAGGCCTCTGCGGCCGCTCTCCAATTGGAGCAGGCGACTCAGGACCATCAGATTGCCAGCGCTCAGTATGACATTGCTTCTCAGGAGCAGACGGGCTACAGCTACGACGTGCAACTGCTCGAGAAGGACGTGGAACTGGCAGGCATAGCCTTGCAGCGGTTGGAAGAGAATGAGAACCTGCTGCTCACCAAAGATGTGGAGACGAAACGGTTGACCGTGGAACGTCTGAAGGCGCAGGTAGAGGCTGCGCAGATCAGATCCCCCATCGACGGGAAGGTGATGTCGGTATCGCTCTACGCCGGACGCTCGGTAGAAGCCTTCAAGCCGGTGATCATAGTGGCCGATGCCACCGAGGTGGAGGTGAGAGCGGACCTTGTGAGCAACAAGATGAAGGACATGGCCGAGGGAATGAAGTGTGTCGTTCGCCTCTCCAACAGCCCCGGCGAGGAATGGGCCGGTGAGATTCGGCGCTTGCCTTATCCGTATGGCAGCGGTGGAAGGAGCGGGGCAATCGACCAGGAAGACACATCGACTCGAATCAGCCTTGATGCCGACATGGCCAATGTGGGGCCGGGAGACCTGGCCAAGGTTGTGGTCGTGCTGGAGCGGAGAGAAGACGTCCTGTATCTGCCCCCGACGGCTATCCGCACCTTCGAGGGTCGCGAGTTCGTGGTAGTGCGCGATGGCGACGCGCAGCGGCGTGTGGACGTCAAGCTTGGCCTCGAGAGCGAAGACCGGGTCGAGATCCTGGAGGGACTGGAAGAGGGAGATGTAGTGGTAGGGCTCTAGGAAGCGTATGGGTACTGCGTTGGATCTGCGTCAGGAATCGAGGTGCATCGCTTGAACTGGGCAGGAAACCTCTTGTCGACTTTCGTGCTGGCCGCCAAGCGCCTGTGGAGCAATCGGTGGCTGATGCTCGCGGTGATGGCCGGACTGGTCGCCGCCGTGAGTCTGGTGATGAGCGTTCCGCTCTATGCCGACGCCATCAGCCACCGATTGCTTCAAGAGGAGCTGACCAAGGACAGCAGCGCGAGGCGGCCGCCTTTCACCTTCCGGTTCCAGTACATCGGTGCTTGGCACGGTCCTGTAGAGTGGCACGAGTGCGAGGCGCTGGACGCCTATCTGAGGACGAACGTGTGCTCAGATCTGGGGATTCGCCAGACACGGGCTGTCAGGTACATCAAGACTGACAACTACATGGTCTTCCCAGCCTCGGAGGAGTTCTATGAGGATGAGCGCCGATCGCTGACTTGGGCCTACATGGGGTGCCTCACCGATCTGCAATCCCACATCCGTCTGCTGGAAGGTCGGAATGCGCTGCCCCCCACGGGTCCTGACGACTCGATTGAGGTCCTGGTGGCTGGTAGGGTTGCAGAGGAGGTTGGCTTCCAGGTTGGCGAGCAGTACGTTCTGTTCGATTCGCGCATGGCGGCGGAATCGACGAAGGCGCCAACACAGCTTCCGGTCGTGATCGCGGGAATCTGGGAACCCTTGGATGAGGATGATTCCTACTGGCCGGTCGGGGTCAGCGCGTTTCGGGACGTCTTCCTTGTGCCTGAGCAGACGTTCATGAATAGGCTGGCCCCTGCCATCGAGAATGAGATCTACGGGGCGATCTGGCACCAGCAGTATGACGGAACGACCATACAGATCGATGACGTGGACTGGCTGCTAGGACAGATCATCGGGGTACGCTCCAGAGTTGGTGCGCTTCTCAGTCACGCCGATCTGGCCGAGTCTCCCGAGGATTCTCTCCGAGTATACAAGTACTCGACGTACGTGCTCACGATCTTGCTCTACGTGTTCAGCATACCCGTGATCGGACTGGTCCTCTACTTCACCGGGCTGGTCTCGACCATGGTCGTACAGAGGCAGCGTGGGGAAGTGGCAGCTCTTCGCAGTCGGGGGGCATCCCGATTCCAGATCGTGGGTGTGTACCTGTTGGAGGGGGGGCTGGTCGCGGCGGCCGCACTTGCGGTCGGCACGCCTCTGGCGATCGAGCTTGCCCGAGTCATGGGCAAGACGCGGTCATTCTTGGTGCTGGTGAACGAGGCTCCCCTGCTGGTCAGAGTAGGGGAGCGGAGCCTCCGGTACGGTATCCTTGCCCTTCTGATATCCGTTGCAGCCAACGCGATCCCTTCCATCGCTGCATCGAGCCACACGATCGTGACGTACAAGCAGGAGCAGACTCGTTCGCTGAGGCGGCCGTTCTGGCAGCGCTTCTACCTCGATTTCCTGCTGCTCGTGCCCCCCCTGTACGGCTACTACATGCTGCAACAGAGGGGTACGATCTCCGTGCTGGGTCAAGACCTCTCTGTCGGGAATCCATACCAGAATCCACTCCTCTTTTTGGTGCCTGCCCTATTCGTCTTTGCCCTAGCACTCGTCTCCATACGTTTCCTGCCCGCGATCATGTCCACCCTCGCCTGGTTAGGGGCAAGGGTACGTGGAGCGCCACACATTCTGGCGCTTCGGCATTTGGCACGCTCGTCGGGGGGCTATTTGGGACCTCTGCTGCTGCTGGTTCTGACGTTGAGCCTCGCGATCTTCAGCGCATCGATGGCTCGCACTCTGGATCGCCACCTGACGGACAGGGTCTACTATGATGTTGGAGCAGACCTGAATGTGGTGGAAACGGGGGAGTACTCGGAAAGCTCTAGCCTCATGGGGTTTGGTGCGCAAGCGGAGGAAGAGGAAGAGCCGGATGCGGTAGAGGAAGAGGAGGAGCCCAGATGGTACTTCCTGCCGGTGAGCGATCACCTGACCGTGTCAGGAGTCAGGGCGGCCGCTCGAGTAGGCGACTACTCTGCCGCCGCCCGAGTGGCAGGCCGAGTCAGTGAGGGGCGTTTCCTGGGTGTCGATCGAGTTGACTTTGCCAAGGTAGCCTACTTCCGGTCCGATTTCTGGGGAGGCTCGATGGGGTCGCTGATGAACCTTCTGGCTCTGGACAGTCGGGCGTTGCTGGCCAGTTGGGACTTCTTGGCTGCAAGCGGAGTGCACGTGGGAGACCGGGTCCTGCTCTCAGTCAGAGCTGGCGGAGTAAGGGAGATGGAGTTCGTCATCGTGGGGGGGCTGGACTACTTCCCGACGCTGTATCCTGAAGATGGCCCCTTCTTCGTAGGCAATCTGGTCTACGTGTTCGATCAGATCGGCGCTCAATACCCGTACGATGTATGGCTCTCACTGGAGCCTGGTGTGGATGGAGAGGGGATCGCGGAGGATCTGGCCGGGGTTGGATTCAACATAATGTCGACCAAGGATGCAGCGAAGCTCATCGCCGAGGAGCGGGGGCTGCCGGAGCGACGAGGTATCTACGGACTGCTTTCGGTGGGTTTCGTGTCTGCAGCGATTCTGACCGTGGTAGGTTTCATGCTGTATTCGATCATCTCGTTTCGGCGCCGCTTCATCGAGTTAGGCGTACTGCGTGCGATTGGACTTTCGGTGACTCAGATGACAGGATTCCTCGTGGGAGAACAGTTGGCTCTGGTTGCTGCCGGGACCGGTTTGGGTACCGCGGTTGGAGTGCTCACGAGCAATCTGTTCATACCTTTTTTGCAGGTGCGGGTGGGAGAGCATCCCCAGACACCTGCATTCGTAGTGCAGATCGCCTGGCAGGACGTGCGGCTGATCTACCTGGTCTTCGGAACGATGCTGCTTCTGGCTGTGATCGTGATGGTGGTGCTGCTGGCACGGATGAAGATCTTCCAGGCAGTCAAGCTGGGAGAGACCGCCTGATCGCCATCTGGTGATCGAGGGAGGGTCATGACCGAGCCCTTTGTGGTGTGTGACAACCTGGTTAAGATCTACAAGGTCGCCGACCTGGAGATCGTCGCTCTGCAGGGCTTGGATCTGGTGGTAGACCGCGGCGAGATGATGGGAATCGTCGGCTCGTCCGGATCAGGCAAATCCACCTTGCTGAACATCCTGGGCGGACTCGATCGTCCCTCCGCTGGTAGGGTGTCCGTCGGTGGAACCGATCTGGTCAAGCTGTCCAGTGTCGGCCTGACCCGCTATCGCCGTCGGCGCGTCGGGTTCGTGTGGCAGCAAGTCTCTCGGAACCTGATCCCGTACTTGACGGCCAGAGAGAACGTGGAGCTGCCCATGACCATTGCTGGCTACTCCAGAGGGCAGAAGCGTAAGCGCTCCGAAGAGCTGCTCGATGCTGTAGGCCTGTCAGATCGGGCGGGTCACCGTCTGGCTCAAATGTCGGGCGGCGAACAACAACGGATTGCCATTGGCGTGGCACTGGCGCACGAGCCCAGTCTTCTTCTGGCCGACGAGCCGACGGGGGAGATGGACAGCGCCACCGGTCAGATGATCTTCGAGACGCTGCGCAGGATCAACGCTGCCTATGGTCTCACTACCATCATCGTGACGCACGATCCGCGGATTGCAGGGCAAGTGGATCGTGTGGTGGCAATCCGAGACGGGAGAACCAGCAGCGAGATCGTGCGGCAGGTGTCCCAGATCGTCAAGGCGATGGTTGGGAACCAGTCAGAGGCAGAAGCGCGAGAAGTCGAGGAAGAAGCGGTTCACTACGAGGAATACGTGGTGCTGGATGGCGCCGGTCGCTTGCAGTTGCCGCGAGACTACCTGGAGAAGCTGGGGATTCGCGATCGGGCCACTCTCGAACTGGCCGAGGATGCTATCCTGGTAAGGCCGACGGATAGGCAAGCAAGCGGAGTCGCGGCAGGGCGCGAACGCGAGATCGAGGCGGCATCCCTCTTTCGCGACGATGAGCCACCGCCGCCGAGGCGGCGCAGCCGGGTACTGACGACTATCAGGCGCCTTTCCTCCAGGATGGCGGGACGCAAGGGGACGAAAAGGAAGCAGTCCAGATGATGGGCAGAGAGCAGGAGGGGGCCAGGCAAGTGGAAGAAGCTGTACCCGTCGTGCGGGTGCTGAACATCACGCGAGCGTATGACCTGGGCAAACACCGTGTTCATGCGCTTCGAGGTATCAGCCTGTCGGTGCCCGCGGGCGAACTCGTCATCTTGACCGGACGTTCTGGGGCGGGGAAGACCACGCTGGTCAACATAATCGGGGGATTGGACAGACCGACATCTGGGGAGGTCTACTTGTACGGGCAGCCTCTGGCCGGGCTGTCGGAGCGAGAACTCACCCGATTGCGGCGTCAGAGGATTGGGTTCGTATTTCAGTCCTTCGCTCTGCTTCCTACCTTCTCTGCGTACGAGAACGTCGAATTGGCTCTTCGCATAGGAGGGGTTGGAGTGCGTGAGTACAGGCAGCGAACCATGCGCTGTCTGGAGATCGTCGGCCTCGGCCGCTGGAGTCGCCATCGCTCGCACGAGCTATCGGGAGGTCAGCAGCAGCGCGTGGCGATTGCGAGAGCATTGGTGACGCGTCCCGACCTGATCCTGGCTGATGAGCCTGCTGGCGAACTGGATAGCGTGACCGGCCGGAAGATCTACAGGTTGTTTGAGGACATAGTGGCGAGTGAGGGAATCACTGTCGTGATGGTTACTCACGACCCGGTCGCGCTGGAGTATGCGTCGTCGGTCTTCAGGCTTCGCGATGGGCTGATTGAGGATTGCAGCGACGTGGCAGCATAGCCCTTGCTGGGACGGGTGCTGCAGAAGTCGCCCTGTGTGGCTGCTATGCTATCGCGATCTGGAACCCGAAGTGGCGAGACCGAGGAGCGGGAGGAAGTGTCGTTGCATCGGGCACAGAATGGAATTCGGTATCCGGGACTGGCAATCGCGATCCTGTGTTTGGTGGCCGGGTCTCTTCTGAGTTGCGGGGTGGACGTGCCGACCCCCGAGACTGTGACGATCACGTTTGCCTGCCGCGAGATCGAAACCGACTTCTATGAGGGCCTGCGCCGGGAGTTTGAGGAAGCCCAGCCTCGCATACGCGTTGAGTTGAGCGACCTCCGTGCCCACAACGGGGACGTCTTCACGGCATCGCAGTTCGATCTGGCCGGACTGCGGGACCGGGGTGACATTCTGAGCCTGGACCCGTTCATCGAACAGGGTGAGTCGCTCGATCTCTCAGATTTCTATCCTGGCACGGTGGGTCTCCTCAGCAGTGAGGGGGAGACGTGGGCCATTCCGGCAGGCGTGGACGTCATCGCGATGTACTACAACCAGGACCTGTTTGACCGCTACGGAGTTGGTTATCCCGAGATTGGATGGACGTGGGAGGACTTCCTGAGTGCCGCCCTTGCCATACGCGATGACGATGCGGGTGTCTTTGGCTACGTCTCTACGCCGCACACGTACGGCCCGGTGGTGTTCATCTATCAGCACGGGGGACAGTTGTTTGACGACCTACAGAAGCCCACGAGCACCACGTTTGACCATCCGTTGACCATCGAGGCTGTGGAGTGGTACGCCCGGCTGACATACGAGCACGGTGTGGCTCCTACGCCGGAACAAGCGCGAGTGAGCTTCGGCTGGAGCACCATGGACTTCTTCCGTGCGATTGTGGACGACAGGGCGGGCATGTGGATGGGGATGCTTTCCGAACGCCGGCAGGTGCTGCAACAGACGAAGTTGGATGTCCACTGGGGAGTGGTTCCTCTGCCCCGCGACACCGAATCGGTGACCGGGGCCATGGTGGAGGGGTGCGTGGTATCCTCTGAGACGCAGTACCCCAAGGCGTGCTATGAATGGATCGCGTTTCTGAGCGGTCGGGTGCCCAACATCCTGGTTCCCGCACGCAAGTCTGTCGCCCACTCGGCGGCATACGATCAGCGCGTGGGGAAAGACGTCGCCCTGGTCGCCCGGCTGTGCATGGAGGATGCCATGCTTGTCTCGCCGGAGCTGGCCGGGTTTGAGGGAGCTCTCGAGACGTTCTAC
>Ga0180432_10004319_pt1 | contig 19619 bp, 16 predicted proteins | sample SS_ome_10_FD_132414 | JGI IMG/M metagenome (GOLD analysis project Ga0180432, IMG submission 132414) | Hypersaline lake sediment archaeal communities from the Salton Sea, California, USA - SS_1_MS_2 metaG | ecosystem: Environmental > Aquatic > Non-marine Saline and Alkaline > Hypersaline >...
GGAGCAGACCGGCGCTGATGGGGGCACGGAGCAGGGAATCCCCGCCAAACAGTCTAAGCCCCCTCGACCTGTGACGAACGAGGGGGCTTACTGCGTCTAGCACCAGCTGATCAGACCGCGCCGAGCCTGTCGAAGGCCCTCGGCAGGCGAGCCAACACGTCGCCAGCGACCATGCCCACCGTACCCATCTCCTCTCGGGCAATCTCCCCCGCCAACCCGTGGACAAAGGCACCGCCGACCGCCGCCTCAAAGGCTCCGAGCCCCTGAGCCCGCAGCGCCACAATCGCGCCCGCTAGGACGTCACCCGTGCCAGCAGTGGCGAGGCCCGGATTAGCGAAGGGCTCTATAGTCGCTCTTCCATCTGGCGCCGCCACAATGGTATGTGCACCCTTCACAACCACGACCTGTCCCCAGGCCTTCGCCTGCCGCTGTGCCACGCCCACCCGGTCTTCCTGCACCTGCTCGATGGAAACCCCCATCAGTCGCGCCATCTCACCTGGATGGGGTGTCAAGACAGTTCCCGGGGGCAAGCGCTCGGGCCAGTCCTCCCAGCCCGCCAGGATGTTCAAAGCATCAGCATCGATCACCGTCGGGGGCAGGCTAGCGGCCGCCTTCGCGCTCTCCTCGTTCCGCAGGAATCCCATCGACCGCTGGCGCTCGTGCCCACCCAACAACCTCTCCAAGAAATCGACCGTCTCACGCTCCTGACCCAGACCCGGGCCGATGAGTAGCGCATCGTACCCCTCCAGCGCCTCGCGCAGCACATCCGCGGCAGCCACGCTCACCACCCCCATAGCGTGGGGAAGCAGTACGTAGGTTGCCTCGGCCAGATGCGTCGCGACTGCACTCTGGATGACGCTGGGCAGCGCCATCGTCACCAGCCCAGCACCCGCCCGCGTCGCCGCAGCCCCCGCCAGGTAGGCCGCCCCCGTGTAGTTCAGCGAACCAGCGGCGATCATCGTCCGGCCAAACGTGCCCTTGTGTGCGTCGGGGGAGCGTTCCGGGAGCCAGCCGCCCACCATCCTCGCCGTCGCCACTTCTAGCTCAACGTGCTCCGCGAGGGCGGGGTCAATGCCGATGTCCGCCACCACCAGTTCACCGACAGCGCCCGCTCCGGGGAAACGGAAGTGTCCGATCTTAGGATAAGCGAAGGTCACGGTCACGTTGCCCGGGATGGTTCTCGGATCGATGTCGCCGCTATCATAGGCCAAACCTGTCGGCCCGTCAATACCCACCACCACCGGTACCGACCGTCTGGCCACCCTGGGCCCAGGTACGATTGAGATCAGCGGGCCCCCCACCGTCTCCCGTCTGCGGGCCACGATGGGCCCCAGAACCTGAAGCATCTCCGCAAGCCCGCCTCGCAGCGGAAGTCGTGTCCCTGTGCCCAGGAGCCCGTCGATGACAATGTCCGACTCCGCTGCCAGCGTAGTCAGTTCAGCCCAGCCTTCGTCGTCCTCGGCGAGCACAGCCCGCGGTTCCCCCTCCAAGACCAATCGGAAATTCTCGTCCTCCGCCGGGTCTCGATCACGGTACAGGTAGCACGTGACGCGTGCACCCTCCTGGCTCAGATAGCGCGCAGCCACCAGGCCATCGCCCCCGTTGTTCCCGGGGCCCACGAGGATCAGTACTCTTGCTCCCTGGAGTGATTCGCGGGCCGCGATCGCCTCAGCAACCGACTTCCCCGCTTGCTCCATCATCGCCGCGTAGGAATGACCAGACGCATCCGCCTCCGACTCGATGTGCTCCATCTGCTTGACGGTCACGACTTTCACGGGACCTCCCCTGCTCATCTACGCCCCAACGGCGGCTTCCACGCAAAAGAGGGCACACATCTGTGCCCTCACACCGAAATGACCTTGGCTGGACGCGGGTAGAAGCGGACTGTCTTTGGCGTGCCAGCGAGCCCCCGCGCGTCCCAAGGCCAGCCGGAATCATCGTGGTAGTACCCCAGGGAGGACTTGAACCTCCAACCCTCGGATTAGAAGTCCGATGCTCTATCCAATTGAGCTACTGGGGCGTACGCTGCTATTCTAACCTGGACACCTACCCATGTCAAGCAATCAGCTTGGCAGCGTCGCGAAAGCATGCTCGCCCATTGTGTTCTCCGAGCCGACTTCCGAGAGGTACCATGAAACGAGCGCCACGGTTTCGATCGTGGCGCTCGAGAGGCTCTACTCCAGATGAGTTACTATCGGGCGGGCCGAATCCCCTTGTAGACCGTCCGTCCCGTGAGCGTCCGCAGAATCCTCTCGGGGTACCGTCCCGTCACGCTTCCCAACTCCCTGGCACTCATCGGCTTGTTCCCCCGCGCCAGAAAAACCCGAAACACCGCATCGACCAAAGGAAGATCGTCGTTGATGTAGTCAGGCTGCTTGCTGCAGTGGATATGCAGAACGTGCTGCAGCCCATTGACCCTCCGCACCTCGCCGGTCCGCTGATCGATCCAGTCGATCTCCTCCTCGGCCCCGACGTCCTGGCCGAAGGCCTCCTTATGCTCCCTGCAGAGATGTGACCGTAGCTCCGTCCCAATATCCCGGTTCTTGCGCTCCCACCACTTGTAGTCGATGTGTAGAGGCGTATCCAGCGTGGGCTTGACCAGCTCACGCAGCGACGCAGCAATCGTCATCTCAGCCATAGATGGTCCTAAGCTCCACTTGCTCCACCGTGGAGGACCCAGTAGTTGTCTCCAACCGGTGCATACTTATCGCTGGTAACCAAAACCTCCAGCATGGGACCGGGCGGCGTACGCATCACGACATTGACCGCACTGTACAGCGTGGCCGCGTGAACGTTCCCCTGCGGACTCAGTTTCACTAGCTCCGGGAACACATCGTCCACGACTCGGCCAAGCGATCGTCCTGCTTGCCGCCTCTCCTTCCACAGACGCTCCAATCCGTTGAGATCGTCAGTCGCCACGACCATGAGTTCGTCATAGTCACAGTTGATCTCTTCCTTGTGCATCTCGAAGGCGAGCTGGCCCTCTGCCCGCCTGGCCACACGCACCCATTCCCTCCGCGAGCGCCGGTTCCGTGGGCGGACGACGATGCGTTCACGATGCTCCCCCTGGGCCACCTCCAGATAGGCCCCCACCGGGATGCCGTTCTCTCGATACCACGCCTTCAGCCCGTAAACGTAGCGCCCATCCTGCACCACCCACCCGGGCATCTCCTCACCCGTGTCGCCGTCGATCAATGTGAGTCGGATGCGCTCCGTGCGCGCAGAGGGGAAGACACGTTCCAGCTCGCTCGAGAGCGGTAGCGTCCCCGAGCGCCAGTGCGGATAGATAAGGACGACTTCCACTGGCTCTGAGAACGTTTTCGGCGGCTCAAGGTCCGACCACTCGTCATCAAGATCCTGCTCCAGAGCCTGCATCTCGCTGGTCAATAGGGGTGGCTCGTACGTCAGCGGCTCATACGCGAGGTAGATCGGCGTGGAGCGCGCTGCCTCCGGCTCCAACCGCTTCAAGTACCAGAGCACCTCACCCGCGGGGCCAACCTCGTCAAACCGCTCATCCTGCTGCAGGGCGTAGTTCAGCGAGAAGACACGCAGCTGCGGAGAGATTTCCTCAGGCAGCTCCACATCACCCAACAGCGCTTCCGTCGGCAGGGGACCTCCCCCAGCCACGTCCAGCACCGCCTCCGCCAGATTCAGATGGCCCTCGTGGACCTCGACCAGGAGATCACGCCGGAACCACTTGTCTGCCAGGCGGATGAAGTCTGGATCGGATTCAAGCCGCTGCCCCAGCTTCTCCTCCACGCCGGGGGCATACGTAACGGCCAGTTCCTCTGCCGACCGGAGTTCCTCGGTCTCAGCGGCTGACGCACCTTCCTCATTAAGGGGGTGCCCATTCTCGAACTCAGCCGCGAACTCCCGCTCCTCCCCTTCCTCAAACACCACTCTGACAACCTTGAAGGGGTCATACTCCGGGTTGTAGCCCGAACGGACCTCAACCACCTCCCCCGCGCGGTACCCCAGGGCCGGGAAGACGACGCGCTCTCCGACCTCGAAGCTCTGCTTGGGACGATACGGGGTTCCTTCCGAGAGCGCTCGCTCTATGAGGGCCTCTTCCTGTCGAGCGCGGTGGAGCACCAGGGCCCGGCTCAGTTCCTCTGTCGACCGGGGTAGCTCATCCTCCACGAGCAACGTACTAAGGTATTGAAGATCCTCAGAAGCGATAGTGTAGTCCGCCCAATAGGTCGAACTCTGAGTCTTCCTTTGAATCAAGATTCTGTTTCCTCCATGAAAGTCGTCAACACACCATTACGGATTATACCATCTTCAGTGCATTTGACAAATAGTCCAGCCTGAGGCAGACTTACCAGATGGGAAGGAGGTAGCGATGAAAAAGGGTTCGCGATTCCCGGACCTTGCCGTAATCTATAGTTCCGCCGGAATGATGAAGGCTCAGGTGATCAAATCAAAGCTCGAGGGCGCCGGCATCCCGGTACTGCTCGACTATGAAAGCGTGGGGCACGTCATCGGCATCACCATCGACGGTCTCGGAGAGGTTCGCGTCCTGGTGCCCCGCGACCGGGCCGAGGAAGCGCGGGCGCTGATCCATGAAGAACCCCCGTGCGACGCCTTCTCGGACGAGGGCGAAGTCGAGTAGCGCGCCCGGCCCGTTACGGAGACGGGCGCTGCTTGGTCGACCACCATGCGACCCGCGCGAGCAGCTCCGACAACTCCACGGGCTTGCAGAGGTAGTCATCGGCACCCGCCCCTAGGGCCTCCGTTCTTGTCTCTGCACTCGTCTCTGCGGTGATGATAATCACTGGCAGCCCGGTCAGCCCCTCCTGATGACGGATTCTCCCCAGGAGCGTCAGACCGTCCAGACCGGGCATGTTCAAGTCCAGTAGTAGTACGTCCGGCAGCGGTGTTTTCCCCTCTGCTCCCTCCAACAAGCGGAGCCAGCCGTCCTCCCCCGACACACAGGTCCGTACGCGATAGCCCTGACTTGAGAGGACGCCGTCCAGCGTGTCGGCTATCACCGGACTATCATCGACGATCAGAACATCAGCGTTCACTGCCACCTCCGTTATGACTGCACGGTCAGATCGGGCCCCATCAGATCGGCAGAAAGCGTACAGCCCGCGCCTTCGCCCCGGCACCCACGGACATTCCGCGGGAAGCTGCCGGATTCCGATGATCAACAGTTGCCCTGTACTACGGTGACAGTGTATCAAGCAAGGGGGGTAGGCTTCAAGGTGACCTTCGTACCATCTCGCCGTCCTCCGGCAAGTCGGGCAGTTCATCCAGGCTCTGTAGACCGAAATGCTGCAGAAACTCGGGCGTGGTCCCATAGAGGAACGGCCGCCCCACGGCGTCAGCCCGCCCGACCCGGTCCAGGAGGCCAGCGTTGATCAGCGTTCGCAGCACGCTGTCCGACCCCACACCCCGGATGGCTTCGACATCCGGTCGCGTGATCGGCTGACGATAGGCTACAATCGCTAACGCCTCGAGCGCGGCCTGCGACACGTGGACTCGCGACTCGAGGCCGAGGAATCGTTCGACGTAGGGTGCTGCTTCGGGTGCCGTGGTGAGCTGCACCCCGTCGTCGCAGTACTGGAGCCGAACGCCACGGCTCTCGTAGTGGGCAGCCAAGGCCTCCAGCGCCCGCTCCACCTGCTCCACCGTGGTCTCCAGCGCCTGAGCCAAACGATGCGTGGAGACCGGCTCCTCCGCCACGAAGAGCACGCTCTCCACGCGTGCAACAAAACCCAGCTCTTGACCGTTATCTCTCACGGCATCACGGGGACACACCGCTCTGCTCGTCATCCGTCCCTTGCGCACTCCACTCCGCATCCGTGTCCTGATCGTCGTTCAGGCCCGAGGCAGGCCCTTCCTGCGCCCTTGACGCACCCGCACCGGACCGCACAGCCTCAATGTTGACCTTTGGCGGCCGTGCCAGCTTCAGACCCATCTTCGTCTCAACCACCTGTCGAATCGTCTCCACGATCCGCTCCGCCTTGTTCGGTACGCCCGACTGGGCCGATATTCTAGCGTCGACCTCGACGAACACCCCCCTCCTCTTCGCCGAGACTTTCGGCTTGGCCTGTACGATCTCCGGGAGCTGGTGCAACTCCGCCTTCAGTTGATCCGCGATCGACGCCACACTCAACGTCACCTCCCCGCCGCTGGCTTGCTCGACCTTGATGGCACCCGCTGCCGGCCGTCTGACCTCGAGCACGATCAGCAGGACGGCCACGAGGTCCACAATGAGGGCGAGCAGGATACCCACCGGCAACCGCACCACACCACGGATCCGCCCCAGTAGATCCGCCAGGGCTTGAGCCTGTTGGCTGATGATCTGCAGTGACCGGAGCGGCACCACCAGCGTAAGTGAGCACAAAACCATCGCGAGAAGTAACAAGATGATCAGCACCACCCGATTGAACGTGTTCATGGTTTTCCCTCCCATCCACAACAAGAGCCAGAACAACCTGCCGGAACCCATGCGACATCGCCGCGCAGCGAATGTTGAGAACGGGCTCCCCCCTCACCGCCCGCGCTCGGACCTGCTTATTGCAGCGTTCTGCATTCTATTATAGCATCGGCTCACGTGTCCGACAATGTCTTCTGGTATCGGAGTAGCACCCCTAGGCCGGCGGCAGCGGCGAGAGTGACCGCTATGCCCCATTGCTGGACCATCGAATGAAACGTGAGAACCACGTGGTGCTCCCCGCCTTCGAGGCGCACCGCGCGGTAGACGAGATTGGCTCTGCAGATCATCGCCGGTTCGCCATCGACCTCGGCACGCCATCCCGGATAGTACGCATCCGTCACCAAAAGGTACCCCGGACCCTCGAGCTCCACCTCAACCACGACGCGCTCTGCATCATACGCTCTGATCACGGCGCGGGAGACCCCCACGCGCTCCTCAACTGACGGGTTCAAGGGCCTGCAGTCATCCCCGTCCCCGGACAGAACGACTTCCGACGCGAGATCCGTCGTGGGAACGCGGAGAACTTCCAACGCTGCCTCGTCGTCCTCGACCGTTCGCGCCCGGCTCACGACAAAGGCACGAGGCAGGACATCCAGGTTCTCATAGATTTTGACATCCCCCGAGTGCGCCAGCCGGAATCGACCCTGGTCCGAGACGACCAGTGGATGGAAGCTGCCCGTGCGCTGGTCAACCAGACTCAAGCCCCGTACCACCCATGTCGGTCCCGAGGATGCCGCCCTCAAGGTGATGGTCAGGGGCACCGCCGGATCCTGCCAGCTCACCTGCGCCGCCTCCGGTGCTTCGCCAGCACCCGGCTCTCGCAACACGTCCTCACCCGCGCCAAGTTCATACGACCGGATCGTCCCGTCGGCGAACCCAATCTCCACCCTTCCGACGCTTGCACCGTTGACCTCGCCCCCCAATCCTTCGACATAGGAGACGATGCTCAACCCGGTCGCCTCAAAATCCGGAACCTCTGCCACGCTCACCGCCTCCCTGTCGGATAGCCTGGCCCCGAACTGCAGGTCATAGAAGACATCATCCACCCAGGCGTCCCGTAGCTTGTCGGTGATGATGTACCGCACGTTGAGGAGGCTCAGCCACCTTCCGTGTGGGATGCCGCGCAGGTTTTCGCGCAGCCGCCCGTCCATGGAGACTTCATCCGGCGAAAGGAACGCACGCTGTAGCGCAACGTAGCCGCTCAAGGGTAACACGCCGCCGTCGTAGCCGTCAACAGCTGGGATCTGGAAGGCCAGCGGCAGATTCGGGCTCAGGATCTCCTTCTGTTTGGTCGCCACGATGTACTCGTAGAGTTGTTCGTCCGACAGCTGCGGCCCGTAGATCAGGTCAATGAGCGCTGAATCGCCCGGCTCGAACGTCGTGTCGGACAGGCTCAAGACCCGCTCCCTCAGACCCTCTCCGTTCGGTTCCGACGCCATGAGATGCGCCATCGCCGGTCGGACGCTGGTGAACGCCTGTGCAGCCGTCGCCCTTGCCTGTGGAAGAGCCTCGCCGGCCAACCACAGCTCTCCCACCACGAGGCCCAGCAACACCATTGCGCCCAGCGTTGGAAGGCGCCGAGCGACCGTGTGGACCATCAGCAAGCCCAGGGCACCCGCCGCGCCCCATCCCGCCACGTTGATCCAATCGACCGTACCTCGCTCCAGCCATTCTCCTGACGCGGCCAACGCCACGAGCAGCAGAAGGCCTCCGGCGGAGCCCAGAACCTGTCCCCGCCTCAACTCCCACCCTGCAGCCACCGCATGACACCCACGGCCGATCAAACCGGCGGCGATCAGCGCATACAGTGCCAGCCACCGTGCCGGCACCCGGAAGTGGGCGAAGCCAGGCACATAACGCGCGAGCAGGACGTAGAGTGGATGGTACAGGCCCAGGGCGAAAGCAACCCCCATGACCAAGAGCACATAGTCGCGGGCTCCACTGCGCGGCCTATCCCTTTCGAGGCCCGCCGTTCCATCACCGGAACTCCGACGGGCACCCCCCGTCATACCCAGCACCGCCAGCACGATCCCGATCGAGCCGACGTAGGCGACGTGCTCCAGATGATCCGGCGGGACCGCGTTGCCGAAAACAGGTAGTAGGGCCCTCCCAAGATGGAGCGGCGACAGTGAAAACGACACGCGTTCGTTAAGCGGCAAACCCCCCGCCCGCACTGAGAGACGAGAGAGCTCCCAGGTAGGAATGAGCTGCACCGCCGCGAGACCCGCCCCCAGCAGCGCTGCCGCGACCAGCAGCAACCCAACCCCGGCAAGCGGCCTCGCCCCACCTCGACGGAACAGACGCAGAAGCCCCGGCAGCACTGCGTAGACCCCGGTCCCCAACACGGTGATGAACGCCGTCTGCGTGTGACCCGCGAGCAAGACCAGCCCGATCACCAGAGCCAGGGCCGCCGCGGCTTTCACACGCCGCCGTGTCAGCAGGGGCGTCCGGTCAGTGGCATGCCGTGTCTCTGACCCGCGCCACGTCTCCCTGGGACCACCCATATCCCCTGCCAGGGTCAGCATCAAGGGCAGCCACGCCAGACCCTGGAGCTGGTTGACGTGCTCCAACTGAGCGCTCATATAGCCGCCCAGCGCGAAAGCCGCTCCAACCGCCCAGGCCCCTATCCTCCCCAGCCGCAGTCCCCGCCTCCCCCAGACATAGGCAGTCACGGCCGCCAGACAGAGGTGCACCACCATCGAGACGTGCACGGCGCGGTGGGGCGGGAAGAGCAGCCACAGTGGCCAGTTGAGTGGATAGAAGAACCCCACTTGACTGTTGGCGACTAACGGGACACCCGTGAAGAGATAGGGATTCCAACCGGGCAGCCGCAGTGCGCGGATCGCCCGGGTCGCCTCCGCCCAGTAAGGATAGAAGTAGGAGAAAACATCGCCCCCGGCCAAGACGCGTCCCCCGACGCCGATGCGCCAGGTGAACGCAACCACCAGGAGGCAGAGCAGTGCCGCACCCACCCCGTCTCGGGTTCGCTCTCGCCGCAACCTCATTCCGCTTCGCACGCTGCGATATGGTACACGATGAATGGCCTTTCGCCCTCTCCTGCAGATGCTAGCACCGGCTCCAGCCGATAGCCCACCTCCGTTAGCACCGCCCTAACCCGATCAGAAGACTCCCACGGGGGAAACGCCACGTAGCGCGGATCCCGGCTTCCAAAAACCTGGACGTCACGGGCCAGCCACGCCGGTGTCGGCCAGTACGCCAGGTACACCGGTGCGTCGAACAAGGCGTAATGGTAGTGCCATCCCAGCCAGTGATGGTAGACCACCGAACCCTCGTCGAGGTTGGAGAGGAACCTCGTCACCTCGTCCACCCCGGCATACACGGACCGATCCTCAGCCCCAGACGACCACCCGGCGCTCGCCTCCACGGCCGGGACCAATAGCACGACCACGAGGACCATCGCAGCCAGGGCACCGCGTCCCGGCAACCCTTGATCAGGCGCCATCGAGGTCCCGACCCGCCGGGCGAACCGGCCCAGTAACACGGCCGCCGGGGGAATCACCGGGAGTAGATACCGCCGCCACGTCGGAAAGGCAATCAGCCAGTGAAGGCACACATACGTGACACAGAAGACGGTCAGAAGGACGTCAGAAAAGCCATCCCGCGTCCGCCTCCGCCGCATCAGCCCCTCTCCGAAGAGAACCGCACCACCCAGGACCAGCACGGTCACCATCGCCGGCGAGTCCAGCAGCGACGCCGCAAGCTCCAACCAGGTCCGTAGCCTGGGCCACACCTCGTGCGGCCAGATCAAACGAAGCCCACCATACCCCACCACGCCCACCGACCAGAAGCTGTGCCCCCCCTGAACGACCCGTAGCCCGTCCCAGGCAAACGTCACCGCCGTGGGCACTGCGAAGCCCAGGAGCAGGGCCCGCAGGGCGCCAGCCCTGTCCCGGCTCGTGGCCAGCAGAATGCCAACAGCCGCCGGCAGCCAGACCAAACCCGTCTGCTTCGTCGCGAAGCTCGTCCCGACCAGAAGGCCGGTCCAGTCGCCGCGCTGCCGCGCCGCCGCAGCGCAGGCTGCCAGGCCTAAGGTGACCATCAACGAGTCTGGAAACGCACTCCCGGAAAAGGCGACGGCAAAGGGGAAGACCGTTAGGGCCGCCGCCGCACTTACCCCGGTCCACACATCCCGATACAGCCCACGGGCCAGCGCCCCGACCAGGGGGACCGCCGCCACACCCGCCATCAGCCCTGGAATGCGGGGCACAAACGCCGCGCGCCCCAGGACGAGTTGCAATACAGCGATCAGATACGGCAGGAAAGGTGGCTTGTAGACCGCAGGGCGGATCAGCCAGGGGTCGCGCCCTCCTCCGACCAGAAGGCCCCAGTACCCATACAGGGCCTCATCGGGATGTAGAGGACTCTCAAAAAACGGAAAAAGGCGCAAGGCCCATGCCAGCAAGCACAGCCCCACGCCGAACCACTGCGGGGCCCCCCACCGATCACGGGTCACGGCAGAAGACGGTACTTGAGGAGCGTCCAGAGCACCGTCAGACCATCGCGCCACCCGATCTTCTTCCCCTCCTCAAACTCCCGACCGGTAGGCGATGGGCACCTCGTAGATCCGGTAGCCCAGCTTAAGAATCTGCGCCGTGATCTCCGGGTCAAAACCCCATCCAGATGCATGGAGATCGAGCTGGTCGGCGACCTCCCGGGTGAAGACTTTGTAGCACGTCTCCATGTCGCTGAGGATCGAATCATATAGCACGTTCGTCACTAGGGTCAGAAAGCGATTCCCCAGCATATGCCAGAAGAACATGGCCTTTGTCGGCCCTCCCCGGAATCGGCTCCCGTAGACCACGTCAGAACGCCCCTCCAAGATCGGCAGGAGCATCGTCGGGTAGTCCCGGGGGTCGTACTCGAGATCCGCGTCCTGGATCAGCATGATATCTCCCCCGGCCTCGTCCAGCGCGGTCCGTACCGCTGCTCCCTTGCCCAGATTCTCCTCGTGGAGGACGACCGTGACGTCCGGGACATCCTCCAGACCCCGCAGGATGTCGCGGGTCCCGTCGGTAGAGCCATCATCGACCACCACGATCTCCCGCTCCAGGTCCACCACGGATCCATCCTCAGGACCGAAACCGATCGAGACCGTCAAATCCACCGCCCGGACTCGGCGCAGAATCTCGGCGATGGTATCGATCTCGTTGTAGGCGGGCACAATGACGGACAATCTCATGACATCTCCTCCGTGAAGCGGGGAGACATTATAGACCACCGGTCGGGCGCTGGCAAGCCGTTGCGAACCGGATGGACCTGAAGTAGAATACCCTCAGCGCCCGCCCTGCAGCGCGCCCTCAACTTGGTTCATAGACAACCGATCCAAAGGAGACATCTCGTCCGTGAGTGACATAGCCGCCGTCGTCCTGGCCGCCGGGGCCTCGACCCGTTTTGGCCGCTCCAAGCAACTCCTCGACTGGCACGGGAAACCCCTGGTCGCCCACGTGGCCGACGTAGCCCTCGAGGCCGGTCTCGACCCCGTCATCGTCGTCTTGGGTTGCGACGCCGAGCAGGTCTACGCCGTCCTGGAGGACCGCCCCGTGGAGAAGCTCATCAACTGGCGCTGGGAGGAGGGGATGAGCACCTCTGTCCAGACCGGCCTCTCCGCCGTGCCGCCTCACATTGAGGGAGCGCTCTTCCTCCAGTGTGATCAGCCCTTGATTCGCCCGGATCTACTCCGTAGGCTTGTGACACGCTTCCGGGAAACGCGCAGCGCCATCGTCCACCCCGCCCACGGGGATCAACGCGGGACTCCCGTCCTCTTCCCTCGCCGCTTCTTCGCCGAGCTCGCCCGCGTCGGCGGCGATCAGGGCGGGCGCGTCCTCATCAAGCGCCACCCGGGCGAGGCCATCACCGTGCCAGTAGACGACCCTGACGTCTTCATCGACGTGGACACGCCTACCGATTATGTGGAACTCAAGTCTTCCCTGGCTCACCCCGAGCCCCTTGATCCGGCTTCCGTGCTCCGGCCCATCCGTCACCTGCTGATCGACATGGACGGCGTTCTCTGGCGCGGTGATGCGCCGCTCCCAGGGCTGCAGGCCTTCTTCGCCTTTCTCCATGAACAGAACATCGACTACACCCTGGCCACCAACAACGCCAGCCGCACGCCCGACCAGTACGCGGACAAGCTGGCAGGCTTCGACGTCCAGGTCCCCGAGGTCAGCATCCTCACCTCGTCTCTCGTCGTCGCGGCCTACCTTCGCGACGTGGCCCCGGCCGGAGCCCCGGTCTACGCGATTGGGGAGGAAGGCCTCGTCCAGGCCCTGGAGGATCAGGGATTCGTGGTCACCGATGATGACGCTCAGTACGTTGTGGTTGGCTGGGATCGTGGCCTGACCTACCAGAAGCTCACCACGGCCGCGATCCTCATTCATCGCGGGGCCGCCTTCGTGGGTACGAACCCTGACGTCACCTATCCGACTGAGGAAGGTCCCGCGCCTGGGAATGGCGCCATCCTAGCCGCCATCGAGGCCGCCACCGGGGTCGAGCCCATCGTCACTGGCAAGCCTGAGCCCCGCATGTACGAGGAGGCCCTGCACCGCATGGGCGCCGCGCCGGAGACAACGGCCATGATCGGCGACCGCATCGACACCGACATCGCCGGCGCCTCCCGGGCCGGCCTGCGGACTATTCTCACCCTCTCCGGCATCACCACCAGGGATGACCTCAAGACGTTGGACATCAAGCCCGACCTCGTCTCCGACCACCTGGCCGACCTCTTGGCCCAATGGAAAGACACACTCTCATCGCCGTAGCCCACCCCCGAAACCGCACACCTTGCGAAGGTTCCACGCAACCCCCTTCCCCACAAACCGCCCCTACCCGCCCCAGCCCCCAATGGACCACCCAACACCCTCACCTTCGCAAGGTTCCCTCTCTCGCCTCCTCGCCCGCTCACGCACCTTGTGGCTCTCGCCTCCGCATGCTACAATGTCAGTCACCATGCCCAGAAAACCAACACAAGACCCAGCCCGGCCGATCGCCATCTACGACCTCGACCTCCCGGCCCTAGAGGACCTCCTCAAGGCGTGGGGCGAGCCATCCTACCGCGCCCCACAGATCTGGGAATGGCTCTACGTCCATCTCGTCGACGCCTTCAGCCAGATGACCAACCTCCCCAAGTCACTGCGCCGGAGACTCTCCGAGGAGGCAACCATCGACCTCCTCGAGGTCGTGGACACCACCCGCTCCCCCGACGGTCGGACACGCAAGGACCTCCTCCAGCTCACCGACGGTGAGACCATTGAGGCCGTCCTGATGCGCTACCGGACCCGACGGACCGCCTGCCTATCTACTCAGGTCGGATGCGCCCTCGGCTGCCCGTTCTGCGCCACCGGACAGATGGGCTTCCGCCGCGATCTGACCAGCGGCGAGATCGTCGCCCAGGCCGTCCACTTCGCCCGTCCCCTCCAGGCCGAGGGCAATCCCCTCACCAACGTTGTCTTGATGGGCATGGGCGAGCCGCTCGCCAACTACGACGAATCCATGGCCGCCATCCGGCGCCTCAACCACCCCGACGGCTTTCGCATGGGCCAGCGCCACATCACCCTCTCCACCGTCGGCCTGGTCCCTATGATCGGCCGCCTGGCGCAGGAGGACCTCCAGATCACCCTGGCCATCTCCCTCCACGCAGCCACCGACGATCTGCGCAACCAGCTCGTGCCCATCAACCGCCGTTACGGGCTCGAGGCCCTGTTCAAGGCCTGCGCGGCCTACTTCGAGAAGACCGGACGCCGGATCAGCTTCGAGTGGGCCCTCATCGAGGGCCTCAACGACACACCCGAGCAGGCCCACGCCCTGGCCGACTGGGTGCACGGTTCTCTTCCGGGTACCCTCGTACACGTCAATCTGATCCCCCTCAACCCTTCGCTCGAATACGCCCGAGGCCCCGCAGCGAGCGACGCCGTCGATGCCTTCACCGCCATCCTTGAGGCCCGGTCCATCCCCTACACCATCCGCGTGCGACGCGGTGCGTCCATCCAGGCCGGCTGTGGGCAGCTTCGTCAGCGGCGTCAACCGTGAGCGATTTCGCAGACCGAACAGATACCGGCGAAAGGAGTCGCCATGCCAATCTACGAGTACGAATGCGAGATGTGCGGAAACACGTTCCAGCGCATCTACATGTCGCCCGACGATCGACCATCCGAGATGACTTGCCCAGAGTGCGACAGTACTGACGTCCACCAGCTCTTCTCCCCGCCCACGGTCCACAGCGGCGAGGCCGCCGATGTCGTGGAGGAGACGGCCGAGCAGGTCCGGGGGCAGAGCACAAAGGGAAGACAGCGGGGTGGACGGCCCCAGGCTTACGACCGCCACGACCTCAATGAGGCGTTGAGGCAGGAGTAGGGCGCGACGCGTACGTGACAGGCGCCCCAATGGGCCGGCCCCCGAGCACAGCACCTGCCAGTCAACGCACGTAATCGGGCGACCCGGGAGGGAAACCAGGCGGCGGTCAGCGCACGATTGTACACACCGCCTACCTCGGACCATCGAGAGGGAGTCAGGATGGACAGTGCGGCCCAGCAAACCAACGATCAAACGGCGAGTATAGAGGAAGGACAGACGTTCAGAACGCCGCAGGAGAAGAGGTTCTACCGCCAGCTACGAGATCGAGTAAAACGTTGGGCGGACCGGCGCAGAATCCCTGAGAGACGGCTGGAGTACTTGCTCGCCGCTCCGGACCTCTTCGTCCTGCTCTCGCGCCTCGCCCTGGACGGGCGCGTGCCACTCTCCGCCAAGGCAAAGATCGCCGCTGGCATCGCCTACTTCATCACGCCCCTCGACATGATCCCGGACTTCCTGGGACCTCCGGGCCTCCTGGACGACGTCGTCGTCGCGGCCTGGATTCTCCAGAATCTCGTCGCCGAGCTCAACCAGATCGACCCCGAGATCCTCCGGGAGCACTGGGAGGGCGAGGCCGACGTCCTGGATCGTATCACGTCCATCATCGACCAGGCCGAGGACGTCCTCGGCCGCGGTATGCGCTTCGTCACGCGCAGACTCCGCTCAGGCAAGGTCATCCCCCACAAGTGACCCACGCGTCGACGGCGGCCCTCCCCCAGTCCACCCGCATGTGTGACGCGCGCCTGCACGGGTGGCTTTCCGCTCATTCGGACCGGCTCGCCGCTGCTGTGCGAACGCCCGCATCGCGCCCCGAGAGAGAGCCAGGGCAGCGCCGTCCCCATACGGTCGCGGGGATCCCGACGCGCCGGCTTGCCAGCTCACACGTCAGGGACAGCATATGAAAACCATCGGACTCATCGTCAACCCCGTCGCTGGCATGGGCGGCAGCGTCGGTCTCAAGGGCACTGACGGCGATCTCTACGAGAGAGCGGTCGATCTCGGCGCCGAACCGGTCACCCCGGACCGTACGGCGGTCTTTCTTGCCCACATCCAGCATGCAGTTGAGGTTGCCTTCCTCGCCGCGCCCGAGGAGATGGGTGCCCGCTATCTGGACGATACAGACCTCCCGTTCAACATCGTTGGCGAGATCGACGAGAAGACGTCGGCCGAGGACACGAAGGCCATCGCCGTCCAGATGTTGGAGCGGGGTGCCGAACTCATCGTATTCGTAGGCGGCGACGGCACCGCTCGGGATGTGTACGACGCCGTCGACCGTGAGATCCCCGTCGTGGCCGTGCCTGCCGGCGTCAAGGTCTACAGCTCTGTGTTCGCCCTCAACCCCAGGGCGGCGGCCGAGATGGTCGACGCCTTCATCAAGGGCGCCGGGGTGACCGAGGAGGAAGTCCTGGACATAGACGAGGAAGCCTATCGTCAAGACCGCCTCGACGCCCGGCACTACGGGCACCTCCTCGTCCCTCAGGCCCACCGCCTCCTCCAGCACGGGAAGGTCGCCTCAAGCGGCAGCCCCTCCGTTGAGGAAGCGAAGAAGGATATTGCCGCTTTCGTGATCGAGCAGATGGACGACGAGACCCTCTACCTCCTTGGTCCGGGCACCACCGTGCGGGCCGTCACCGACGCGATGGACCTATCCAAGACACTCCTCGGCGTCGACGCCGTGGCCGGTGGAGAGCTCATCGCTGAGGACGTAAACGAATCTGCCATCCTGAAGTTGCTTGAGGCCTACGAGAAGCGCGCCATCGTCGTCACCCCGTTGGGCGGAAACGGCTTCATCTTCGGCCGGGGGAACAAACAGTTCACGCCTGAGGTAATTCGCGGTGTTGGGACGACCAACCTGCGGGTCATCGCCACCCGACAGAAACTCCGCCCTCTCGACTGCCTGCGCGTCGACACCGGCGACCTGGCGCTCGATCGAGAGCTATCCGGCTGGACCACCGTCGTCGTCGGTTACCGGGAGAACCGGATGATGAAGGTCGCCGCCTAGCCCCTCTAATCCAACTGGTGCCCTTCCTTGGGAAGACGGCGCCAGAGGCTATCCGAGGGCATTCTGCTGCAGACCTCAAGGCAGTGCAGCATCCCTAGGCGCGCTGACGAGTTGTCGTGCCTACAACCCGGTGCGACGCATCTGCCGGGAGTGTGTCTGCCACAATTCGCGAGTGCGGCCGCCCGCGTCCAAAACCTCGCCCTCTCCCGAATCCCGAACGAGTCTCTACCACCTCAATCACGCTGGAAAGGCCGGGTAACCGAATCACCACCCTCGACAGAGACGGACAGGTATCCTGGCAGGTATCCTGGCAGGCATCCTGGCAGACATCCTGGCAGACATCCTGGCAGACATCCTGGCAAACATCCGCTCAGGGTTGACCTCTCAGGATAACCGGCAGCCTCACCCGGCTGATCTCCGCATCCCGATAGAACCCTACCGTCGGGTCTCCCAGCAGCGTAAACGTATCAATCAACTCCGTCTGCCCTTCGAATCCTGGCTCTCCCAGGAGCTGTAGCTTGCCCGCCAGGGCAGCGGCCCCTACCGTCTCCACCTCGTCTGTAAACACAGCCTTGAAGAATCCCTCGGAAAGCGGACGCTGGTGCGCCACCAGACCCAACCCGGTGGAGCCCCACGTGGCCACCGCGCCTCCCTGGTCGTGGATCACCAACGCCTCGTCCAGCGTCTCCCCAGGCCGATGGAACGCGGACGTGTAACACGTCAGCTCCACCACCACCGGTGTCCGCCCCAGGTTGGAGATCGCGGCCAGATCGTCCAGATGGAAGAAACGCGACGCCGCCCACTGATGCCAGGACGCATGGCCGAAGAAGCCGAAGACGAGGCCTCCTTCGTCCCAATGCCGCAACAGGCCTTCGTGGATCGCGTCCACCGTTGGCGCCGGACAGTCACTCCCGAAATCCGATCCCTCCGTGCAGTAGTGGCGCCGCACGCGTACGTCCGGGGGAATCCACGCCGCCGCCGCGCTCTCTGCCATCGCCGGGAAGTCGCCGCCCCAGTCCGGGTCGTCAGCCGTGAGCACCACGTCGCCGCTCCCAAGCCCACCATCAGGCGCCGTCTCATAGAGCACGGTCTTCGTCACGACCGCCTCTGCCTCGGCCAGCGTCTTGACCGGGAACCTCCCCACCAGGAGATCTGGAAGGACATCCTCACCATCCACGCACGCGTACCGATTATCCGCTGCCGTCTCCCCGGCCCAGGGGTCCGTATCCGCCAGATACGGGGGGATGTACGTCGGAGCGGAGTCCTCTCTGTACTGTCGAGGGTCGTAGGAACCGTCACCCACCAGGAGCAGGTAGCTCGGTCGCGGATCCCAAGTATCGTACGCGTGCGCCACGAAGCTGCGCAGCGCCTCTGGATCCACCCTTCCGTCCCCGTACCCGTCGTAAACCCCCAGTACGTTCGCGACGGCCACACTTAGCCCCTGAGACTCGCGCAGATCCACCAGGGGATCGAGCGCGCCGGCGAAGTCGGGATGAGTCACCACCAGCACGTCGGCCCCGAGCGGCTCACTCCCCCCACTGAGCGACCACGTCTCTGCCTCACCGCGAATCCGCACCGGCTCCTTCAGCCCCCCTCCTCCCGCCACAGCATACCGCCGGGGACACCCCGTCTCGGGGTCCCCCAACTGCACCTCCCCGCCCAGGACATCCAGGTCGGCCAGTCTGACCGGATCTAGAGGATCTGTGACATCGAAACCGTGAAGCCCAGACGTATCTGTGAGCGCCACCGTGTAGGCTCGGCGTTCGGAGTCACCGTCGAAGACCCTGGCGCCCTCGCTGACGCTGGAAGCAAGCCTGTACCGCAGCTCAAACGCGTCCAGCCAACACCCCTCGGATACTCCGGAGATGCCCGGCAACGTCAGACTCATGACGTTCTCCGTGGGCTCGAGGATACCGGGATCCACGGTCCACGTTCTCGTGATCGCCGCTTTCCCATCCCACTCCACGCGCCCCAACGAGTGATCGTTCAACTGCACGTCTACCCTGTGGTCCGGGCTCTTCCGGCGGTCCTCCGTGAAACCTATGAACCAGACCGCCACGTCTGCGGCCTGCGCGACATCCACGCCCTCGGCATCGAACAACACCGCAATCGACTCCGTACCCGGCGACGACAGCCGTTTCCACGTCCAGCGGTCGCCGTCTCTCCCAGCTGGAAGCGATCCACAGAAACAGTCGGGCGTATAGTGTTCATTCTCCTCGACCACCCGCCTTATGGACATCAGCCCAGTCTGCAGCCCCGTGGGGTCACCACTTCGGGTCGCGAGGGACTTCCGCGCCTCCCCATCCGCCACCAGTCGATACGCATCGGTTCCCGTCCATCGGCTGAAGCGGGGCTCCGCGAAGAAGACCAACGCCTCCCCCGCCTCGAAAACCTCGTCGCCGTCGCCCACCCACTCATAGGGCACTTCCTCCTCCCCTCGGAAGAGGCGAATCCCCTCGGGGTTCGTGCCCGCGAACCCCAGCCCCGTCAACTCCGCATAAGCAACCGTATAGATTGCGGCGTCATCAACCTCCAGGTAGGCCGTGGGATTGCCTCCGTTGTGACGCCCATCGAAGGACTGCTTGTGCGGGGTCTCAGAAGGAACCACGTCCTCGGGGTTCGCCACGACCGAGCGCAAGCCGTCGATCAATGGATCGCTGACTCGCGAAGTCCGATAAGACCCCCGTTCCCACGACACGGCGGCCCGGACGTGATGCGTGGTACGCAGCCCCGGACCCTCTTCGAGCAAGGGAAAAAAGACCAGACGGACCAGCCGCACGCCCCGGACTGTCCCCAGGACCTCCA
>Ga0180432_10004320_pt1 | contig 19618 bp, 22 predicted proteins | sample SS_ome_10_FD_132414 | JGI IMG/M metagenome (GOLD analysis project Ga0180432, IMG submission 132414) | Hypersaline lake sediment archaeal communities from the Salton Sea, California, USA - SS_1_MS_2 metaG | ecosystem: Environmental > Aquatic > Non-marine Saline and Alkaline > Hypersaline >...
ATTTGACCAAGGAGCTATCGGAATGAACTACTACGAAATCAAGGACTCGATAATCGGTACGGTACGGAAACTCCTGCGACTTATCAAAGACCACAAGATCGCTGCGATCGTGATGCTTCTTGTGTTTCTCTTCTTCGTGGTGCGGGTGCACGGGTATCTCAACCAGGAAGAGGTATTGTCTCTCGACACGATATATGAGCGGGACGGATACCCGGTGGAGACGGTCACCGTCACCCCCGGAACCCTGGAGGTCTGGAAGGAGTTTTCCGGCACCATCCGGGGCGAGCGTCAATCGGAGCTCACGTCCAATCTCACCACCCGGGTGCTGGAGGTGCATGTCACGGAAGGCGACGAGGTGAGCGAGGGCGACCTCCTTATCACCCTGGACCCGGACGACGCCGCGTACGGCGCCGCCATGGGCGGATATCGCCAGACCAAGGAGCAGTACAACCAGGCCTACCGGGACTACGTCCGCGTCAAGGAGCTCTACGAGGCCGGCGCCGTCTCCAAGCAGGACTACGAGGCGGCCAGGACCGCCTTCGAGGTTTACCGGGCCACCTATGACGCCGCCAGCGAGCTGGTGAAGATCACCTCCCCCATGGACGGCACCGTTACGGAGGTTACCGTCAGCGAGGGGGACCCGGTCTCTCCCGGGGATATCCTCGCCACGGTGGCGGTCATCGATACAATACGCATCGAATCGTATACCAGCGCCGAAAAAACCCGATTGATCGAGCCGGGTCTGTCGGCCCGGGTCGTGGTGGATATGCCCGACGGGGAAAAGACGGTGGAGGGAGTTGTGGAGTCGGTATCGCTCTCGGCAAACCGGGATACCGGGCTGTTCGAGATCAAGGTGGTGCTGGACAATGAAGAGGGGCTTTTAAAGCCCGGAGTCGTCGAGAGGTTCGACATCCTCGTCTTCACCGCCGACGACGCCCTGACCGTTCCCCGGGACGCGATCGTCACGGAGGGTGACGCCAGGTACATCTATACGGTGATAACGGACAAAAACAGCAATGGTGACGGAAACCCGTCTCTCCCCACGGCCCACCTGCAGCCTGTCACCCTGGGGTGGGAGACCGACGAGCTCGTCCAGATACAGGACGGCCTCGAGACGGGAGAGATGATCGTCAAACGGGGCCAGAACAAGCTGGTCGATGGCTCTCCCCTGAACCTGCTGGGGGGGGAGAACTAACATGAAAATCGTAGAAGTCTCCGTTCGACGCCCGGTCCTCACGGTGATGCTGATTCTGGTCTTCGTCATCATCGGTCTCTATTCATACCGGCGACTCACCATCGACCTCTTTCCGAAGGTCGACCTGCCGATGATCACCATCACCACCATCTACCCCGGGGCGGGCCCCAGCGAGGTGGAGAGCCAGGTCACCGAGAAGATCGAGGATGAGCTCAGCACCGTCAGCAACGTGGACACGATCGATTCGGTCTCCATGGAGGGTGTCTCGGTCATCTATGTCGAATTCGAGCTCGGCGTGGATATCGACATCATGTCCATCGAGGTCAAGGACAAGGTGGACGCCATCCTCTCGGACCTCCCCGACGAGGTGGAGCCCCCGTCCATCGTCAAGTTCGATATCAACGCCCTGCCGGTGATGAACCTGAGTATCTCAGGTCCCGATACCCTGGATAACATCTACAATTTCGCCGACAACGAGCTCCGGGATCGCCTCAACCGCATCGACGGTATGGCGTCGGTGGAGATCGTGGGGGGACTCGTCCGGGAAATACAGGTGGACGTATCCACCGAGGCGCTGAATCGCTACGGCCTCTCCATCACGGACCTGGTGAACCTCATCGAGGCCGAAAACAGGGACGTGCCCCTGGGTAAGCTCACCACCGGAAACGAGGAGTACACCCTCCGGGTCATGGGGGAATTCGACTCGGTGGATGACCTGGCCGAGGCCACGTTCGCCCTGCCCAGCGGCGCCTCCGTGAGATTGTCCGACTTCGCCGTCGTGACCGACGGATTCGCGGAAAGAGAAGACTCCGCCACGTTCCAGGGACAGCCCAGCGTGGGGATCATCCTGAATAAGCGCTCCGACGCCAATACCGTGAAAGTGGCCCGGGAGGTGTTCGACGTCATGGAGGAGATGAAACCCCTGCTCCCGCCGGGGTATGAAATCGGCATCGCCATGGACCTCTCCGAGTTCATCACGAAGTCGGTGAGGGACGTGCTGATCAACATCCTGTTGGGAATTATCATCACGTCGTTCATCCTCTATGTATTCCTCCACGACATCCGGAGCACCTTCATCGCGTCCCTGGCCATGCCCACATCCATCATCTCGACGTTCATCTTGATGTTCTTCGCCGACTTCACCATCAACGTCATCACCCTCATGGCCCTGGGCATCTCCATCGGGATCCTGGCGACGAACTCCATTATCGTGCTGGAGAACATCTCCCGCTACATCGACGAGGGACACCCCCCCGAGGAGGCGGCGGTGAAGGGAACCTCCGAGATCGCCATCGCGGTCATCGCCTCGACCCTCACGAACATCATGGTCTTTACCCCCATCGCCTATATGAGCGGCATCGTCGGGCAGTTTTTCAGGCAGTTCGGCCTGACGGTGGTGTTCGCCACGGTGTTTTCGCTCCTGGTCTCCTTCACCATGGCGCCCATGCTGGCGGCGAAGTTCCTCGCCCCCACGAACGACACGGAAAACCGCACGAGAAAAGAAAGCCGCCGTTTTTCGGCGGTCCGGAGGGTGAGGGAACGGTTCTTCGCCCGGATGGACACCGGATTGGACACCCTCTCATCAAACTACCGCTCCGCCGTCGATTGGTGCCTGGATCATCGACCCCATACGATCATCACGGTCATCGTGATATTCTTCTTCTCACTCTTTCTCCTGTCGCTGGTGGGAGGCGAGTTTACACCCGCCAGCGATGAGGGATACGTCAGCGTCCAGGTCACCATGCCGCCGGGGACGCCCATCGAGCAGACCGAAGACATACTGAACGATATCGAGGCCATCGTCCTCACCCACGAGGAGGTCGAAACCGTCTTCATAACGGTGGGAGAGGGCAACGCCGGCGTCAACGAGGGGGAGATCATCATCGGCCTGGTGGACCTCTCGGACAGGAAGCTATTGACCACCGATTTCATCAACCTGATACGCCCGGAGCTGGCGGTCATTCCCGAAGCGGAAATCGGTGTCTATGAAAAATCCCAGGGCCGCAGCGCAGAGGCGGGCATGACCATATTGGTGACGGGGCCAGAGATGGATACCCTGACGACGCTCGCGGGAGAGGTAAAATCGATCGTCGACGCCATCCCCGGGCTGGTGGACGTGGATACCACAGAGGAGGACCCCCAGCCGGAGATCCGCTTCATCCCGGACCGCGACACCATCTCCGACTACGGCATCACCACCGCGAATATATATTCGGTCCTGAGGGCGTCGTACGAGGGAGAGGTCGCCTCGGTCTACCGTGAGCTGGGGGAAGAATACGACATCCTGGTGCGCCTGAGCGAGACGGACCGCCGGAACCAGGACCTGTTTGAAAATCTCCTCATCCAGACCCCCCGGGGATTCGCTCCCCTCAGCCAGTTCGGCACGGTGGAGCGCGCCCTGGGAGAATCGGAGATACTCAGAAAGGACCGGCAGAAGCTCATCGAGGTCACCGCGAACATCGGCACCGGCACCCTGGGACAATATGAAGGCGTCATCAGCGCCGAGATGGAGAACATCGACATCCCCGAGGGGTACGAGGTGGCGTTCGGCGGCGAGAGCGAGCGCATGGCGGAAACCTTCCAGGCGCTGATCGAAGCCCTCCTCATGGCCATCATTCTCACCTACGTGGTACTGGCGGCGATCCTGGAGTCGTACATCCATCCCCTGACGATCCTCGTGACCGTCCCCCTGGGCCTCATCGGCACCGCGGTGGGGTTGTTCGTCTCGGGAATGAGCATCAATCTCTTCAGCCTGATGGCCATGGTTATGCTTGTGGGGATCGTGGTCAACAACGCCATCCTCATCCTCGATTACACCAACGAGCTCAGGGAGGGGGGGAAGGTCCTTCGGGATGCACTCCTGGAGGCGTGTCACGTCAAGTTTCGGGCCATCATGATGAGCACCCTGGCCATCGCATTCGCCATCCTGCCCCAGGCCCTAGGCGGCGCGGATGCGGGATTTCAGGTGGCCATGGCCGTGGTGACCATGGGAGGGGTGCTCTTTTCGGCGATGTTCACACTGTTTCTGATACCGGTTGTATATGAATATATGGATCGTTTTACCGTCCAGGGAAGAAAGGAGCGCCGGGGCCGGGCGGAGCGGCGGTAACACCACGTCTCCTGTTTACAAACAGAGAGGATGTATAAAAGGAGCAGAGGCATGTCCTTCATCACCTCCCTGATAGAGGATCTGGTCACCACAGACATCCACTGCCTGGCCCCGGCCAACGCCATGTGGCCCGCCCCGGCGAATGTATTCGTCGTCAGGGAGCCGGGGGGAAGGTTTTCCCTCATCGATACGGGCTGCGGCAATTCATCGACGGTCTATCAGCTCTCCGGTGCCCTGGCCTCCCTGGGCCTTTCTCCCAAAGGGCTCTCGACCCTGGTGATTTCCCACGCCCACCCCGACCACATGGGGGCGGCGGGAGAATTCGTGCGGGAATGCAGAGACCACGGCGCCGAGCCAGCGGTACTCATCCACGAGGACGACGCGCTCTCGGCCCGGGAGCCCCGTCGCCTGGTGGAATCCTACGACATCGCCCTCGCCGTCGACACCTACGGAGACAGGCCCGAGATTTCGGATTTGATGAGCTTTTTCGACAATTTCGGGTGCCCCATGCGGCGGATCGACCCCACGGGCACAGTGCGGGAGGGGGACGTCATCAGGCTCGGAAGATACGCCTTTGAGGTGATACACACGCCGGGCCACTCCCCGGGTCATATCTCGCTCTTCGATAAATCATCGGGCGTGCTCTACGGCGGGGACATCGTGGGGGATATCGTGGCGTGGTATACCCCGGCCTCGGGCGGGGTGACCGGATACCTGGAGAGCCTCGGGAAGGCGGCCGAACGCTCCCCCACAATCCTGCTCCCCTCCCACGGCCCCGTCCCGAAAAGCCCGAAAGACGCCATCGAGTCCGTGAGACAGCGGCTCCTCACCCGGGAGAAACGGGTTCTGGACACCCTCACAGAACAGCCCCTCTCCCTCGGGGAGCTGACAGATCGAGTATTCACCAACGAGATGATCAGGTTTTTCCCCGGCGCGGCCATAGTCATGAGCCACGTGGAGAAGCTCGCCGGGGAAAACAGGGTTGTGATGAAGAACGGCCTGATCGGGCCGGTTTGAAACAGGTCCCCCTCTCACAGGAGGAGCTCCATGTCCATAGAGCACCGTTTTCTTTTTTTTCCCGAATCTCACATCTACTACACACCGGACCAGTTCGGCCTCACGTATGAGGACGTCTCGTACCGAACCGAGGACGGCGAAACCATTCATGCGTGGTACGTCACGACATCAAAGGACGCGCCGATATTAATCTTCTGCCACGGAAACGCGGGCAATATCTCCCATCGACTCCCGAACATCCGGCTTTTGGCCGAGTGGGGGATCTCCACCTTCATCTTCGATTACCGTGGTTTCGGGAAAAGCACAGGTGAGATCACCGAGGAGGGCATGTATCAGGACGCCCTGGGGGCGTATCGCCTCCTGACCAAAGGCCGGGGAGTCGACCCCGGGCGTCTCGTCCCCTTCGGCAGGTCGATGGGGGGGCCCGTGGCCGTGGACCTGGCAGCGAGGGTCGAGGCCCCGTGCCTGGTGGTGGAATCCACCTTCACGAGGCTTGAGGACCTGGTCACTAGCGTCTACCCCGACATGGGGCTGGAATCGGAATTGACGATGGTGTTCGACGCGGAGAGCAAGATCGGAACGATCGGGTGCCCGACGCTGTTCATCCACGGAGACTCGGACGACATCGTCGATTACCGGCTGGGCCGGGCCCTCTTCGAGCGGGCCAAGGAGCCCAAGCGCTTCTACACCATCCCGGGGGCGCTACACAACGATACGTTCGACGTCGGCGGCGAGGAGTACTTCAAAACCCTCACCGGCTTCATCATGGAATACGCGGGATAGGCATGCAGCCCCGGTCGAAACAGCCGAATCCGCCCGCCCGCTCCGGTCTCAATCCCGAAACGCCTGCGTCATCAGGCTGATGGCGATCACAAACAGGAGGCTGATGAACGAGAAGGAATACAGGGAATAGACGCCGAAGCCCAGGATGCCGCCGTGAATGAACAGCCGGATCACGAACGCCAGCACAAGGCTGACGATCGCCGCCAGCAAAAACAGGTTTGCTAAAAATCTCATACCACCCTCCCTCCGGGGCCCCGGATGTACCGATACCGCCCCGGCTTTTCTGTTGTTCGGTCTATTTTTTGTTCGACCAGTGCATGAGCGTCAGGGCGATGGCGAACAGGAGACAGACGGTGGAAAAGCTCATGAACGATCTGGGATACAGATCGAACGCCAGGGGCGACAGATCCATGACCTTGATAACGAGACCCATCACCAAGGAAACAAACGCCGCACAGATAAAGGCCCAGGAAAATAATCTCATCTGTTGATCCTCCGTAAAAATATCATTGTCTATATATTTTCGGGGCTATACCCACTTGACCACTTCCTTCACGGTGCACCCCAGCTTCTCCAGGGCGCCCATCACCTCGCGACGCCGGGCGTGATCGGAGATGGCGTAATCGAATCCCATCCTGAGGCGATGCTTCAGCTCGTGAAAATCCATCTTGAACGCCGTGGCCAGCTTCTTTGCGGCGGTGTCCAGGGCCGCCTCGTCCCCCGGCCCGATGATGCTCAAGAAATACTTCTGGGAGAACTTGTACGAACAGAAGGGACACGCGCCGTAGGCGTTGTCGATCATCTTGGAACACTGGGGACACTCCTTGGTGTTCTCCAGGGCCTGGACGGCGGAGTCGAATATCGGCGTCGACCGCGTGATGAGCTGCTCGAGGTGAAAGGCGATATCGTCCATGATCGCGATGAGCTCCTTCTGGCGCCTGACGGCGCGAAAGAGCAAAAACGGCACCGGGACAAGCAGCAGAAACGCCGCAAGGCCCACAAGGATGGCCAGATAATAGAACATCGGTTGGTCAAGAAACTCAGGCATGTTTCAACTCCGCCAGGCGTGACGCCAGTTCGATGATGTAGTCCCTCCCCTTGTCGCCGTTTTCCATGACGGCGAGCCACTGTTTCGGGATCGAGCCGTCCCCCCAGAAGGCCCCGGCGACGGCCCCGGCCATCGCACCGATGGTGTCGGTATCTCCCCCGGAGTTGACCGCCGCCATCACCGCGTCGGCAAAGCCCCCCTCCATGCGGTGGACCAGGACAAACGCGGCCAACGCCGCCGGCACCGCCCCCGGGGCGCTGACATCCCGGGAAAACGCCGAGACGATCTCCCCCACCGCCCCGTCGAGGTCGTGGGCCGCAAGCCCCGCTGCCCGGAAAATCTCCCGGCCGGTGTTCTCGTCTATCTCCCCCGCGGCCCGGGCCGCGTCGTCGATGAGGGAGTCGGTCGAAAGAGAATCACCCGAAACGGCACAGCGCACCGCCCGCCCCACCGCCACGGCCTGGGCCACCGCCCCGGCCACCCCCGCGGGATGGGTGTGGGTGATCTCGGCGGTGTGGACGGCCATATCGATGAGCCGCCGGTCGTCGTCGTAAAAAAACATCCCCACAGGCGCGATCCGCATGGCGGCGCCGTTTCCCCAGCTGTCGGTCCCAACCATGTGCGCCGGGAGGCCGGACTCGATGCGGCGCATCACCCCGAATATCCGCCGGCCGTAGCCCCGGCTCGGGTCGAAGTTCGAAACAAACATCTTTGCCGCCGCGTCCTGGAGCGCCTCGGGGGTGAAATCTGGGCCTGACTCCGCGCACACCGTCAGGGCCTCCATCAGCCCGATCATCATCTGGGTGTCGTCGGTATAGACGCCCCCGACGGGGGTCGACAGGAAACCGTACTCCAGGGAAATCCGCTCCGGGTCCCACCCCTCCACCGGGGCCCCGAAGGCGTCGCCCACCATGGTCCCCAGGGCCGTCCCGATGAAGACATCCCGGATATTTTTCGGTTCATCGTTCATGGATGACGTCATTATAAACGCGTGCGCATCCGGTGTGCAAGGGAGAAATCAATCAGGCAACGAAAGGGCCTCTTTTCCCGGATCCGCACCCCGCGCCTTCCCCGTGGGACACCACGGGTGGGCGGGGCACGCCGGGCACTCCATGCGCCGGGGCCCGCAGACCGTTCTCCCCAGGCGAATCAAATTGATGTGAAAATCGAAGTAGTGCCCGGGGGGCACCAGTCGTTCCATCACGTCATGGGCGGCGTCGGCGCTCATCTTCTCGGGGATCAGCCCCAGGCGCGTTCCCACCCGGTGGACATGGGTATCCACCGGGAACGCCGGGCGCCCCAGGGAAAAAAGGAGCACGATGGCGGCGGTCTTTCTCCCCACACCGGTGAACGACAGGAGCTCATCTTTCGCCTCGTCGATGTCCATATCCGCCAGGTATCCCATATCGAGCCCGCCCCGGCGCCGGTCGATGGTTCGGAGTATCTCCTGTATCCGGGTGGATTTCTGGCGGCCCAGCCCGCCCACCCGGATGGCCTCCTCCACCTCCTCCCGGTCCGCCTCCAGTACGTCCCGCCACCGGGGAAACCTACTCTTGAGCCGTCCGTACGCCCGATCCCTGTTGATGTCCGTGGTGTTCTGGGAGAGAATCGTGAAGATCATCTCGCTCAACGGATCCTTGGGATGGTCCAGAACCGGCGTTCCGAAGTGTTCATTGAGGGCGTCGATGAGCCCTTGCAGGGAATCCATAGAGTCAGCTCCTCCCATCCGGTCGGCCCGGCACCGATAACCATATCACGAACGCCCCCGGAATGCCAGGGGGTTGCATCCTCCATCCCCGGTTTTACTCCCGGCGGCGGATGCTCTTCGAGCCGCCGCATCTCGGGGCTCGGACCTTCCCTCGGGCACCTGCACCAGGCGAGAGAGCGTGAGAGATACTCGAATATTCTCTCTTGTCTTCCCCCGAATGCTTCTGCTACAATGCCGGGAACACGGACCCCTGATATCATTTCTCGGCCTTTTCCCGAACGAAATGGAGCATTCCACACATGACCAACTATATCCACGGAACGTCCCCCGAGGAACAGGCGCGTCTCAACGCCCTGAACGCCCTGACGAACCGGTCGTTCATCTCATACCTGGGGGACCTCTCGGATAAGGATGTGGTCGATTTCGGCTGCGGCACCGGGGTGTTGATGGCGGATATCGCCCGGCTCTTTCCGACGTGCCGCATCACGGGAGTAGAGCTCTCCCCCGATCAGCTGCGCCAGGCGGAGATGCGCCTGGGCGACGTGGAGACGGCCTCCCTCAGGCAGGCGGACGTCTCCGCCAGCGGCCTTGCCGATCGTTCCTTCGACGTGGTCTACTGCCGCTACCTGCTGGAGCATATAGCCGATCCGGTGGGCGTGGCCCGGGAGATGATGCGGGTCGCCCGGCCCGGCGGCATCGTCGCCGTTCAGGAAAACGATCTCCACAATGTCCTGTACTACCCGGAGATAGAGGGGTGGGAGGAGATTCACCGGCAGTTCTGTCTCCTCCAGCAGCAGCTCGGCGGTGACCCGTACATCGGCAGAAAGCTGTTTGATATATTTGAAAAGGCCGGCGCCGCGCGGATCGAGCTGGATTACGAGCCGGAGATATACACGGAGCACGACCCGGACCCCTATCGGGCCTGGCTCTACAACGCCGTCACCATCTTCCGGGGCGCCGGCCAGGAGATGCTGGGCCAGGGGATGGTCGATTCCGCCCTGTTCGACGGGGTGCTGGCCCGGATGGAAGAGCGCATTCACCGGCCGGTGGGGGTGGCGCTGTTTCACTGGAACCGTGTTCGGGTGACGGTGTAACCGGGGATATCTGATATACAGGTATTAATAACATCATCTTGAGAGGAGTGTTGTATGAAGAAGCTATTGCTGGCCCTCGGCGGGATCGTCGTTCTGCTGGTGCTCTACCTGCTCTTCTGGCCGGTGCCCATCGACCCCGTCGCCTGGATCCCGCCCGAGGCCCCTCCCCTGGAGGGGGAATACGCCGTCAACGACGCCCTCGCCGCCGTCGAGCGCCTTGAATCGGGCATGGGCTCTCCCATCGAGGGGGTCGCCATCGACAGCGAGGGATACATCTACGGCGGCCTGAAGGATGGACGCATCCTGCGGTATTCCCAGGAGGGGGAAAACCCGGAGATCTTCTCCGAGATAGAGAGCTGGCCCCTGGGTATCGATTTCGACGCCGACGACAACCTGATCGTCTGCGGCGGCCACCTGGGGCTTCTCTCCATCGATCAGGAGGGAGAGGTGACGGTTTTGACGACCGAGGCCGCCGGCGTCCCCTTTAAAAACGTCGACGGCATGGATATCGCCCCCGACGGGATCATCTATTTCAGCGACGTATCGTATAAATATTCCGATATGGACTACATGAACGACCTGATGGAGCACCGCCCCAACGGGAGGCTCCTCTCCTACGACCCGGAGACGAAGGAGACCGCCGTCGTCCTCTCGGATCTCTACTTCCCCAACGGCGTCGCGGTCAGCCGGGACAACGAGTTTCTCCTCATGGCGGAGATGGGGACCTACCGGGTGCTCAAGGTGCAGCTCTCCGGGCCCAATCGGGGAGAGGCGAGCGTGGTGATCGACAACCTGCCCGGGTTCCCCGACGGCGTGGGCAGCGGCGAGAACGGCGTGTTCTGGGTGACGATCGTCACTCCCCGGGACGAGCTTGCCGACACGGTCCTCTTCCCGAAGCCGTTTTTGAGAAAGATCGTCCAGCGGCTCCCCGAGGCCCTCATGCCCGGGGCGGTGGATTATGCGTTTCTCCTGGGCATCGACGAGGAGGGGAATATCCTCTATAATCTCCAGGACCCCGCCGGCGGTTACGGGCAGATCACGAACGTCCTGGAATACGAGGGGATGCTCTATTTGGGCAGCCTCGGCGAGGACGCCATCGGGAGGATTCCGGTGCCGGCCCACGGCGAATAGGCCGCGCATCTTCGTTTGATTATTTTGATATACAAAACCCCCTCGTGCTATCTTCGGAAAAAGCACTGGGGGTTTTTCTCGTGAACAAGACCAAGCAGGAAATTCTTGATGACCACCTATCTCTCTGCGTTCTGGCCTATGCCCGGCTGACGATCGGCGGGCACGAGCCGACCCGCCGGGAGGTATATACGGACGGCATGATGGGACAGGCGATACAGGCGGCGTCGCTCTTCACCGTCGCCTCCATGGAGGCCCTGGGAGGGCCGGAGCGGTCCGCCCGGGCCTTCGAACTCGTCCGGGAGATGTTCCTTGAGCTGGATGTGGATTCTTCCGTTCGGGAAGCGTGCCTGGCGTCCCTCGGGCGGCTGGAAGCCGCTCTCTCAACCGATCGGGATGTTTCGGAAAACAGGTCGGCGCCTCCGGGGAATGATGCGGATGCCCCCAGGAAGGAGGAACGTACCGGTTAGAGCATCTCGTCGAACGTGGAGGAGAAGACCACCGTCCCCGTGACGCCGTCCAGGGCGCCGCTGATGCCCTCATACACCATGAACGCCTCGGGGGGGGCCTCGATCTTCAGCGAAAGACCCCGCTCCCCCGCCGATTTGAATCCGAACCGCGGGTAGTAATCGGGATGTCCCACCAGCACGATGATATGATGCCCCAGTCGCTGGCACTCGGCCATGCCGTGCCTCATGAGGTCCCCGCCGATTCCCTGCCTCTGACGCTCCGGCACAATCGAAATCGGCCCCAGGCACAGGGCCGGGATGTCCTCGTCGTCCGTCACTATCTTCATGACGGTGAATATGATATGCCCCACCACCTGGCCGTCGTCGACGGCCACCAGGGACAGCTCGGGGATGTAGTCCTCGGACTTCCAGATGCGCTCCAGCAGCTTCGGCTCCCCGTCGCTCTCAAAGGCGAGCCGGGTAATCTCCAAGATCCGCTGCTTGTCCGATTCCTCTTCCCGACGTATCGTAATCATCGATGATATCTCCACTGTATGTATACAGACACGGCGGATCGCACCGCCCCGTCGGCTCTTAATCAAAAGCGGATCGAACCACCATTCCGGCTTTCAATCCAAAGTGTCTCGACCACCGCCACAAACGCCCCCCGCCGCCGCCGGACATATTACACCAACAACCTTTTCGCCCTGTCAACAAAAAACCTTGATTCATCCGAAAAAACGGTTACTATGGTACACATACAATCATCACCAAAAAAGGAGACCGAAAAGATGCCGGACTCGGAATCTTTGATCATGATACTGTCGGTCGTCAGCATCATCGCCGTCGCCCTAATCGTCTTTTTCGTAACCAACCGGAATAGAAAGCGCCGGTCAGAAGTGCTATCCGATTTCGCCATGCGAACCGGCTTCGTCATGGACGCCCCCGCCCAGACCGGCTCCACCCCCTCCCTGGGCGCCCCGGGGACTCCCGCCGGCCCCGGCGAAACCACCGGCTCACCCATCGCCGATTTTCTCGTCAAGCTCATCAAGCAGGCCATGGGCCAGCCCCAGACCCCGAAGCGGGGGGCGCTTGCTACCGAGACGACTGGGATTCTGCTGTTCAAGAAGCACTCGTGGCGGAAGATGGAAAACCTGCTCTACCAGGAATACCAGGACGGGACCGTCTACCTGTTCGACGGGGCCTGGGCCAAGGGAAACAACAACTACTACTATAGAACCGTCGCCGTGGCGTCCGACGACCGGGTGCATGTGCCCCACATGGCCATTACGCGGAAGCGATTCATGAACACCGGCAACAGGAAGATCGGCGCCGTGATCGACATCGGGTTCGACCCGGAATTTTCGGAGCACTTCGTGCTCCGGGGTGCGGATGACTATGAGGTACGGAGCGTTTTCAACGACACGCTGTGCCGCTGGCTGGTGCAGAGGAAGGAGCTGATCCACGACATGGAGGCGTTCGGGATGATCGTCGTGGTCTCGGGGGCGAGAAAGCGCCTGGACCCGGAGGAGGCGGGGGAGCTGGCCCGGGCGGCCCGGGAGCTGGCGAACATGTGGGCGGGAACGGCGAGGTAGGATTTAGTCATACCATTCATCAAGAGGAGTGTAATATTCTTGAAGACTAGGCGGTCTTGAAATAAAACCAGAAGAAAAACTTGCTAAATAGAAATACAAGAAAGCCAGCGCGGATGCTCTCCCCGGTATCCAATCTATAGGTGATTCTGACTGCCATTTTAAATGTAAATCAACATTTTTTATAAGCAGTGCTCCCTTGTCCAATACACAAACCAAATCAAGTGTTGTCAAGTGTTCGTTGATAATAGAAATTAAACTTTCACAGCTTATACTTTCGTAGGCAAATACTATTCTCAAAGGACATGATATTATGGGCCCATACCCATGATAAGATTTCTCCGAGTAGATATTTAGGTTTTTTACTCTACTCATCGATTCAATCGAATTCGTTAACTCTTTTTTATCCAGATTGGACTTTACCTCAATCGCTGCAAATACACCTTCAACAAGAAATGCATATGTCCCTTCAAAATCCATTTTCAAACAGTCATCTCTATATAGGATGATATCTATTTCTTCTGTTTTATTATTTTGAGAATCCCATATTTCACCACCCTGGTGCAGAGATATTCTCTCAGGCAAGATTCCCTTTAAGAATTTAATAAGGCTCTTTTCCCGACTATCACCCTTTCCCTTTGCTGATTGCTTTTCTTTGGATCTCTCGTATTCATTAAGAAGTTTTCTTGATGATTTCAGGAAGTAATCATATAAAATAGGTTTTTCTATCTTTTCCCCGCTCACGGCACACTCCTCAAACACCCATTACAATCACACCTCCGCGAACGCGCGCACCGGAAAGGATGCCCCCTTCACGATCGCCAGGGGAACGGTGAAAAAGCGAAAACCCTTCTCCGGCAGCTCCCCCAGGTTCGTCATGTTTTCCACGATCAGGATGTCCTTTTTCAGAAGCAGGGAGTGGACGGGCCTCGCCTTGTCCCCGGAGGTGTTGTCCACATTCAGGAAATCCACCCCCACAAGGGCCGCCCCCGCATCCGCCAGGAGCCCGGCGAAGGCGTTTGAGAGCCAGGGGCCCCCTTTATTATACTTCTCGGCGCCGTAGTATTGATCCCAGCCCGTGCGCACCAGTACCGCCTTCCCGCTCAGTTCGTCTTGACCGACATCCGGCGACACCTCCCGGCTCTCTTCCGCGTCCCAGTCGAGGACGATTCCCTCCAGCCCCGCCGTCATTGAAAGGGGCAGCCCCGCCAGGTCCCGCCTCTCCTCGTAGCGGTGAAAGGGGCTGTCCAGATATGTGCCGCTGTTCATGGGGATACCGACCTTCCCCAGGAAAAACCCCGCCTTATCGTCGTAGAGCGGGCTCGAGGCCCTGTGGTCGTAGATCGCCTCCACGGTGACGTGCCCCATCCCCGGATAGGCGGCCATGCCGTCGGACAGGGGGTGGCTCAGGTCGATGAATTCGGTTTTCATCTCACCTCTCATAATATAGTAAATTTGTGTATCAAACACCCTCCCCCCATCCGGGATTTCCGGTCGAAGGGGGGGGCGGGGCTATCGGTTTTGCTCCAGCCAGGTGCGGTCGGCCAGCACTACCGACGTCTCCACCTGCCGGTCCGGGATGCGCCAGTAGGTCCTCAAAAGCCGCTCCTTCTCCTCTGGCGTGACCATCTCGAAACCGTGTTTCTCGTAAAACCGGATCGCCCAGTCGGCGTCGGCCCAGGTGCCGATGAGCACCGGCATGTCGATTTCATCGAGGAGGGTCGTAAGCAGCAGGGAGCCGATCCCCCCGCCCCGAAGGACTGTCCTGACGTACGCGTGCCGGATGAGGGTGACGTCTCCCCGATCCTGCACGCCCATGACCCCCACCAGCTCGCCGTCCACCTCGCAGCCGGTGAAGCGCACCCTGTCTTCCATCTCGGAGGCAAGCTCCTCCATCGGCATGTACGGCTCGTGGTAGCGATCCTTTGGGATGACGCCGCGATAGGCGACCGCCGCGTCGTTGATGATATTGTACATTACTTCCACCTCGTCGGGCCGCACCCTTCTTACGAGGCGGTCGTGATTCGTTCGTTTCATAGCGTAGTGTTTTACTGCAGAGTAATTACGAGAGGTGTCTCCCCTCCTGGAACAGGACGAATCCGACGACGCCGAACCAGACGAGAAACCACAGGTACGACGCGATGTAGAGGGCCGGTATGAACAGGCCGAAGATCGCCGGCACCATCAGCACCGTCCCGGCCAGGGTCAGCAGCCGCTCCCGGGGGCGCTCTCCCCACAGCCATACCCCCGCCAGGGCGGCGGCGGTGAATTGCAGCAGGTAGCTGAGGGCGGACACGACGAAATAGGCGAATATCGGCACGGCTTCGGCGGACATCGACGGCCCCACCAGGCGGGCCTGCACCATCGACCAGCCGACCTGGTTTTCACAAAAATCAAACAGCGCCCCGACAACACCCAGCGCCGGCACCAGCCATCCCCACGTTCCCGCCCGCTCCCGGGTCAGGATCCCCAGGCCCAGCCACGCCAGGATCACCCCGATGATGAAGATAGAATCGAAGCTCAGCATCAGGGCGGAGAGATCCGCGAATTTGAGAAACACGTCCGGAGACACAACGTGCGCGCCGGTGAGAACCTCAAGGCCCGGAAACTCGATCTCCAGGGACCACAATGCCGTTGCGAACACGGCCATGACCACCAGCATGATCACCGCGATCAGCGCCCCGACGGCACCGCCGGCCAGAAGATGCTTTTTTCCGCTCATTGTTCTCCTCCATGTAAAAGCGTCGGTTTCAACGCATCATAGAATTCCCCGTTCAGTCGGGGTTTTTCCCGTGATTTTTCCGAAATCGTAATCGCCCCGGAGGGGCAGTTGTGGATGCAGCCCAGGCAGAACTCACAGTTTTCCCTGTCGAACAGAGGCACGTCATCCTCCATCCTCCAGCAGTCCCGGATACACTCCCGGACGCACCTGCCGCAGGAGGTACAGAGACGCTCGTCCACGCGCATCCGCTTCTTGCATCGATCGTTGTTCATCTCCCCCAACAGCCTGTGGGGGGCGTTCAGCGATGTGTACCAGACATACCCGGGCATCCTGGGCGTCACATTCCCGCCGTCCGCGGACGCCCTCACCCCAAAGACGAATTCATCTATCTTTTCAGTCGCCCGCTTCTCGTAGCGGAACATCATCCCGATCCACTCGGGGAGCATCAGGGCGCCGTCGCTGGCGGGTCCCCTCACGCCCATGTGTCCGACCGTGATGTACCCCTTCTTCGCCAGGGAGCGGGCGGCGACGCGAAGGGCATGATCCGGATACAGGCCGTAGGTGACAAACAGGTGCACCGGGATCGGATCGTCCGCCGCAGGCAGCATATCGAAGAACTCCCGCATGGAGCGGGAGGGGTTTCCGTGATAGGTCGGAAATCCGAATACGAGCACCCGGTAGGACAGGATTCGACCAATATCGTAGTCAAAGGAAATCGAGGCCAGGTCCACCGGCCCCGATTCCTCCAGTTTCTCGGCGATTACCGTCGCCACGAGCTTCGTGCTGCCGGACCCGGAATGGTACAAAACCGCGGTTGCTGCAGCCGTCATCGGCACCCTCACAAAAGAGACATCTCCAATGCCAGATCAGAACGTGTCGATGTCGATCAGACGATCTCCATCAGCGTAATCTGGAACTTCAAGTCCCGGCCCGCCAGAGGATGATTCGCATCCAGTGTGACCGAATCGTCGGTCACGTCCGTGATCTGCACCATGACCGTCTGGCCGTCCCGGAGGTGGGCCTGGAGCATCATCCCCTCCATCGGATCGGTTTCCATCGGGAGATGCTCCCGCTCGATGGTGAGGACAAGCTCGTCGTGGTGCGGGCCGTAGGCCTCGTCCATCGACACCTGGATCTCCTTGTTGTCGCCTTTCGCCATTCCCACAACGGCGCTGTCAAACCCGGGGATAACGTCCCCCGCCCCGATTGTAAATGTCAGGGGATCCTTCCCCTCGGACGTATCAAACACCGTCCCGTCCGCAAACGTGCCGATATAGTGAACCTTAACGGTATCTCCTTCTTTGGCGTTGGTCATTATGACTCCTTTCAATTTGCATGTTCATTTATCATACCATATCATGCGCCATGATCAAGGGCGGTTTTTAGAAAGACAAACAGCCCCTGTTCATAGGTATGTTCACATCCTCTCCGATCCGGGGGGGAAACGGCGGCCGACCCGGGGACGGGGAACCCCATACTTTCATCACAAACGGTTCTCCCAAGGAAACGACCGAGATATCCATCGCCATATCGAAGAGATTCTGCTATAATTCACGATATCTCGGACCACTCGCAGGAGTAAAGCAATGAACGTAACGCTGCCGGAGCTCTTGTGGTACGGAAACACGACCGTGGATATCTCATTCCCGGAGGACTGGGAGGTGGAGCTCTGCCCCATGGGTGGCGCGCACAAGCCGCAGATCACGACAAACGACATCGCCGCCGCCGTCCGGTCCCCCATCGGCTCCCCTCCCCTGAAGGAGCTCGCCCGGGGGAAAAAGCGGGCCGTCATCATCTTCGACGACATGACCCGGCCCACCCCGGCGGCGGACATCGCCCCCATCGTCATCGAGGAGCTCCTGGCCGGCGGCATGGATGAAGACGACATCACCTTCGTCTGCGCCCTGGGAAACCACGGCGCCCTCAACAACCACGACCTGAGAAAGAAGCTGGGCGCGGATATCCTCGAGCGGTTTCGGGTATACAACCACAACGCCTATGAACACTGCGTGGAGGTGGGCGTCACCTCCTTCGGGACGAAGGTGCTCATCAACCGTGAGGTGGCGGAGGCCGACCTGAAGATCGGCATCGGCTGCGTGACCGCCCACCCCCAGACTGGATTCTCCGGCGGGGGGAAGATCATCCTCCCCGGGGTGTCCCACTACGACACCGCCACCCACTACCACAACGACGTCTACTCCCGGGACCCGGCAAGCTGCGGCCTGGGCAACTACGACAACAACATCCTCAGGAAGAATATCGAGGAGGCTGCCCGGCTGGCGGGGCTGGATTTCAAGATAGATGTACTCTTCAACGAGCGGGGCCTGGTGACGGACGCCTTCGCCGGGGACTTCGTGGAGGCGCACAAAGAGGCCGTGGAGGTCGCCAAGCCCCACTACGCCGCGGCCCCGAAGCCGATGAACAAAAACGTGGTGGTGGCCAACGCATTCGCCAAGGCCAACGAGATGGCCATCGCCATCCTCTGCGGGGTACTGGGCCTGGGGAACCTGACCGGGTCGGTTGTGGTCATCGCCAACGCCCCCGAGGGCCAGGTGCCCCACTACCTGATGCGAAGCTTCGGCCGGGATTACGGCGGCAATTCGCACCCCCCGGGGCAGCTCATCCCCTCGATCAACCTGATCGTGGTGGCGCCTTATGTGGACCGCACCTTCGGCGACTGGGTGGGCAACCCGGAGCTGATCACCTGGACGAAGTCCTGGGACGGGGCACTGGAACACCTCACGGAGCTTCACGGCCCCGGCACCGCCGTCGGGGTGGTGCCCAACGCCACGATGTTGTACTACAGCTCGTAGTTCTTCTCGACGCGAAAGACCATATGGGCGCCCCCCCGACGGGGGGGCGCCCGTGTATACGGGACCAGTATTGAGATCGGGTCGCAGCCCCCCGGCCGCCGGCCCGGTGTTTCTCCAAACAAGCCCCGCATCCGAACTGAATTATCACCGAAAGGCGCATAAACCATGACCTGTACCATACGACCGGCGACGGTGACCGACCTGGCGGAACTGGCGGAGCTCGTCGGTGAATTCGAGATGTATTTCTTCGGCTCCATGAACCCGAAAGCGGACATCGTCGCCCGCGTGCGCGAGCGTCTTGAGACGATCCTGGGGAGCGATATGAACTTCCTGCTCACCGCCTGGGACGAGACCGGCGCCCTCTGCGGATACGCCGCCGTCGATGTGCTCCCCTCCCTGGTGCTTCCGGGGCCGGAGGCGTATCTCGCCGAGCTGATTGTCGGGGAGAGATGGCGGGGATCGGGGGTGGGGTCGGAGCTTCTGGACGCCGTCGAGTCCGAGGCCGCGAAACGCGGATGTTGTCGGCTGATGTTGATCACCAGCCGGGAGCGGGAAACTTACGAGCGGGATTTCTATAAAAAGCAGGGATGGACGGAGCGGCCGGAGATAGCGAACTTCATCCGTATTCTGTCGTAACTTATCGTATCGTACAGACAGGAATTGGGTACCCCCCCAAGCCGACCCCCGAATAGAGCAAGCCGGAAAGGGCCGGCAAAAGCCGGCCTTCCGGTCGGGGCTCTCCCGCACATTCATGTAATCGCGATCTTCAGTAAAGACGGTTTAAAAAAAGGAGTGAATCACTCACTCCACCCTGTATAAACACCCGTCACTATCGACAAAGTATATACTATCGTCGATACGAAACGGATACGTACATGAACACGAGTCAAATGACCACAACACCTCGCCCGTACGTATGTCCAAGGCACTTGCGCCGAGCTCGCCGGCCAGGTATACAAC
>Ga0180432_10004321_pt1 | contig 19610 bp, 15 predicted proteins | sample SS_ome_10_FD_132414 | JGI IMG/M metagenome (GOLD analysis project Ga0180432, IMG submission 132414) | Hypersaline lake sediment archaeal communities from the Salton Sea, California, USA - SS_1_MS_2 metaG | ecosystem: Environmental > Aquatic > Non-marine Saline and Alkaline > Hypersaline >...
CGCCCGGCAAGGAATACCCGATTATGCTCTATGGCCCGCTGTTGGCCTCCCATATCGGGCCAGATGGGATGGGAGTGGTGGTGTACGAGGGCCCAGGAGCAGACAAGGATCTGTATTTCTAGAGGTGGGAACACATCTTCATTAGTAAGTAGCGATCATCACATATCTTATGACCAATTCACTCGAGCGTGAAAAGGAGAAGCTGTCCAAGATTCTTTGCCTAGAGGCAGAGAAATGTCAAGACCAGGCCGTGATCGGCGGCCTCGCCTGCTACGCAGACACCTGGGTACGAGAGGCCAAGGCTGCCTCGGGCCCCGAGGCGTCTGACTGGATTCAGGAAGTGGCCGACCGGTTGCGTGCCTACAGCAGCCTGCCCGATGGTGTTGCTCGCCAAGAGGCGGTGACACTCCTGCGAAGAATCGTGCAAGCTGGGCCATCCCGTCCTCCACACCCCTTACCTCAACAGAAGGGACCGCAGGGGACGGAGAAGAGAGAGGCCACGGCGCGTACACCGACGGAGACTGAGCCAACCGCGACATCCTCCGCGGCCAACCCGACGCCTACTGCGCCTGCCTCGTCCCATACCCACAAAGGCCTAGACTCGCCGGTCACCGTTCTACGAGGAGTAGGTCCCCGACAGTCCCAACGATTGGCCAAACTGGATATCCACACCATCCGCGATATACTCTATTTTTTCCCCCGTCGCTACGACGACTACTCGAAACTCAAGCCCATCAACCGTCTTGAGTACGGCGAAGAGGTGACCATTATCGCCCGCGTCCGAACCACCAACGTGCGCAAGACGCGAGGAGGCACCAAGCTGTTCCAAGCGGTTCTCACCGACGGCACCAACTCCATCAAGGTCACCTGGTTCAATCAACCCTATCTGGCTGACAAGATCAAGCGCGGTCAGCAGATCGTGATCAGCGGCAAGGTCGACGAGTACCTGGGTCAGCTATGCTTCAACTCCCCTCAATGGGAACCATTGGAACAGGATCTGCTGCACACGGCCCGCCTCGTGCCGGTCTACCCGCTCAGCGAGGGCATTCACGCCAGATGGCTGCGCCGCCTGGTGAAACGCACTGTGGACTATTGGTCCAAGCGACTGCCTGACCACCTGCCAGATTCAGTACGTCAGGAAGAGAATCTGTTGGACCTCGAGACCGCCATCGTCCAGGCTCACTTCCCGGACAGCCAGGCACTGCTGAAACAAGCCCGTTACCGGATGGCGTTCGACGAGCTGTTTGTGTTACAGATTGGCCTGCTACGCCAGCGCCATATGTGGCGTTCGGAACCAGGCAAGCCATTGACGGTGGACGACGCTACGCTCGAGCGCTTCGTCGGCAGCCTGGCGTTTGAACTGACGCAGGCCCAACAACGCACACTGGAGCACATTGTATCCGATCTGCGCTCAGACCGGCCGATGAACCGGCTTCTGCAGGGAGACGTGGGATCGGGCAAGACGGTGGTGGCGGCGGCGGCGATGCCCTCAACCGTGGCCTCAGGCGTATAAGCTAATGTGATGGCGACCACCGAGATTCTAGCTGAGCAACACCATCACACGCTGACCCAGATTCTGACCACAGCCTGGTCCGCTTCTGATACGAGCGCCACAACGCTTGGGCGTTCCCCCAGCATTCGACTTCTCACGGGCAGCGTCACAGGGCAAGAGCGGAAAGATATTTACGCCGGGCTCGCCGATGGCAGCGTCGCCATCGTCGTGGGCACCCACGCGCTGATCCAGGAAAGCGTCCAGTTCAAGGAACTGGCGCTGGCGGTGATCGACGAGCAACACCGCTTCGGCGTGCGCCAGCGAGCCGCCCTGCGACAGAAGGGATACAACCCCCACCTGCTGGTTATGACCGCCACCCCGATCCCCCGCTCTCTACAACTGACACTATGGGGTCACTTGGACGTCTCCATCATCGACGAGATGCCACCCGGGCGTAAACCGGTCACGACCCGCCTGATCCTACCCACCGAACGGGAACGGGCCTACACTTTCGTGCGCAGCCAGATCGAAAAGGGCCACCAGGCTTTTATCATCTGCCCGTTGGTTGAGGAGTCGGAAAATGTCGAGGCCAAAGCCGCGGTCGAAGAGTACGCACGGCTTCAGGAACACATCTTTCCCAACCTGCGCTTGGGCCTGTTACATGGGCGGATGAAGGGGGAGGAAAAGGAAGCCACGATGGGCCGTTTCGCCCGGGGGGAGACAGACATCTTGGTCGCCACATCGGTGATTGAGGTGGGGATCGACGTGCCCAACGCTACAGTGATGCTCGTCGAAGGAGCCGACCGCTTTGGCCTGGCTCAACTGCACCAGTTCCGGGGCCGTGTCGGTCGAAGCGAATATCTTTCCTACTGTCTGCTGGTATCCGACACCGATTCCCCCGAGGCACAGGAACGGCTACAAGCGGTCGAATCCACCAACGACGGCTTCGTCCTGGCGCAGAAGGACTTGGAGATGCGCGGGCCCGGGGAGTTTCTCGGCACACACCAATCCGGTTTTCCGGACCTCAGGTTGGCCAGCGTGACCAACCTGAAGCTGGTCGAAGCCGCCCGTGAAGCGGCCCGTCGTTTCTTTGACACCGACCCAGAACTTGAGGACCCAGATAATCGACTGCTGGCGCGACAGGTGGACCAGCTTTGGAGAGGGGAAGGAGAGGTCAGTTGACCCGCGTCGCGATCTACCCTGGTACCTTCGACCCCATCCATCTTGGACACGTGGACATCGCCACCCGGGCGGCCAAAATCTTCGATCAGTTGGTGATCGCAATATACGACCAACCGGCAAAGAGCTTGATGTTTGCCATCGACGAACGAGCTGCGTTGGCACGCCAGGCCATGATTCATCTTTCCAACGTGCGTGTGGCTCCTTACAGTGGACTGACGGTGGATTTCGCGCGCCAGGTTGGCGCGCAGGCCATCGTGCGTGGGCTGCGGGTTATCTCCGACTTCGAACTGGAGTACCAGATGGCACTTACCAATCGCCAACTGGCCCCAGGAGTTGAATCCGTATGCCTGATGACGCGCCAGGCCCACGCGTTTCTGAGCTCCAGCATCGTCAAGGAAATCGCGCTCCTGGGCGGCGACGTGAGCAAGATGGTGCCACCTCACGTCGCGGCGACGCTGGAGACCAAACGACGCGAGCGAGAGAAGAACTGCGAGCCCGTGCCACTTTTTTCACTGCGTGATTGAACGTGGGAGGCCAATATGGACATCCTGCACCTGGTAGATCGTCTCGAAGAAATCGTTAAAGGGAGCAAGCCGCTGCCCTTCAGCGGTCTACGGATCGTGGACGAACGCCGCATCTGGCCTTTGCTCGACCAGATACGTATATCAGTCCCCGATGAAGTGCGGCACGCCGAGCGCATCATTCGAGAGAAAGAACGCACGATGGCTCAAGCCCACGAAGAGGCAGAGCGCATCGTCGCGCTGGCGCGCAGCGAGGCGGCTCAAATCACAGCAGAGCATGCCATCGCCAAGGCGGCTGAGGAGCGAGCCGCCACCATCCGCGAGCAGGTCGAACAGGAGGCAGAAGGTATCCGCGAAGGGGCCGACGAGTACGCCTTCGACATGCTGTGCCAACTGGAGCAGGAGCTGAAACGGGCGCTGACGGTGATTGAGAACGGCATCCACACGATTCAGGCTCAACAGAGGGAAAGGGGAAAATCGCCCGCCGAGGAAAAAGAGAGTGGCAGCCCACCTTGACAGGTTTATCACTCGCCCCTATAATGTGTTTTCCTGAAGTCACACAGGGAATTTGGGGTCCGTATCACCAAAACTGTGTGTGAGTGCCGGTCACCTGAACGATTATAGAGTGTCCGGTCAGATCTAGTCAGAAAGGAGCACGAAGTACACATGGGTGCACTGCCCAAACGTAGGATATCAAGCCGTCGCCGGCGAAACCGGCGCAGCCACTGGAAGCTGAAGACACCGCGCCTGGTCACCTGTCCGCAATGCGGCGCACCAAGACGACCACATCACGTCTGTCTTTCCTGTGGCACGTACCGCGGCATCCAGGTCATCGAGGTCGAAGCGGAATAGGGGCAAATGTAAGGGGATGGAAGAACAGTCCACGACCGACAGAGTAACCATTGCACCGGAAGTGGTAGAGACGATCGCCCGCCTCACGGCCTTGGCCGTGCCAGGTGTCGCGCGTTTGACCACCCCGTCGGGCATGCGGCGTTTATGGCGGCACGATGGGGTAGAAATTGAAGTCACCGGAAACAACGTGCAGGTGACACTGCACGTCATCACGGAAGGGGACGTCAATATGCTCAGCGTCGGTCGCCAGATTCAGACGGAGGTCACTCGCGCAATTGAGGACATCGTCGGCATGACGGTCACATCCGTTGACGTGCACATTGAGGATGTAATATATCCCGTCCAAGGAACGTGACCAACTTGTTAGCGGAGGCTTAGCGCCGTGAAGGTTCGCCACCAAGCCCGCGTTGTGGCGCTGCAGGCACTCTACGAGATTGACTGCACCAATCACGCTCCCGCGGTTGTGCTGGAGCAGCGGCTGGCTACCACCCAGCTGCCGCAAGCGGCCACAGAGTTCAGCCGCTACCTGGTCGATAATGTGATCAAGCATCAGGCTGTACTCGATGTCTTCATCCATCGCTATGCTCCGGAGTGGCCATTGGAACAGATGGCCTACATCGATCGCAACATTCTCCGCGTCGCGATCTTCGAGTTCGCCGTGGACGGTCAGACACCTATCAAAGTAGCCATCAACGAGGCCGTTGAGCTGGCCAAGTCATTCGGCTCCGATAGCGCCCCACGCTTTGTGAACGGTGTGCTAGGGACACTGGTGGAACACAAGGAAGCCATAGCACAGGCCGTCCAAGATGCAGAGAGAGAAAACCTGTGAACTTCTTAAACGTTGGCCCCTGGGAATTAACCGTCATCCTGATCATCGCCATCTTGCTGGTCGGTCCCAAGCGAGTGTTGGAGATCATCCAAACCATTCGCCGCTACGCCGGCCAGCTGCGCGGTATGTCAAGGGAATTTACCTCATTGATCCAGAGCGAGATGAGCGCCCCCGCGGAAGGGTCAGAACGGGCCCCTGCAGAGGCGGCGGAGGCCAAACCAGCGCCTGCCACCGGCGGTCCTGCAGAGGTGACACAGACCAAACCGGCGCTCGCCGCCCCCGGCCCTGCAGGCGAGCGAACAGACATCCCTGGCGAAGCGCCGGCCCCCGCTGCCAGCGGGCAAGATCAAGCTCAGAAAGTCGAGAGGAAGGCCGGGGAGGAGTGGGGAGACATCATCAGGGAAGGGCTGGCACCTATCGCCAGCATCCAGGCTGAGCTTCGGGCTACGGCTCAGGAAACGCGGGCGGCCCTGGAAGACGTGATCAAGGAGGGGTTGGTGCCCATCACGGACATCCAGTCCGAGCTTACGTCCACCGCTCAAGAGACACAGCAGGCTGTGGGGGCAGAGCCCTCGGCCCAGGACGAGCCTGGTCCCGCCGCTGACACCAAGGCCGAACTGCAGACCACCGCCCGGGAGACGCGCCAGACCTTGGAACGGGCCATCGAAGAGGGACTAAGGCCCCTGGCAGACATTCAGGCCGAGCTTGAGTCCACCGCCCGGGAGACACGCCAGGCTCTAGAGAGCATCACCAAAGGTGAGCCCCAACCGAAGGAAGAACCAGATGAAGAGGCAGAAGAAACAGCCCCCGACTTCACCGGGTGACATGACGCTTCTGGAGCATCTGGACGAGCTGCGCCAGCGTCTCGTCAGGGTCATCATCGCCCTGATCATCGGCGTCATCGCGGGCACGTTCTTCGCACCACGCGTCCTGAGAATACTGGTCGCTCCACTCGGTGACCACGTCCCGCTGGCCATCGCACCCACGGAAGCTCCGACCGTCTTCTTCAAGGTGGCCATCATCATCGGCCTCGTGCTTGCCATGCCAGTGATCATGTACCAGCTATTCCAGTTCGTGCGCCCCGGCCTGGAATCCGACGAAAGGCGCTACATCATCGTCGGCGCGCCGGCTGCCTCCCTGAGCTTCGCCGCTGGCGTGATCTTCGCGGCGCAAGTTCTGCTCCCCGCCGCCCTGCCCTTCCTGCAGGGATTCCTGAAGGACATCGTGGAGCAACGCTACTCCATCGACTACTATATCTCCTTCGTCAGCAACATCCTGATCTGGGCGGGCCTCGTGTTCGAGACGCCGCAGGTGATGTATTTTCTGGCCAGACTGGGCGTCGTCACCCCCCAGGGATTCGCCAAGGCTCGTCGAGTCGTCATCATCGGTGCGGCCGGTGGCGCCGCGATCATCACGCCTACCACCGACCCGGTCAACATGCTGCTGGTCATGGTGCCCTTTATGGTGCTGTATGAGCTTGGAATTCTGCTGGCCCGCCTGGCGTATTCGAGTAGAGCGACGTAAGCAAGAGGATCTAGGAGGATGTATGTCAAAGCAAACCAGCACGATCGTCACAATTGTCGTCGGCGTCTTAACGCTCCTCTGCTGCACAATGCCCCTGTGCGTCTCGGGCATCTTGATCCTGGCCGGGCTGGGAGAGTGGAACACCGAGTTCGGTCCCAGCTCTCAGGCCGGCACGATTCCCCCCACCTACGGGATCGCCCCATGCTGCTTGAGTATCCTGGTCCTGGTGGTGCCCCTGCTGCTGTGGCTGTTCCTGGTACGGGGGAAAGAGGACACCATCCCGACCTTCCCAGGGGAATACACGGACGACGTCTCGACGTAGGCCCATCAGGGTCTGCACGCCGGCCACAGAGAAGAGGCCCGTAATCGTCTAGCGAAGCCTCACTTCAAACCGACGAATCAGCCAGGACGCAGATGAACGCAGATTCTGGCAGGTGATTTGACCAAGATCAGCGTCAATCTGCGTCCAAAATCTGGGGCGGTGAATTTGACCTTTGTCCGTCTCCTTTGAGCAATTTTTGAGAAAGCCGGAACCGAAAAAGGAGAGGGGGTGATACAGGCAGGAGAAAGCACAGCCGGCAAACGCATAGTTCTTCCTCACGGCTGAAGTCACGCACACGTACTTACCCAAGTGTAATTATTCACCTGCTCCTGCTGGATGACAATGTGCATCCTGCGTGCACTTTGCCCAGCAGCTTTGCAGAGGCTAAACGGGTTCGATTCTGCCTCCGGCAGCGGATTATCATCCGCTGCGAGCACAAGGTGAATCATTACGTAAGGAGGTTATCCTATGCGACCCGTGTATGCTGTTTCAGGGGGGGTCTCCAAGTTCGTCAAGGCCCGACCTGACAAGACCTTCCCCGCGTTGGTCAAGGAAGCCTACGACTATGCCATCACCGACCTGGGGATCGAGCACCCCAAGTTCTGGGAACTGGTGGACGCCACAGTCGCTTCGTACTTCTCCGATCACTTCAACCGCCAGTTGATGGCCGCCATCATGGCCCAGGACTACATCGGCATGCTCCCCAAACCCTCCCACCGCGTCGAAGGCGGCGGGGCCACCGGTGGCATCTGCTTTCAGGAAGGCTGGAAATCGATCGCCTCCGGCTACGCGGACGTGGTCCTGTGTTACGGCTTCGAGCAGATGAGCCACGTCGAAACCTGGAAGGGAAACGAGTTCATCGCCCTGGCCTCCGACGTCTCCTTCGACTACCCCGTGGGTGGCTTTTACTCCGGCTACTATGCCATGATGGTCACCCGCCACATGGCCGAGTTCGGCACCACCGTCGAGCAACTGGCCCACGTCTCCGTCAAGAACCACATCAACGCCTATCACAACCCCTACGCTCAGAAGCGCATGCGGCTGACCATCGAGGACGTGCGCGCGGCCCCGATGGTGGCCTGGCCCCTCACTCGACACGACATCTGCGTGATGAGCGACGGCGCGGCATGCTCGGTGCTCTGTTCCGAGGATGGACTGGCCAAGCTGGAGAAGGCCACCGGGCGACGGCTCCCCCGCGTCCGCGTCACCGGCATCGGGCGGGGCACCGACGCGATGCGCATGGCCGATCGGCCCCACCAATCGTACCAGGACTTCTACAAGCACAACGCGCTGCCCAACGAGATGGACGACGACTCCCGGGCCTACTATCAGGACCTGTGGGATCGCGGGTTCCGCTATCCAGGCGTCCATTCCTTCCGCGCCGGCCGCATGGCCAGCCAAGAGGCGTACGAGAACGCCGGCGTCGTCGACCCCCTCAACCAGATCGACTTCGTCGAGCTACACGACGCCTACACGTCCTCGGAGATCCAGACCTACGAGGACATGGGACTGTGCCGGTACGGGGAGGGAGGCGCTTTCGCCGCCAGCGGTAAGGCATTTCTCCCCCACGTCGACTACGGGCTCGACCTGCCCCACGAACCGATCTGCCCGGTCAACCCCTCGGGCGGACTGATCGCCTGCGGTCACCCCGTAGGCGCAACCGGGCTGATGCAGGCCGTCTTCGCCACGTGGCAGTTGCAGCGAGGGATCGAGAGGCACTTCGGCGACCCAACCCTGCAGGTGCCGGACGCCCGTCGGGGCGCGATTCACTCCCACGCCGGCACCGGCACCTACGTCACAGTCAGCATCCTGGAACGGGAAGAATAGGAGTAACACTTCAGTCGTGTGAGCAAGCTCCAAGCCACCGTCCTCGGGGGCATCCTGGGGCAGAGGACTGCTTCAGCCGCTTCGCTTCCCTTGGAAGGTGACATCCTGTTGCATGGGCCGTCCCCGAGACGGGGACTGAGAGCATTCGCTCACAAAACTGAACTGACACGGATCGGAGATATCCTATGTCTGATAAGAAAGCAAACGAGTTTCCCAAGCGAATGGCGGAGAACCTGGAGGGAACCGTCGTCTTTAACGTCCCCTTCCCCCAGGGTGACGCTCTCTCATCGCTGAAGGAGATGGCCCCTATCGTCATCAAACAGCCCTACAGCATCGAGTACAACTACTCGTACGGGCAGGACTCGCCCTTCTTCGCCGCCTTGACCAACAAACGGTTCATCGTCTGCCGCGAAGCGGAGAGCGGATATACCTACGCCACCCCGCGCGGCCACGATATGTACACTGGCAACGAGACAGAGTGGGTGGAGATCGAGGCACAGGGACAGATCCACGCCTTCACCGTCTGCCACTTCGGCTCCCAGGAGTTCCTGCCGCAGTGCCCCTACGTCCTGATCCTGGTCGAGTTCGAGGAGTGCGACACGCTGTTCCTGGGGCGGCTGGTCGGCGTGGACCCCGAGGAGGCCGGTATCCACTGGATCGGCCAGAAAGTGCGGGGACGATTCCTGCGCAACTCGAAGCTCAGGCCGACGGACATCTACTTCAACCTGGCGCAGGAGTGATCATCCCACCCTTCCAGGCCGATATCCAAACATGACTCCCCCATCCCCCACGCTCATCGTCCACGGCGGGGCGTACGATATCCCTACGGAGGCCCACGCGGCCCACGTGGCAGGCTGCCGCCGCGCCGCCGAGGCCGGCTGGGCCGTGCTGCAGCGCGGCGGACCGGCGCTGGAAGCGGTCGAGGTCGCGGTATGCGCGATGGAGGACGATCCCACGTTCGACGCCGGGCGTGGCTCTTTCCTCAACGCCGCCGCCGAGATCGAGCTGGACGCCATGATCATGGACGGCCGCGCCCTCAGCTTTGGCGCGGTAGCGGCCGTGCGGCAGGTGGGCCACCCGGTCACGCTGGCCCGGCTGGTGATGGCCGAGAGCGAACACGCCATGCTCGTCGGCCCGGGCGCGGAACTCTTCGCCCGGGCGCACGGCCTGCCCACCTGTCCAACGGAGGAGCTACTGACGGGGCGGGAACTGGAGCGCTGGCGGATCGCCCAGGCCGGCGGCGACCCTCACGCCTGGGAGCCCTTCGGCATTGAGCCAGACCCTCACCCGACCGCCCCCCCCGGCGCGATTCCATCGGACACGGTCGGCGCCGTAGCGCTGGACACGGGGGGAGACCTGGCCGCCGCCACCTCCACCGGGGGCACCTTCAACAAGCTCCCCGGACGGGTGGGCGATTCCCCCCTGGTGGGCTGCGGGGCCTACGCCGACAACCGCAGCGGCGCCGTGTCCGCCACCGGCGAGGGCGAGGCGCTGATGCAGGTGGTCATCAGCAAGACCACCTGCGACTTCGTGGCCGGGGGGATGCCGGCCCAAGAGGCAGCGGACGCGGCCATCGCCGTGCTGGCCGAGCGCACCACCGGGCAGGGAGGGCTGATCGCGCTGGACCGGCACGGCGGGATCGGCATCGCCCACAACACCCTCTACATCGCCCACGCCGTCGTCACTCCCACAGGGCAGATCGCCGCTGGCGTCAGGTATCCTCATAGGGCACAGGATCGAGCCAAAGGCCAGACAAGGGCCAGGAGCCAATGAATGTGTGGGAGTGTGGGGGTGTGGGGGTGTGGAAGTGTGTGTGGGGGTGTGGGGGTGTGGAAGTGGGCCCATAGGAGGTACATATGGAGTTCCAACCGACCGAAGAGCACCGCATGATCCGCCGCATGGTGCGGGACTTCGCCGAGAAGGAGATCGCCCCCCGCGCCGAGGAGATAGACGCGACAGACCAGTTTCCGGACGATCTCTTCCGCCGCATGGGACAGCTCGGCATCCTGGGCCTCCCCTTTCCCGAGGAATACGGCGGCTCGGGATGCGGGTACACCGGCCTGGTCATCGCCCTGGAGGAGATCGCCCGCGTCTCCGGCTCGATGGCCATCGTGCTCGACGCCCACACCTCGCTGTGCGGCGAGCCCCTGCACCTGTTCGGCACCGAGGCGCAGAAGCGGAGGTACCTGGCGCCGCTGGCGCGGGGAGAGCAGATCGGCGCCTTCGGCCTGACCGAGCCCCAGGCGGGCTCCGACGCCGGGGCCACGCGCACGCGGGCCGTGCGCGACGGCGAGGAATGGGTGATCGACGGCCAGAAGACGTTCATCACCAACGGCTCGATCGCCGACGTGGTCGTCATCACCGCCAAGACGGCCCCAGAAAGGGGCACGCGGGGCATCTCGTCGTTCATCGTCGAGAAGGGCACGCCCGGCTTCCAGCCGGGACGGGACGAGAGAAAAATGGGCCTCAAGGGTTCCGTGACCTCGGAGCTCTTCTTCGAGGAGTGCCGGGTCCCGGCGGAGAACCTGCTGGGCCGGAAAAACGAGGGGTTCAAGCAGTTCCTGACCACGCTGGACGCCGGGCGGATGGCGATCGCGGCGATGGCGGTCGGGCTGGCCCAGGGGGCGTTCGAGCGGGCGTTGGCCTACGCACAGGAGCGCCAGCAGTTCGGCCAACCCATCGCCAAATTCCAGGCCATCCAGTGGATGCTCGCCGACATGGCGACGGAGATTGAGGCCGCCCGCCTGATGGTCCAACGCGCCGCGTGGCTCAGGGAGCGGGGCCAGCGGTTTACCAAGGAGGCGGCGATGGCGAAGCTGTTCGCCACCGAGACCTCCGAGCGGGTCTGCTACAAGGCGGTCCAGATCCACGGCGGCTACGGCTACACGCAGGAGTACGAGGTCGAGCGCATGTACCGGGACCAACGGTTATGCGCCATCGGCGAGGGGACGAACGAGATCCAGCGCATGGTCATCGCGCGGCAGTTACTAGGACGCTGAGGCCACCGTCGACTCGCCCGGCAAGGTAAACGAGAAGACACTTCCCTGTCCTACCTCGCTCTCCACCCCAACCTGCCCGCCCAGTTTCTCCACGATTCGCCGCACGATGGACAGGCCTAAGCCGTGCCCTTTGACGCGCACCTGATCCAGGCGCGTGAACGGGGTGAACAAACGCGCTTGGGCCTGTGGCGAGATGCCGGGGCCGTTATCGCGCACCCAGAAGCGCACCATACCATCCGCTTGCTCCGCCGCGCCCAGCTCCACGCGCGGCGGCTGGCCGCCGTACTTGAGGGCGTTGCTCAGGTAGTTGACCCACACCTCTTCGACCCACGGGCCGTAGCCCAGCGCCACCGGCCACGTCTCGGGCAGGCTGACCTCAGCCTGGCGTTCCTTGACCATATAGGCCAGTCGCCGCTGCACGTCGCCCACGACTTGGGCCATATCCAGCGGCTCTAGGTCCAGCTGTTCCATCTTTCGCACCCCGGCCAACAGCAGCAGCGCGTCGACGATACTCACCATCTTGAACCCAATCTGCGCGATTGTGCTCAGGTAGTCCCCCAGCTCCTCGTCGGGCATCGTGGCGTAGGCGGTCCCCAGTACCTCGGCGAAGCCGATGATATTGGACAACGGCCCCTTGAGATCGTGAGCCACGGTGTGGGCAAAGGCGTCCAGCTCCTCGTTGCGCGCCTGCAACTCGACGGTGCGCTGGCGCAGGGCCTCCTCCACCCGCTTGAGCTCGGTGATGTCGGTGTAGACGGCGACCGCGCCGACGAATTCGTCCCCCGCCAGGACCGGCGAGCCGGCCAAGATGACGTCAACGGGGGAGCCGTCCTTCCGATAGCGGACGACCTCCGTAGGGGACAGGCTGGTCCCGCTCATAGCTACGCGCGTGAAATCGACCGCCTGCCCGAACGTATCCGGATCGGTGATCAGGGGGTCGATATCCTGCCCGATCACGTCCTCCCGGGCATATCCAAACAGCCTCTCAGCGCCGGGGTTCCACTCCACAATTCGATGATCAGCGTCCAGGGTCACGATGGCATCCGGGGCGGCCGCCAACACACTCTCCAAATACAAGCGGCGCTCCTCGCTCTCCTGGTAGAGGTGGGCTTTCTCCATCGCGACGGCCACCTGGCGAACCAGCGTCTGGCCCAGCGCGATCTCACCCTTGGTGAAGTAACGAGGGCCGTGGCAGTCCCATACTCTGGCCAACCCCAGCAGGCGCTCCCGGGCCACGATCGGCAGCAGCAGCACGGCCGAGGCCCCGCGGGCCTGCAACGCGGCCCGCTCACGCGGATGCGCCTCCGGATCATCCACCTGCACCTGGACGGGACGACGTTGGCTCACGGCCTCCGCCGTGGCGGGGAGATCGGCCAGCATCTGAGCCGGCTGCGGGGCCACCGGCACCTCTCCCTCAGCGGCCCCAGGCGCCACGTAATTGGCGGCCACGGTGACCGCGTCGGCCTCGTCGTTCAGGCCGTAGACCTCGACGCCGGTGCCGTTCAACATCTGGCACAGGCTGCGGGCCGCGTAGGGCAGGAGGCGGTCCACATCAAGGGTGGACGAGAACGCCGTGGCCACTCCGTAGAGCAAGTTGGCCTCCCGCAGTCGCGCCTGCGCCTCCTCGTACAGGCGAGAGTTCTCAATGGCCAGAGCTGCCTGGCGGGCGAAGGCAAAGGCCAGACGGGCCGCCGCCTGGTCGTACATATCGGGGCGGGCGGACTCCACGATCAGCAGGCCCATGATCTCCCCCCGATAAACCATCGGCACCCCCAGCCAGGAGCCCTCCTCCCCCGCCCCCTCCTGGCATACGTTCGAGACGATGACGGGATCGCGCTCACGGATCACCCGCTGTACCAGGGGAAGCTCCTCCAAAGAGCATCGCCCAGAGGGAACGTGCTCCGGGCCGTGAGAGGCGATGGCCCAAACCACGCGCGAACCATCCTGGCCGGCCCGCTGCCCGCCCGGGCGGGCCCCACTCACCATATTGATCGAGGCGGCGTCATACGGCACCACTCGCTGGAGTTCGTCCAGGATGCGCGCCAGCAACCTGTCGACCCTGAGGGTCATGCTCAGGGCCTCGGCAGTGTCGAGCAGGGTCTGGGCCACTTCCCGCTCGTGCACAGCATCCCTGAAAAGCCGGGCGTTCTCCACCGCCACGCCGATCTGCTGACCGAGGGCGGTCAGGAGGCCGCGCTCGGCCTGGCCGACGACGTGGGGCACGACGTCAAAGAGACAGAGGGTGCCCAGGGTGCGATCCTGGTAGATCACCGGCGCACCCGCGTAGGCCTGCAGCCCCACCTGTAACAGCCCATGCACGTCCACTGGCACCGGCGCACCCTGGCGCAGGTCCTCCAGGCTCACATGCTCCCCACGCTGGTACACAAAGCCGCACAGTGTGCCCTCCATGCCCTCGGCCTCCAGCCGCTCGACGAGGGCCTGAGGGACCCCCCGATGGGCGGCCAGCCCCAGCTTCCCCGCGCCCCCGTCGGCCAGCGTGACCAGGCCCCCCGCGAACTCCAGGGTGTCGATGGCGGCCAAGAGGGCCTGGTCCAGGACGTCCTGCAAATCCAACGAGGAGGACAGAGCCTGGGCCACCGCGTTGCGGGCGGCCAGCTCCCGATTGCGGCGCTGCAGGGCCTGCTGGGCCCGCTCGCGCCCCGCCAGCTGTTGCCTCAACCGCTGGCCCAAATCGTGGAGTCGCCCGATCACAGCGCCGACCAACAGGATGACAACCGAGCCCAGCACACCCCCCGGGGTCATCAGGGCTTGGCCCGCGTCCCCGGCGACCAGGACTGTGAGCACCAGGTTCAGCGGAAGAGCCAGCAAGCCGGCGAGCAGACCAGCACGCATGCCGAGAAGCCACCCCGTCACGGCCACCGGCAACACGGACACGGAAAGCGCCGTCCGTCCCACCAGGCGGTAGAGAGGGATGAACAACAGCACGTACACGACCCAGCTTCCCAGAACCGACAATGTCCTCACGCTCAACTGCCGTAGCCTGTTGAACATCGAAGTATCCCCTTTCATCCACATCATCCACATCATCCACATCATCCACAGACCCAGCCCGCTCCAGGCGAGAACGCTCACCGCCAGGCCCACGCGCCAGGTCCACGGGGCGAACGTCATCCTGACGGCGTGCTCGCCCGGCGGCAGCGGGACCGCCCGGAAGACGTAATCGGCCCGCAGGAGCGGGGCCGGCGCGTCGTCCACCGTCGCCCGCCAGCCCGGGTAGTACACGTCGCTCAACACCAGCCACCCCCCCGCGGGCGCGCGCACCGCCAGCTCGACCTGGTTCAGCCCGTAGCGCACGAACGAGATGGAGCTGTCTCCCTCATCCTGCGATGCGCCTCCGGCATCCCCGAGCCCCTGACCCTCCATCTGGCCCCGCTCCAGCACCACCGTCTGCGTGGGGTCGAAGCCGGGGGCGTGAATCGCCTCCCAGGCCGCGGCGTGACCGGACACGACCCGGGCGCGGGGGACGAGGAGCGCTCGCGGCAGCGCCGCCGTGTTCAGATAGACGTCGATCTCCGGGTGCTCGGTGTAGACCGGCACCAGCCGCTCGTCGCCGGGAGGGTGCCCCGCGTCGGCCAGGACGTACTTGGCGCCCAGCAGGTTGTAGAGGAGCGCGCCCCGCTCCCCCACCGCCCAGCGATAGGCCTGGTAGGGGGCCAACTCCAGGGGGTTGTAGATGCCGCCGATGTCGTAGAGAGCGTGCACCAGCGCCGCGTCGGGCTGCCAGGCCGCGGCGGCGCCCTCGATGCGGAAGAGGCCCGGGTCCTGGCGCAGGAAGGCGACGACGTCGTCGTGGCGAAAGCCGAGCGTGGGGTCGTGGGGCTCGGTCTCCAGCGTGGAGCCCAGCCCGATCAGGTCGGCCGCCAGCAGGCCCACGAAGAGCCAGCCGGCCCACCGGCGGTGCCGGGCGGCGCGGGGGCAGCGGGCCAACCAGGCCACCAGCGCCCCGCTCAGCCCCAGCAGCGCCGCGGCGACGACGACGCTGGCCGTGGCCTGGGGGACGCGGTCGGGGGGCGGCAGGGCCCGCGCCTGGGGCAGCCCCACGGCCAACAGCGCCCCTGCGGCGGCCAGCGCGCCCAGCCCGATCCAGGCTGTCCAGGTTTGGGACGCCCCGCCAGACAGCGCCCCATCAGAGGCCCGAAGTCGCCCCCCACCGCGCAACAGCCCGTCGAGCCCGCCGGCCGCCAACATCGCCAGGCCCAGGTCGGTCAGCAGGATCAGCCGGGCGGGGGCGCGCACCTGGTCGAAGACCGGCACAAAGCGGTACACCAGTCGATAGAAGGGCGCGTGGCGGCCCAGGGCCAGGAGCAGGGCCAACAGGGTCAGGAGGGCGAAGAAGAGAGGGAGTGGGGCGTGGTGTGTATTGCGTGTCGCGTGTTGCGTGTTGCGTGGGGCGTGGGGCGTGGGGCGTGACCTGAATCCGGCGGCCAGGCCCACGGCCGCCAGGACGAGCGTGGCCACGCCCGCGTATCCCACCTCGACCCGCTCCCAGGCCCCCCAGAACCCGGCCGGGCCGCGCCCGTAGAAGCCGGGGGCCAGCAGACCGACCAGGGCACGGGGGGGGAGCGAGTAGCGGGTGGCCTCGTCGTAGGGCAGGTGGCCGCGGCCGGTGTGGGCGGCCATCTCCCAGGCCGGGAGCAGCGTCAGGGCCGCCCCCCCCACCCCCACGGCGACGACGAGCCCGGCCAGGGCCAGCGTGCGGCGGCCGTGGCGGGGCCCGCGGCGCCAATCGGCGGCCAGGCGGTACAGCAGGTAGAGCACGAACGTCAGGCCCAGGAAGAGCAGCATCTGGCCGTGTCCGGCCAGCGCGGACACGGCCAGCACCGCGCCCGCCCCGGCCGCCCAGCCAGGGCCGCCCCCGGTCAGGGCGCGATGGGTCAGGTACAGCAGCCAGGGCAGCCAGGCCGCCGTGGCGTTGAGGTTGAGGTTGCCGATGTGGGTGACGAACAGGTCGGAGAGGGCGAAGGCCACCCCGCCGAACAGTGCCGCGGCCCGTCGCCGGCCCAGCCCGCGCGCCAGGACGAAGGCGCCGGCGCCGGCCAGCCAGATATGGAGCACGACCAGCCCCTCCATCACCCCGTAGGAGGGCTGACCGAACAGGGCGAAGGCCAGCAGGTTGATGGGGTAGAGGAGGCCCGATTGGTTGTCGGCGATGAAGGGCGCGCCGCTGTACAGGTGGGGGTTCCACAGGGGGACGACGCCCGCCCGCAGGCTGCGGGCGGCGAAGCGGTACATGGGCCACAGGAACGAGACCAGGTCCCCGCCGCCGCGCGGAATCCACCGGCCGGCGAAGAGCAGCGGCCAGAAGAAGAGCAGGACGATCAAGAGCAGCAGGGTCAGGGCCGCGGCGTCGCGTTTCGCGTCAGGTTTTATGTCAAGTCTCAAGGCGTTCAAACGATTTTGAGCCACCACTCAGCCCACGTGCATTTCGACAGGATCTACAGGATGAACAAGATGGATTCCACACAGGTTCGTGGGATGAAATGCGCTAGAAAACGCTCCCAGGGGACGACAGTCCCTGTGACACCTCAGGCCCAGGTGACCAGCGCTTAGGGAGTGCCGGTCACGGGCGTATCTAAGAGTTGAGAGACGAGAGACCTCGGAGGTTTATGCGGCGCTTTCTCGGCCAAAATGGGTCGTCTGGGGCATTTCTTAAATCTGAAAAAGCCCTTTGGAAACCTCCGAGGTCTTGAGCGGTGATACTTCCCCAAGCTTCGTATGCGCCCGCCGGTCACCTGGCAGAATATCACCGACCAGGCCAATTGTAATCGTAGGTCAGCAATTCTCATGATGGATTTGTGTACTCGGCGGGGAGTACCTCGGATGTAAGCAATATACGATGACAGCACGTTTTATCTGTGTTACCCGTAAACAGAGCGGCGCATTTAGTGGAGTATCGTGTATTTCCCGTATCCGTGGTACCCTTTCTGGCATCATCCAAACTGACGCCATCAACATGCATTCGGTATAGTAACAACTTCGGTACCTACTCAGCCAGTGCTCGAAGTCCCCATCCTCGGGGACGACTTGGATGGTGAATTTGACCTTTATTTGGGCTGTTCTTGCCCAGAACGCCCCCGAGACAGGGGCGAGGAGCGTTGAATAAGACACATCTTTGCCAGCCTGAGTAGTTACAAACTTCGATCGTATGGATTGCGTGATCAGTCGCAGAATTCGCCGCTACAAGCCTGGCAACGTGGCAACGCTGTCAAAACGAGAATTGCTAATCGTAGGTCTTGACGAAGATGGGCGACTGCTTCCCCCTGCTCATAGCAGGTTGAATGATACCACAGGAAGACGCGGTCGGCAAGACGGATGGGGGGAAAAGCAGGAGCATAGGTTTTAGGTATTGCCTTCGCACATGCGAAGCGCAAGGATAAGTTGTCTGCGATTAGCCTGCCAGGCGTCCAGATGGGAAAGGACAATTTCGATCAGTTCGCTGGGTAGCAAGAGTGCAAAGTAGGGACCAGCGTAAACCGCCAGCTCGTGTTCCGGAAGAGGAATCGGTGGCGGGCCTGCATTCCAAGTCTTGGTGTCAGAAGCGACGTTGGTCTCTTGCTGATAGAAACCGAGCAGAGTAAAGGCTAGCAAAGCAAAATGAACCATCGCATAGGCAATCCCCGGGCGACAGGGAGGCAAATCATCAAACTCCCAATAACGGGTCAAGGTCATATAAACTTCCTCGAGCGTCCACCGGCATCCGTTGTCGTCCAGGATCTCGCAGGCGGATATGTCGTGCGCCGTGGTGACCAGCCCTTGGTACTTCACTTCTCCGGGATAGGTATCCCGAATGAGACAACCGGACAAGGGAGCGTCACACGTGGACCACTCACTTTCCAAGTGAGAGATGCCCAAGATCTCACGCTCAGGCTGGGGGTCCTGATGTATCTTGGGTGGATCTGCGGGCTCCCACTCCGCCGCGGGCGCGTGGGCCCAATTCATCAACTCTTCCATAATCAGCATGTTCTCTCGCACCCCGATGGTCACCCGAGTCCCTCGTTCATGGAGCTCAGTTACCCACCGACCACTCAGATAACCGCGGTCTACCAACAGATGGCGAATGGTGCCTGCTCCCAGCACCTCTTCGGCAGCGGCCATCACTTTCTTGCCCACTGTGCTCTCGTGCTCCGTGCTGGGTACCAAGGCCCACAACAAGGGCCACACTGTACTCTCTTGCCAAACACCCAGAACGCACGCTTTGAATTCCTGCTCTGGAGTATGGGCCCCTCGCGGCACGTGGAAGACGACGCTGTCCATTACCCACAACCCCGACAGGAACTCACCCGGACAATAGTCTTTCAAAGCCCGCAGCACTTCCATCTGATTGGCCAGAAAGTCTTCCGGCTTCGACTTGGCGAAGCAGTCTCCAATCGATTGGGCCGTGAATGGACGTTGGCTATCTGGTGTTTGGTAGAATCCTTCTTCAATCTGTCGCCCATTGAATCCCAGTTGCCGCAGAATGTAGGGCGACCGGAACAGCACATCTTCAATCGGTGCCAGCCGCGTCAGATGGAACAACGGCCGATACACCAAAGAATTGCAGAAGAAGAATATCGGAATGCTGCGCCGTGCTCTCGGGTCAGGAAAAGCCTCAAAGCACTTCAGCACACCTGCTTTCAGACAAAACTCGGCGAATCCGTCCAAGAATCCTCGCGCTGCGGGCAGTATCCCATCGCATTCACCCCGTTTCAGTGCGGCGATGACGGCGTCTCGGTTTGCAAGAAAGATGCGCCAATTCTTTTTGGAGTTTCCCATTTTGTAGTATCCTTTCACTCTCTTTTACAGGATACCGCATTTTGTCAATTTTTAAAACCTATGCTCCTGCTGTCAAGCCGATCTTCCATATAATTCCTCGCATATCTAAAAAACCCCCAAGGTTTCACTTCCTGTAGCAAAACAGATGGCATTTTGTCCCTCGACGTGGGTACTTCGACACATTCTTCGCCCAAAACCTCGGGGGCCTGGGCACATGGTTGCGTGCTGAGCATGGGCGTGATACAATAATCATATCCCATAGATAAGGGAAGCGACTCCATCCATTCCG
>Ga0180432_10004324_pt1 | contig 19603 bp, 15 predicted proteins | sample SS_ome_10_FD_132414 | JGI IMG/M metagenome (GOLD analysis project Ga0180432, IMG submission 132414) | Hypersaline lake sediment archaeal communities from the Salton Sea, California, USA - SS_1_MS_2 metaG | ecosystem: Environmental > Aquatic > Non-marine Saline and Alkaline > Hypersaline >...
AACCTGGCCCGAATCGGCGTCTATCAGCCTCAGAAGGAGCCTGCCTGCCGTCGTTTTCCCGCATCCCGATTCCCCCACAAGGCCGAGCGTCTCTCCCCGGACGACCCTCAGGCTTATATCGTCACAGGCCTTGACGATCCTGTCCTGCCGCTTGATGTAGAAGTACTTGACAAGCCTTCTTCCCTCCAGCCGCGCTTCCAACCGGATCCACCTCACTTTTCGAAAAGATAGCACCTGACCTCGTGATTTTCGCTTACCGCGAAAAAGGGGGGGCGAACGCTCCTGCACTTGCGCCTGATTCTTCCCCGCGCATAGGGACACCGGTCCAGAAAAGGGCATCCCTGTACGATGAGCTTATTGTCGGGTACGGCGCCGGAAATCACCCGAGGCCGTTTGCCCTTTCTGATTTCGGTATCGTCGGGCAGGGACGAGAGCAGCGCCTCGGTATAGGGATGGACATTTTTCCTCCTGCCGATGATTTCATTCCTCGGGCCGCGTTCCACGACAATTCCCGCATACATGACCATTATATGCGATGCGATCATCTCCACGATCCTGATATTGTGCGAAATGAGCAGAAGCGTGGTGTCCTTCCCTGCCGCCACCGATTCAAGAAGCTCGATAATCCGGTACTTGTTCGCCGTATCGAGTCCCGACGTGGGCTCGTCCGCGATAACGAGACGAGGATTCGACGCGAGCGCGATTGCGATAACGATTCGCTGTGCCATGCCGAGTGAGAGGGAACCGGGATACTGGGAAAAAACCGTTTCCGGTTCCCTCAACTGTACGGACCTCATCAGGTTCGCGGCCTTTTCACGGACACCCGCTTCGTCCGTTCCGCAATTGAACCGTTTTACGGTTTTTTCGAGCTGTATACCGACCGGCAGAAAGGGATGCAGGCTCTGAATCGGGCTCTGAAAAATCATGGATATGTTTTTACCACGCACATGTTCCATCACCCTGTTGTACCGCCTCAGCCACTTTTCCGAATCCTTGATTATGGTCAGGGGATTTTCCCTGAATGAGACGAACCTGTCGAGGCCGAAAAAAAGATTGAGGAGCTGTCCCTGGCGGTAGGGCGTAGCCCTGGTGCAGCCGCGCAGCAGGGGACCGATTATGTTTTTCCGGTCATCCCGTTTGGGATGAAAGAAAAACTCCCCCCCGATAAGACCCGGTTCCGAAACGAGCAGGCCCATCATGGAGAGAGCGGTCACGGATTTTCCGCAGCCCGATTCTCCGACCATGCCGAGAATTGATCCTTCCTTCATGGTAAAACCGACATCCTCGACCGCGCGGATGAACCGCTTGTCCTTCTGGTCATAAAAATAAACCTTGAGGTTCCTTAAATCGACGATGTCCATTACCGTGAAACCTTTTCGTTGTATATCGAATTCAGACCGTCTCCAAGGAGATAGAGGCCCATTATGGTTGTAAGAATCACAACGGCCGGCAGGGTCGCCAGCCACATTTCACCCTGAAAGAAGAAATCCCGCCCCATTGCCACCATGTTTCCCCAGGAGGGCACCGGTTCCTGGACCCCTATACCAAGATAGGAGAGAGACGTTTCGATGAGAATGGTCTCCCCCATGCCGAGCGTGGCGTGAATGATGAGAATCGATTTGGTGGAGAGCCACACGACATGCTTGAATATTATGACGAACTGCGGCAGGCCGAGCGCCTTGCCCGCTTCTATAAAACGCTGCCTGTTCAGTACCTCCACCCTGGCCCTGATATACGATGCTATCTTCGGTATGCTCGTTATCCCGACAAAGACCATGACGATATATATGGAGGGATTGAAGAGCACGACAATGATGAGTATGAGTATGAAACGGGGGATGGAATCGATGATATTGAGAACATAAAAGATGATCCCTGAAAGGACTTTCGGGAAAAAGGCGGAGAGCACACCCAGAAGAAGCCCCAGGCAGGTCGATACCGTAATGGAGAGGAGACCGGGCAGGAAAAACGCCTCCGTGCCTTTTACGACCCTTGAAAAAATATCCCTGCCGAGAAAATCCGTTCCGAAAATATGCTCGAGCGAGGGCCTGAGGAACATCTGGCCCATATGGACCTGCATGGGGTCCTTAATGAAGCTGTTCGTAATGGAAATAACGAAGAATACGAAGAGGTATGAAACCACAAAGAGCCCGAAACCGATCGATATGACGTCCCGCGCCCCGGCTCTCCTGTAGATGGGGACGTAAAACTCATCGGCGTTCAGTTTCTCCTCTTCGAAGTAGAAACGCTTCATTTCCTTACTTTTCCCCGGGATTGAGCTGAAACAGAATAACGGATTTCAAGATATGCCCGGCGCGAACAAAAAGCACCGCCAGGAAGGCAATCGCCACGAGAAGGGGCATGTCGCGGTCCAGCGTGGCCTGAAAAGCGAGCCTCCCCATGCCCGGCCAGTTGAATACATGCTCCACGATGACCGCCCCTCCTATCAGCAGGGGTATTTTTGAGAATATGATGGAGACGTATGGAATGATAATCCCCTCGTTAACCGAGCTTCCGAGTACGGTCTCCCCCCGCGCCCTTGACGCGACCACGTAATCGGTGGCCATGACGCGGCCGAGCTCGTTTGTAATGAGGCGGACGATCTCGCTGATCGAATCGTTGCCGAGACCGAGTACGAGAATGGGCAGTATGTAGGAGAGCAACCTGTTTTCCCCGGCCCGCGGACGGGGATAGAAAATCGGAAGATAACCCGTGTACCTCGACACGAGATAAAGAACGAGATATCCGAAATAGAATACCGGAATCGAGGAGATGATGTATGAAAATATTGAGAGCGGCCACGAATACCCCGTAAAGCTCTTGAAGGCGGAAAAAATACCGATCGGTATGGCTATACACGTGGAAATAACCATGGAGCCGATCGTCAGCAGCAAAGTGTTCTTGAAAGCGGGAAAGACGATCCCATTTATGTCCAGCCCCGTAACCGCGGATGAGCCGAAATGAAAGGAAAAGAGGCCGCGCAGGAGATCGAGAAAACCCAGTACCCCGGTTCCCTTTCCGGGAAAAGCCCCGGGCATGATGTTAAGGCACACGTAGAGTATGGCGGTGACCCCGATAACCAGGGCAAGCGTATAAATAACCTCCCTGGCAACCAGGCGGATGAAGCGGACCATACACCTAGTCCTCTTGCTCGATATACCAATCCTTGACGTAGGTGAAGAATCGGGTGGGATGTATATCCACTTTCCTCAGCTTCCTGTTATAGGCCGCGTAATTTGTGAGGGTCCAGAGATAGGTATAGGGAACTTCGTCCGCAAGCAGGGCGTGTAGTTTCTTATAAATGGTTCGCTTCTTCTCGATATCGAGGGTGCTGCGCGCTCCATCGAGCAGCCCGTCTATCTCGGGATTGCGGTATGCGCCGAAATTGTTCTTGCCGGGACCTATCTCCTTCGAATGGAAGAGGGAGGATATGTCGAAGGAATCGTCGAAGAGCCAATCGGCGTAGATTATGTCGAATTCGTGGTCGATGAACACGGCCTCGGTCCACGACTTCCACTCGAGCCACTGTATATCGAGAGAAATACCGACCTCCCTGAGGTAGCTCTGAAAAGCCAGTATGACACGCTTCGTGGTTTCATTCTCCTTGCTGATGGGAACGAGCATCTGGAATTCCAGGGTATAGCTTCCCCTCTGCCTGATCCCCTTTTTCGTGCGTTCGGTGAAGCCCGCGGTATCGAGGAGCCTGTTCGCCTGCTCGGGCGAGTATGGGATGGGTTCGATATCGAGGTTATACGCCCAGCTTCCCGGCGCGAAGGGGCCTGAAACGAGCTGCCCCTTGCCTTCAAAGAAGGAATCGAGCATCTCCTGGCGGTTTATGGCATGCGATATGGCCTGGCGGACCTCCTTGATCGCAAGTACGGGGTTTCTGAGATTGTATCCGAAAAAGGAATAGGAAAGCGTACTGTACGGGTTCAACTCGAACCCCTTGTCGCCCTGGATTTCACCTATATCCCGGGGCGGGACCCTGACCTCGAGATCGATACCGCCGTAGAGAAGTGTCTGGGTAATGATATTCTGGTCCGCGAAGGGCCGCATGATGATCGTTTTTATCCCGGGCGTGCCGAGATGGTAGGATTCGTTCGCCCGGAGCACGATCTCGGACGAGGAACCCTCCTGTTTCACGAACGTGTAGGGACCCGTTCCGATTGGGTGCTTGTAGAGCGGAAGGTCCTCATCGCCCGTGAGGCTCTCGTATTCTTTCAGCATGAAGGCCGGAAGGATCTTGAAGGTAAATCGTCCGAGTACGCCGAGTGTGGGCTTTTTCAGCCTGAAGCGGATCGTGAAATCATCTATTTTTTTCGGGTAATCTATGAAACTGTAGCGGGACTGGAGAGAGGTTACGGTCGAAGGATGCATCATGATCTTGAAAGTCTTGATCACGTCATCGGCCGTGAAGAGCACCCTCTCCTCATCGCCGTACGGATGCCAGTACACGTCTTTTCTGAGATCAAAGGTGATCGTTTTATTGTCCTTCGACACCTTCCAGCTTTCCGCAAGATCTCCCTTGATCTCGCCGTCGGGAGAGTAATAAACGAGAGACCCGTATATGAGCTCTATGAGACGGATGGAAATGGCGTCGTTCGCGAGAATGGGAACGAGCCTGGTAGGGCTTCCGTACTCGCCGTATATGAGCGTCTCCCCCGGGCTGTCCGCGAAAAGAAAAGATGCGCCGACCAGCAGGAGAAGAACAATTGTCAGAATCTTACACAGTTTCATTTTACGTCCCCCACATCACTCCAGTATCGTTTCGCCGCTTCCGCGCTGCTTGTAGGAGTATACCGACTGCACGGCGTCCTGCAGCGGCCTGATACCTGAAAAGCTCTTCCCAAGTGAAAAGAGTATTTCGAGGCTCTCCGAAAAATACTCCCGCGTGTAGTAAATATATGAAAGCTTCAGGAGAAACGCCGGATCGTTCGTTTCGATCTTGTTCTTGTTCCCCTTGTCTCGCGCCCTTTCAAAATAGTAGAGAGCCCTGACATACCGTTCCGAGAAAAACGAAAGCTCGCCCAGGAGCGCAGTATCCCGCCTCGTCCTCTTCCATTCCATCTCGTAAATATATGATTCGATCTCGGCAAGTACATCCCTCACGAGCTCGTATCGAACACCCGAGGTCGTTATTACACGAATCATTTCAAGGAGGGTGGAAGGCTTTCCACGTATGCGGGAAATTTCCTTCTGTATGATCCTGTACCCCTTTTTCTCCTTGCCCAGAAGTATATGGGTGCAGGCCTCGCATGCAACGGCCCTTATCATGGTCAGTGAGCTCGATACGGAGAGTTTCTGTGCCCTGGCTGTAAATTGAAGGCACTCCTCATAATCGCCGAGATAGAGATACATCTGCGCAACGTAGTACGCGGCAAAGCTCGCGAGCTCCCCTGAAGAGGCTGAAACGATCGGTTCCAGGTTCTTGATCGACTCTCCGAATAATATCCTGCTGTAGCACATGAGGACCGCGGGATCGTAAAACCGCATCTCCGTTGTCCCTGCCCCGTATACGAAGAGGGGGTCGTCAAGCTCGATTCCGGCGGCCTCGGTGTACGCCTCGCTGAAACTCCCGGCCTTGAGAAGGGCGTAGGCGTGATAGATCTTCAGTGAATTGTAATTACCGTCGAAACGGCCGGTTTTTTTAAGCGCCGTCCTGATATGGCTCTCACCCTCCGAAGGGTTGATCTCCAGATAGGAATAGACAAACCCGAGCGACCCGTAGGCGTAGGGAGTGTCCTCATCTATGTTCTTCCAGAGGTTCTGCGCCCTCTGTTTTTCATCCGACAGGTAGTAGGCCGCTCCGAGATAGACGAGGGCGAGCTCTTTCAGCTCTCCTTCCATCGGTTTTTCCGACACCCCGCTCAGAACCGCCGCCGATTCGAGATATTCTCCGTGAAAGAAATGGCCGATCCCCTGGAAAACCCCGAGCTCAGGCGGAAGAGGAGCTCCCCTCCCCTCGATCTGCGCGAGGTAGTCGATCTGTCCCCGTATGCTGATATCGGCCATCTCCCTGTAAAGCTCACCCTTGCGAAACAGAATCCTGCCGATCGTATATGCCGATGTAATATCCGGTTTTATCTTCTCGGTCGCGAGGGCGTGCTCAACAAGCTGCAGCGCTTCATCGAAATGGTTGATGCGGTTCAGCTTGAGCGCTTTTTCAATTTCCTGCGGTATTGAAAACGCCAGTACGGGAATGAAAAATATAAAGAGTATGATTGCTGTTCGCTTCATCATTTATTGTCCGTACTGCTGTCTGACATATTCCTGAAAAAAGGAAGACGAAGCAACGAAAACTCTGTCCCAACCAAGGAGCTGTGCCCGGAATGAAACGAGACCGTGGGGGGAAACCGTTATATCGTGATTAATATTCGTTCCTGTTTCTACGAGGGATTCCTCTCCTTTTTCTCTGTCATAAATATAAACGGGATTATACGCACTATCAATGTTTTTGGCATAAATGATGTGCCTCGAGTTCGGGAACCAGGCCGCGCCCTGTGTGTTGTCCTTGACCACATCGGCTATTTGGAAATAGTCGATAAGCTCTTTCCCCGCCGAAGGGGCGGAGCCGTCCGAGGGTATGATCATCAGTCCCCATCGTTTTGTATTGAAAGGATCGCGCTCGACGTTGTACGTGGAATAAAAGGCGATCCACTTCCCATCCGGTGAAAAATTCGGGAGTACGTCATCGAAGAACCAGCGCACGAGCACCTCATCCTTCTCTTTATCCTCTCCAACATTCCTTATTATATGTATGTCATGGGCCTGCTCGCCTCCCGTTGTATACACGATCTGCGTACCGTCGGGCGACCACTGGGGAAAGAAATCCGTATCGTCGCTGAAGGTCAACCTCTTCAGTTTTCCGGAATCGACCTGCAGCAGATAGAGATCGCCGTTTCCCGTCCTTCCGGAAGTGAAGACGATTTTATCGCCTTTCGGGGACACCTTTGCCTGCCCGTCCTTCTGTATCTCCTCGGTCATCATGAAGTAATCACCGTGGGACTCGGGATTAAGCTTTTCACGGATCTCGTAAAAAACCCGGTCATTATTGTCCACGGACCCGACGAAAAGGTTGTAGTCACCGAGGCCCGCATTGGAGGTAAATACAAAGGCGCTGCTCCGGTGGAACCACGAGAACTCGTAGTTGAAGCTCTCCATATAGGAGCTCTCAAAGAGTGAGTCGGTGAGCTGGTCCCCGGATTCCTCCTCGAGCGAGACCTCCCTTACCCGAGAAAAAGAGGGAGACCTGTTCACCGAGAAATCCCCCTTGACCTTATAGATGTAGATCTTCTTCAGATTACCCAGGTTTACCTCAAAGGCGAGATACCTTTCATCGGATGAGAATTGAGGATTATATGAGTTATAGAGACCCGGCTTTTCCTCGACCTCCACTATTTCAAGAAGACCCGGCTCGATACCGCTGTAATCAACGACAATTTCGGGAGGAAGCGGTTCGGGAACGGGCTGCGGCTTCTCTTCGGGTTCGCTCTCCTCCTTTTTCCCCGCTGACGGTTTCTCCTGCGGGGAAGTCGGCTGGGTTACGATGTTTTTTGCACAACTCGCAAGAATGATGCAGAGCCCCAGTAAAACCGCGAATTTAATCCTCACTTTGCAACCTCTCAGCCTCTTCTCGATAGGTGGACGCAACCTCATACTGCTTCTGAAAATAAGCGTCCTCAAAAAGATTGTTATCGAAAAAATCGAAATAGTCAACCCATGAATACCGCGCCTGCACAATGTATTCCTTCTTTCCGGTAAGGTAATAGAGTTTCTGGAGCGAAACGGCATGATAAAAGAGCGTATTCTGGTATATTGTCTTCCTGTTCTGCTGAGGAAGCCTGCTCTTCCATTCCAGTACGAAATCAAAGGATTTAACGGCGGTAATATAGAAATCCTCCGCCTCTTCACTTTCAACGAAGTAGAGAGACTCCGCCTCGTTGAATGCCGCCTGCCCCATGTTGTAATACGAGACGAGAGCGGACTTTTCATCATCCCGGTTTTCGATGGACATCGCGTAGTATTCCAGCGCGAGCCGGAAATTCCTGATATCGTTGAGGTTTATGTAACCCATGAATTCGGTACTCCTGGTATAATCAGGATGCCCCGGTTCAACCAGGCTCAATACCGAAAGTGCGCCGCTCACATCCCCCCTGTCGTATCTTTTTTCCGCCTCTCCGTAATAGTCTCGGTAAAGGAGAACTGCGTCGTCCCCGGTAAGATTCACCTTTCGCTCGTCGAGCTTCATGTATTCCCGGTAATCCCTGTATCCGCTGAGCTTGAGCTCGACCAGGTGAAATCCGAAGGGAAGCTCGATCGGCTTGTCCATGAGCGGGGTCGTCCCCCTGTACTCACCGTTAATGAAGAGGAGGGCTCCGGAAGGCCTAGAGTCGATGGTGAAGTTCGTTTTCCCCCTCTTTAAATCAACGGAGATGACTCCGGTATCCTTCTTAACCGTGATGCCGATTTTCTGAGGTATATACCCTTCCTTGTATACGAGGAGGTCGAAGAACGTGTTCTCCTGCATGAAAAAACGAATGACACCTTCCTCATCGGTCTGGCCTCCCCAGAGGTCATCAAGGTAAATATTCACGTCGGGGAGCGGCTTATTACCGGAAGCCACCTCTACGGTCACGGCCATTTCCAGGAGCTCGTCAACGGTTTCCTTGTACTTTTTTACCCGCCCTCCCGCTTCGAGAAGAAATCCTTCCGCGATGCTTTCGATCTCGCATTCGGATGAGAACGTGTCGGCCTCCACAATAGTGAGCCGCGCGATCCTCTTCCGCGCGAAATCGTTCTTTATCTCGTCGAAGTAGTCGATGTAGCTGTAAAGCTTGCTCTCCTTCTTCAATCCGTGGCGCCATCCGAGGTTTACGACCATTCTCCTGTCTATCCCGGTTATGGTCCCTTCAAAGGGGAAATTGTACCTGAACCGGCGCGCGAACTCCTCGGGAAGGAACTGGAACTGTCTGAGCAGGTAGGTCCCTTCGATTTCGCCTATCAGGCCGCCGCTGTAGTCTACCCCGTACAGCCGCACCTTGATTCCGTAACCGAAGTTCTGAAGCTCTCCAAAGATAATCCCGTCAACCTCGCGCTTCAGAACGGGTATATGCTCCCAGCTCGTCTTCCCCTTTTCAAGACTTACGCCGAACCGGTGCATGAGCCTGTTTACCGGAACACCGGGCACTACCGCGAACACGTCACCCTGCGCGAGATAATCCTCTATTCTTGTTTTCAAGTCCTTTGCCCATTTATGCAGGAGCGGATCGTCATTGTCTTTTCTCTCGAAGGGTATGACCGCGATCCTCGGCGGCTGTGCCCTCGACGGAAAGGCGAAGAAGGGCACCACGAGCTTGGGGAGATCGGGCGTAATCTGATGCGTGGCCGTCTGCACGGGCGGATAGTATCCTTCAGGAAACTCGATACGCAGATCGATATAACCGTCGACCCCCTGTTCGTTAATATAAGCGAATGAGACCGATCCCTCTTCGTCCGTCTCTCCCATATAGCGCGTATTCAGATATACTTTTGACCCCGGGATCCCTCCGATGACCTCGTAAGCCTCCCTATAGGTATTTAATTCGATATGGAGCATCTTGTTCAGCTCGATGTCGATGACGGCGTTCGGGCTGATTTCAACGGTGCTCATCCAGATATGCTCGCCTGTTCTATAAACCTCGACTTCCGCGGTGCGGGTATCATCTCCCGTATAGTGGAACTTGAAGAGACCGCCCCTGTCAGTTTTACCCTCGTTCCTGCTGTTCACGATTATATCGGCATCTTCCACGGGAGAGCTCCCACTTCCCGTCACATTCAGGGTACAATACATAGAGCCTTCCAGAATGGCGAGGAAGTGGTATTTCTGATAGATACTGGCCTTTCCGAGTTGGGCGCGTTCAATCTCGGTAAGAATATCGAAGTCGCCCTCCAGAATTTCACCGCTGTCCACTGACGGCTCTTTCTTCTCTCTCTTCGGTTTTTTCTCCCGTTCGACCCTGAAATGAGTCTCCCAGGGACCGTATACATAGCCGTCCCTGTCTTTTTCCACCCTCAGAGTATAGGATTCGCCCATATAGAGTTCCACGGTCGTGCTGAAAACCCCCTTACCGTCCGTTTTACCCAGGAACCGCTGGTTCAGGTATACGTCTCCATCCGGAAGAACATTCCTGTCGATTCGGTAAGCCTCGACCTTCAGGGGGGCCTGTACCAGAAGCTCTTCTTCCCTTAAATTGTCGTTGAAATGGAGATAAACGACGAGAAAGGTCAGGGCAAATGAAAAAACCACTAAGATATAAACGTTGAACCTGTTCAATGGACCAGTTACACCCCATGCTTCAATGAAGCGGATTTCTACGGGACAATGCCTTCCAGCCCGTAACCGTCAAAATCATATTCCCTCGTTATGATGGAGGCTGAATGTTTACATCTCCCCCGGACTCGGTGAATTCCCCCTCGTCTCCGCCCTTAAGGGGAATGCCGGCACCGGTTTCTATTCTTTCAAGCGCCACTGTACCGACGTCCCTGCGCAGTCCCTCTTTAAGCGATACGGTAAAATGGGTCGCGTAGAAACCTTCCAGCGTGACCTTGACCAGATAGCTTCCAGGGTCGAAGTCCAATCTGAATTCACCGTTCTCATCCGTGTGCAGCTCGTGTTTGTTCACCCCTCCGCCGAGTGCGGTCACGGTCAAGAGTATTCTGTCCTTTTCCTGCATCGCCAGCTCGTTTCCGTCACTGTCGACCGGGATGACATGCCCCGTGACAGAGGGCGGGCCCCTGTGCTTTTCGGGTCCCGGCCCGGGAGTATCATCCATTTTTTCAGGTGTCGCACAGGAGCACAGGAATAGAACCGCTCCGGCAAGTGGAAGAAGTGGAATAAATATCTTTTTTTTTCTTTTCATATGCCCTCTCAAACGCCTCCTTATTTTCTCGTTAAATTTCCCCATCTCTCCATTCGAGCTCAGTCCATCCTGTATTTTAGGACAAAGAAATCCTTTTCCAGATCGTACAGGTACAGGTATGAATTATCCGTTACAAAGTATACGTATCCGTTTATATGTGCGGGCGGGAGACGGGGGTAATTGCTTACCGTGTAGTACGTATCCGAAATAAGTCTGATACGGTCCTCTTCGGAGAGAGGTTTTATTCCCTCGACCATGTTGTCGAAAAGCATCTCCTTGTAAAGGAAAAAGGACCGCTCGCGGTAATCGAAAAGTATGGCGCCGGTCCCGGCATCAATGGAAATGAAGTCGGGTGTAAAGATGAAAATGCTGTCTTTCCCGGAAAAGTAATTAAAATTGAACTCCACGTTGCCGTAGTTCTTCACATACCTGATCTCTCCCGAACTCCGTTCAAGACAGACGATTTCTCCCTTGGCAAGGAAGAGGATTATCTCGTCCTCGACCACAAGAAAATCACGCGTAAGCGCGTCACCGATATAGGAAGTCCACACAACCTCGCCCGAATGAACATCGAGCGCGTAGAAAGTATTGTCCCAAGACCCGAAATAGATGTACTCGTCCTTCAGTACCGGGGTAACGGTTACTATGCCTTTCGCATTGAAGGACCATACCGTATTCCCGGTCCTTCCGTCATAAGCCGTTATTTTCCCGTTTTTATAGGGAACGATTCCCAGATGATCGAAAATGATTACACCCGCGTTTATACTCCCCTCTCCGGAGTGGGTATAGACTATTTCACCGCTTGCACGTTCAATTATGTAAATGACGCCGCTGAGCGTGGGGACGATGAGATACTCGTCATAAACGAGTGGCTCTCCCCTTATCTCCCGGTCCAGAACCTGTTTCCACCGCAGCGTTCCCTCGACCAGGTCGATGGAGTAGAGCCTGTTGTAAATATCGTAGAAATAGACGTCCCGCTCGTCCCGGGTATAGGGGTTGAGGAGGTCCCCGCCGATAAAAATACGCCACACGGCCCGTCCCGCCTGGATGGAAAAGGAGTAGAGGAAGCCGTTGTGAACAAAGGGGAAGAAAATTCCGCCGGGAGGTTTTTCTCCGATAATCTCGATTTCATATGCCGGGAAGAGGTCCTCTTCGTCCTCACCTTCCGGGAAGATGGTTTCCGGTTCAGCCTCATCATCCGGCGTGATACCGGTACCGGGTTCCGCGGGGAGGTCCGCTTCCGGAGCAGGTGAAATTTCCGTTGTTTCGGGTTGTTGTAATTGGTCTACCGCGCTCAGGCGAGGTGGAACAATGAGCAGTAGCGCGAGGAAGATAAGTCGGGTGTGGAGTGAATCATTATACTTCATAGGCAGCTGAATTACTCTGTAGGTTTTTATACCCGGTAATCAGAACGCACGCAAGCATCCTCTCTTCTTTTCAGCCTTTTTCTCCAGCCTCTCCCTATCACCCTCCCATATATACTTTTCCTCTATCGATCTATACCGGTCCTGAATATTCTCGTAGAGTTGGTCGGCTTCTTCAGTCGGTTCCTCCATACCCGTATATATCCGCTGGGCCATGTCAGAGAGACCGACGGCGGAAAGGGCCAGGAACCGAATATTGACGAGAGAGTGGTACGCGCGTTTGCTTTCCGTCCCCGCCATTCTGGAGTAGGAGGCGGCTTTTTCCTCATCACCCTCTCCCGCATGCTTGTCCCGTAGTGCAAGGTACTCATCCTTCTTTTTAAGCGAATCCGCACGGGTTTGCTCATATTCGGCTATACGGCTGGAAATGTCCTCCATCTTTGTGAGTATCCGTGTCAGCAGCTCAACCTCGTTTCCCTTTACCGCTTCCTTTGATGTATCGAACCACGCGTCCCAGTCAATGACCTTTGTCATAACATCGAATTTTTCCGCTGGTTCATCACCGAAGCGGACCTCCGTTCCCTCTCCGACTCCGAGGACGAGCTCCTCTGTATCTCCCTGAACAGCAACACTTCCCTCCTCCATGAGAACGATTGTCGAGCCGTCATACCCGGAGCCGACCTCGAATTCCGTCCCACGAATCGCGAGGTTAACGGCCTGAGTCTGAATATCGGGCTCCTCCTGCTTCGATTTACCGAGCTTGAACTTCATTCGTCCCAGAAAGAGCATAAATGCCGATTTCCTCTTCGCATTTTCATATTTCTCTGATACTGTGAAACTGGTGTTTTCGAGTATATGAATCTCGCCGTCGCCGTCAAGAAGTATTGTCTCGCCGCCCGGCCCGGTCTGCACCCTGTCGCCGGAGATGAGCGTCATTCCGGGATTCAGCTCTTCCCATTCGCTCTTGAGATGAGTGTACCGTACATCACCCAGCACCCAGTCGACCTCGACACCGGTAAGGACCACCGGAGTGATGAGAATAGCGGAGAAAATGACTACAAGCAGGAATTTGCGCACCATTACCTCCTTTTAAACTGAAGGGTCAGCTCAGCAATAGTATAATAAATGAGTATACCACTCGCAAGGAAAAGAAAGTGAGCCGAAGACACCTGAATAAATCGTGTTGAAATATTTTTAATCGTTGCTTTATAATTAAGTCGACCGGGGATCCGGGCCCGGCGGTATTATACGCGCTCAGGAAGGTTAATAGATGGGAAAAACTGCATCCATGCGGTGGTACGACAAGACCCCCGAATTAAGCGGATACATCGACTATTTAAGGGATGTCGAACCCGATCGGCGCGATAAAATTATCGGCGATCTCAAGGGCCTCATCAGCGACGGCCTTATCGATGACAACGTCCTCGAGTTTCCCCTTACCACGAAACGCAGGTGGTACGACAGCGACCCCTATGCGTGGCTCGTGATCAATGCACTGAAGTACGCTGACGATGAGCTTATTAACCGCGTCATCGGCTATTTCAGAGAAGAGAAATCCGGCGGTTGATTTTTATATGAAAGGAACCCGCACATACGTTCAACCTCCTGTGCGGGCCCCTTATGAATTACCGTGCCGTCCAAAATACTACTGATACCGCTTGAGGCCGTTCTCGAACGCATTCAGGTGGTTCTCGGAAGCCGACTTCAGCCGCTCGAATACACTTCGCACGTCATCGGGAATGTCCGCCGCAAGGAACGACTCGTACATGGCAATGTTGTTAATTTCCGCTTCCACCCCTATCTCCAGGGCGGTTTTCAGATTGTCCGGTACGTGCACATACTCCCCCGCCCTGTCTTCGGGAACGTCAAACCCGTATGATTCGAAGAGCGGCACGAGGAGCCCGATGTGTGTCTCCTCGGATTTTATTATATTCGAAAAGGGTCTTACCGGGCCATGCCTGTCGATGATGGCCTCATACTCGGCCCGCGCGAGATACTCGTCCTGAATCGCGTATGTCATCATATCCCGGAGGTCGGGATTTTGATTCATTCGCGCCGCGCCGGCCCCGAAATCGTTTTGTGAAAAAACCGCACCTGAAACGAACGCCAGCAATAGGATTACCGGAACCGCTTTCCATATTCGTCTCATTTTATCAATCCTCCGTATAAGTATTTATGCATATATTAATAATACGGTACTGTGCGTCTTATATGCGGGCAATGTGAATTTAAAGTGAAGTTTCTTTCGGAAATTATTGTGCAAAGAAGTGTCAAGGAAACGCCCGGTGCTATCGCTGCACCCTGCCGGACAGGTTGCCCTTGACCAGCCGCATGACCTCGTCCACGGATATGAGGGGCAGGTCTCCGGGGATTGAGTGCTTGAGGCAGGAGGCTGCCGCCGCGAACTCGAGCGCGTCCCGGTCCGAGGGGAGTTCGTTCAGGCCGTATATGAGCCCCGCGGAGAAGGTGTCTCCGGCTCCGACCCGGTCTACGATATCGCGTATCTCGTATTTCCGTGATACGAGAAATTCCTCCCCGTTGTCGAGTACGGCCGACCAACTGTTGTAATCAGCGGATATACTCTCCCGAAGGGTCACCGCCACCTTTTTCAGATCCGGGAATTGTTTACGAACCTTGTCCGTTATGCTCCGGTACATGCGGGGATCGAGCGTGCCGCTCTCCACGTCGATATCCGCGGTGATCTCGAGGGACTTCTGGAAATCCTCCTCGTTCCCGACCGCGATATCCGCATATCCGACGATTTCCGACATCACCGCGGCCGGCTTTTTCCCGTACTTCCACAGCTTCTTTCTGTAATTAATATCGCAGGAAACCGTCAGCCCCGTTTCTTTTGCGGTTTTCACCGCATTGAGAGAGAGAGCGGCTGCATTCCCGGATACGGCAGGTGTTATACCCGATATGTGAAACCACGAGCCGTTCTTGAAAACGGCTTTCCAGTCGACCGCTGTCGCCTCCGCCACGGCCAGGGCCGAACGGGCCCTGTCGTATATGACGAGGGAGGGGCGCTGGTTCGCTCCCTTTTCGAGAAAATAGATCCCCATCCTCGAATCGTCCGGCCCGGACCGGACGATATGGAGTGTATCAACGCCGTGTTTTCTCAGCTCCGCGACACAAGCGTCCGCTATGAGATTATCGGGCAGTACCGTTACAAACGCCGTATCAAGCCCGAGGTGCGCGAGGCCCACCGCCACGTTCGCCTCGCCTCCACCAAACGTCGCCCCGAGGAGCGGACTCTGCAGGAACCGCTCCGAACCCGGGGGCTGTAGACGGAGCATGATCTCGCCGAACGTTACGCATCGCTTCATGGGTACTCCTCCTGAACGGACTGCACCCCCATTGTACCACCCCGCTTATCAACTGTAAATTTTTAATGACGGCGGCGACGGGGATGGATCGGAGTATACGGAGCATGCCCCCGGTTTGCCGTTTTACTTGCTCTTGATTTCGTTTTCATGAAAAATGTCGACGACGCTCCACACAGCCGTATATACCACATGTCGACGGCGCGACATGTCAAGAGTATATGTCGATATAATTGTATTTCATAGACATATAATAAAACGACATGAATTGCTACCATTGAAACATGCCTCATTTTATTTGTCTCGATTAATTATACGGAAGACCTTGAAGATTACTTTTAAGGTGAGGAAAGTTACGGCTCTTTTAGGTTACGCAGGTACTTTTCGAACTCCTCTTTCGAGACAAATGACTTCTGCGTACCGATGCTGAGGGTCGAAAGCGCGGCATAGAGACCTGCGCCGCCCTTTCTCTATAAAAGAGACCATAAAAATTACAAGCATATCATGATCGTGCCGAAGGAGCATGCCGTGGACGACGTGCAAACCCCCGGCGGGGTATTATTCTTTTACCACTCGCGCTGCCAAACCGCTCAATCGCTGAGCGACGAGGGCTGGTGGAGAAAAAACAGGGCGTTGACCCAGCCTGAATCCGTATTTACCTGTATATCGTCACACAGCCAGTTGTAATTGCCGATATCCTCTCCCTCGGCCGTGAGCGTCCATACCGTTCTGTAAAGTCCGGACGTACCGTCAAGCAGGTTCCCCAGTGTACCGAACAGGGAGACGAGCTGACGCGCGTCCAATGTATACATGAGGCACCCGTCCGTGCGCACGGCTATTTCTCCGAGCACCGCCTCGTCCACACCCGCGCTCAGTCCCACGGTAAAGACCTTCACCCCCGTGTTTTCAAAATCCGAGGCTATGGTGTCGATGGTCGCGCTGCTCGCGGTGTCTGCACCGTCCGTGAAAACGACCACCGCCTTGTTTTCGTTCATTCCGTTATTGTACGTGTAATCCATCATGGTAAGGATGGAATCGTAGAGTGGCGTGCCCCCGCTCTCCTGGTCCGAGAGGTCCTCCAGTGTACTGAAATAGCTGCTCCCGTAACTGGTGAAATTTCCCCAGTACGTGCACTCGTAAGGCAGGAGGCCGTTCGATGCAAATGCAGACAGAAGCACCTCGTCGTTCGATCCCACGGAATCGAAGAATACCTTCGCGGCCTGTATTCTGGAATCGTAGGGGTCCGTGGATATGATGCTTCCGCTCTGATCGAGGAGGAGCGCGGCCGAATAGGCGGTCGCGTTTCCCGGAGGCATATACTCGATTTCCAGCTGTTCGTAATCGAAGAAAATTCCGTCGCTCGAGGTTCCGTCCTCGATGGAAAAATCGGAAGCCGTCAAACCGGTGATTGTATTTCCCTCGCTGTCCACCACGAAAAGGTCCACCTCGAAGGTGAGCACGGAATCGGCGAGGCCCATTTTACGCACTTCCATCACACCCGCCGAAGGCAGGGATTCCGGGTAGAGTGTCGCCGTTACGTATTCAGTTGAGGAATCGACGGTCGCCTCCTCCACGGCGTCTTCAAAGCCGTCCTTCGAAAAATCGAGAATATAGGTCCCGTACTCCACGCTGATGAAGGAAAAGGAGCCTGTTGAATCGCTCGTCGTCGTTGAGACCGAAGTATACCCCTCATTCAGCTCCACGGTCACGTTTTCGAGATCTTCACCGAATTGGTCCTCCACGGTCCCGCTTATGGACCCCGTCCTGACCTCCGGTTCGTCGCCGGAATCGTCTTCACCTGAAGACCCGCCGTTCGTCGTATCCCCTGGGGAACCGCAGGATATCACGAGGCAGACCATGAAACAGACCGGAAAGTAAAACAAATATTTCACAAAGGAATGTTTGAATCTCTTTCGCATGGTTATCTCTCTTTCCGTTTTCAAGAAAATAAATCGATAGAGGGTGCCGTCAAATCAGCTGGAACGCGGCGCTCATCGGGGTAAGTGTATAGACCGAAATCCATTGATCGGTTATCTATAATAATAAATAAATCGTATGTAAAGCCATAAATATATAATCTTTGATATAAATAAAACGAATACCGGGTTCGAGTTTCAAGAATTATGTATAATGTAAAGCCCTCATATACTTATGACACACTATTTCCGGTTCCGGTTGACTTCAGTGATGAATGAAATAAAATGGAAATAGTTATGATGTTTAAAAACTGACATAGGGGAATAAATTAAAACTTGAAGTTCACCCTAAATAATAAAATGATAATTTAATTCTTGTGCATGAAGTGGCGGGTATGATTCGTTTTTACAGGTACTTTTCGAACTCCTCTTTCGAGACGAATGACTTCTGCGTACCGGTGCTGAGGGTCGAAAGCGCGGCATAGAGGCCGGCGCGGGTCATGGACTGCCGGAGATCTCCGGTCAGAACATAGTGATACGCGAGGCTCCCGATATAGGCATCCCCCGCTCCCGTGGTGTCCTTCGTGTCCACCTCGAACGCGGTAACGTATTCCGTCCTGTCTCCGGTGGCGAGCATGGATCCCCGTTCACCGAGCGTCACGATAACGGTTCCGATCCCCTTATGGAGGAGAAGCTTCGCCGCCTGCTCGACCTGTTCGTCCGTTTCGGTGGGCATGCCCGTAATCGTCTCGAGCTCCGTTTCGTTGGGAATGAAAATATCAACCGTCTTTATACGCTCGAAATCGAGCGCGCGGCCGGGCGCGGGGTTCAGGATTACGGGGATGGACTTTTCATGTGCGAAGGATATGGTGTGGTATACCGTATCGACCGGGACCTCCAGCTGCAGGATGATGATGTCATAGCCCGCCAGCATCTCAGCCGCCCTGTCGATGTCGTCCTTTGCCAGGTACTCGTTCGCCCCTTTCACGATGAGTATATAGTTGTCGCCCTTTTCGTCCACGAATATGGGCGCGACGCCGTTGGATACGTCCTTCACCGGCTCCACAAAGGCCGTATCTATACCGAACGAGGCGAAGTTGTTCTTCACCTCTCTGCCGAAGATATCGCCACCCACCTTTGTCACCATACACACGTCAGCGCCCAGCATGGACGCGGCCACGGCCTGGTTGGCACCCTTCCCGCCGAATCCCATATCGAAGGAGGGCGCGTCTATGGTCTCGCCCTTTCTCGGCATCCTGTTAACGTTCGTTATGAGGTCTATCATGTTGGATCCGACAACGGCTATGCGCGGTTTCTCCGCCATACCGACACCCTCTACGTCTCTGTATAGTAATTATTACCGCCTATCCCTTTACGGCACCGAACGTCAGGCCCCGTACGATATAACGCTGCATGAATATCGCCAGCAGTATACCCGGAATCGCCGCAATCGAGGCCACTGCCAGCAGCTCGCCCCACGAGATTCCCGCGCTCCCTATGTAATCCTGCAATACGAGGGGCAGGGTCTGCACATTGCTCCGTGTAAAGATAGAGGAAAACATCAACTCGTTCCAGGAAAAGATAAACGCGAAAAGCGAAGCAACAGCGATACCCGATTTCGCGAGCGGAACCGCGATCTTGAAGAAAACGCGAAAACGGCTGTACCCGTCCACCATGACCGCCTGCTCCAGCTCGAGCGGGATATCCTCGAAGAATCCCTTCGTAATCCAGATACAGAAAGGCAAATCAAAGAAAAGATGGCTGATAAAAAGTACCAGGTAGGTATCGAGTATTCCCACCGTCTTGAATATGAAGAACAGCGGCAGCACACCGATAACGGGCGGCAGGAAAAGAATCGACAGTATGAAAAAGGATATCTGGTCTCCCCCCGGCTTATATCTCGCAAGCGAATAGGAAGCGGGAATGGCGATCATCATGGTGAGCAGCGTTACGACCACACTGATAAGAAGGCTGTCCTTGATCCCCTTGGTCAACCTCCCCTTCGCGGTAAAGCCCGTAGTAGTACCCGTCTTTTCACCGCCGAAGGCGCTTATGTAATTTTCCAGCGTCGGTTCCTTTGGAAAGAGCGAGGGCGCGACATC
>Ga0180432_10004325_pt1 | contig 19602 bp, 16 predicted proteins | sample SS_ome_10_FD_132414 | JGI IMG/M metagenome (GOLD analysis project Ga0180432, IMG submission 132414) | Hypersaline lake sediment archaeal communities from the Salton Sea, California, USA - SS_1_MS_2 metaG | ecosystem: Environmental > Aquatic > Non-marine Saline and Alkaline > Hypersaline >...
AAAATCCTCTCTTCGGTTAACGTCAGGTGGTGGGGTGTGACCTCAGCGGTCACCGAAACCCCTTCTTCCTTAGCATGACGGATAAGCTCTACCGAACCTTTAGTACTTACATGGGCAATATGAACCCTGGCTTTGGTCAACTTTGCCAGAATCAGGTCACGGGCTACCATAACATCCTCGGCGGCCGCTGGAATCCCTTTTAAGCCTGACTCAACAGAAACCCGCCCTTCGTTTATGATTCCAGCACCGCTTAACAATTTGTCTTCACAATGGTCGATAACTGGCAAGCCCAGGGCAAGACTACGATTCATAGCATCACGCATAACCTGCGAGCTTGCCACAGGGTCACCATCGTCGCTAAAAGCAACTACCCCAGCTTCCGCCAGTCCAGCCATCTCGGTTAATTCCTCACCGTTCCTGCCCTTGGTGATACAGGCTATGGGAAGGACATGAACCAAAGCTGCCTCAATTGCCTTTTGCCTCAGCCAATCCACAACAGCCGGATTATCTAAAGGAGGATTTGTGTTTGCCATACAACAAACAGTGGTAAAACCACCTATGGCAGCTGCTTTTGTCCCCGTGGCGATTGTTTCCTTATCCTCAAAGCCTGGCTCTCGGAGGTGACAATGAAGGTCTATAAAGCCGGGGCAAACAACTAGTCCCGTGGCGTTTAGATTCACCGTTTCGCCCGAAACGGCAGTGTCTCCCACCTGCAAAATCTTCCCCTCGACAATAAGTACATCGCCAACCTGGTCTATGTTCTGGCTGGGGTCAATTATACGACCACCTCGGATAAGCAGAGGCATAGACTTCTTATTCATCGTCAGACATAGCTGCTGGGCTGGAACTGCTGAGCCTGAGCTTCATCTTCCGAAGCAAAGATAATCAAATTCTCCGGTTTAATCTTTTGAGCCCAGTGGCTATTAGCGCTGTGATATTTCTTGCTCTCCAGCTTTCCTTCGTGCCAATCTGTGCTGGCGATATATTGAGGATGAAGCTCATGCTCACAATAGATACACCTCAACATTAAAGGCTCTAGGCTAACTATCTTGAACTCGGGCTTTATGTACCTTGCCTCTGTTCCCTGGTTTGAGACACAGTTTGTATTAGGGCAGCTAAGCCCAGAATCCCGCTTATAAATGGGGCATTCCGCCTTCTGAGCGAAACTATCATCTTCTTTAGAGATTGTGATTTCCCTGGCGCCTAGTAAGAATGCTATGAGCGCCATTCTGACGGGCACCCCATAAGCCGCCTGCTTGAAATACATACTCCTGGGGTCAGCGTCCACCTCATAGGCCAACTCATCGACACGGGGCAGCGGATGCATAACAAGCGTGCGCTTAAACTCTTTTCCTTCGAGGAGTTTTTTGTCCACCACCGGGTAGTCTCCCCTTAAATCCTGCTCTACCGTTGTCGCAAGCCTTTCCTTTTGAAGCCTGGTGACATAAAGAGCGTCAACTCCCGCCTCCATCTCCACCTGGAGGCTAACATCAGGTAGCATAGCAAGTTGATGCGGGCTACTTGGAGTCATGTATATGGCATCGATAGGAAAGCTCCCCACTTCAAGCTCTTGGTTCAGAGCCCCATACCTTTTCAGCTCACCTTTATATTCGCTGCTTAGCCTCCTTAGAACATGCTCCGGCATCTCAAGCCCTGGGCCAGGGTGAAAAAGGATGGTGGCACCAAACCTGGCTAAGGCATAGATTAGGGAATGTACTGTTCGCCCATGTTTCAGGTCTCCCCACAGGGCAATCTTGAGTCCCTTAACGGTCTGCCTCTCTTTTCTGATGGTGTAAAGGTCGCACAAGGTCTGGGTGGGATGTTCATGCCCACCATCGCCAGCATTTATCACGGGGACGCCAGCGTAGTCGGCAACCACCCTGGCTGCTCCTTCCCAGGGGTGCCTGATAACAATTATATCGGCATAGTTCCCGACCACCTTCGCCATATCAGCAATACTTTCGCCTTTGGCCAGGGAGCTTGCCCCTATGTCGACGGCACTTATGACACGACCCCCAAGCCTGAGCATCGCTGCTTCAAAAGACAGCCTCGTCCTGGTGCTTGGCTCAAAAAACAGGCTGGCCATGATCTTCCCCTGGCACAGCCCAGACTGCTCATTTATCGAGTCCGACATCTCGTCTGCGAGGGAAAACAGCGCTTCGATTTCCCCGTTAGAGAAATCGTCTATGGTCACCAGACTTCTATTTGCCAGATTCATAATTGCCTCCTCCCTTCAATTTCCTCTAATTAGCTCTCCCTTGGCCAGACCCTCAATTACTACTCCATCCACGCCATCAACTTCCTCCAGTTGAACCTGTATCTCTTCATCTCTGGAGCTTGGTATATTCTTACCTACATAATCGGCCCGAATGGGAAGTTCCCGGTGGCCGCGGTCGATGAGCACAGCTAACTGTATAGACTTCGGACGCCCCAGGTCTACCAGGGCATCCATAGCAGCGCGAATGCTCCGCCCAGTATAGAGAACATCGTCAACCAGGATAATTCGCTTATTGGTGATGCTAGCGGGAATATCGGTTCGGCTTTGGTTCGGTGACTTTAATTCTGAGGGCGAAATGTCATCGCGATAAAGGCCAATGTCAAGAGCACCCACGGGGACCAGGATTCCTTCGAAGCCTTCAATTATTTCGGCTATGCGCTTGGCTAAAGGCACTCCCCGAGTCCGCATGCCCACGAGTACAATACCGTCCGCACCTTTATTCTTTTCAACGATCTCGTGAGCAATGCGAGCTAACGCCCGCCCTATCTCCCTGGAGGTCAGGAGAACCTTTTCAGGCACTAAAAAAACCTCCTGCCTTCAAACTGGCAAGAGGTCTCGATTGGTGCTTCTATCGCGACTTGCTTCAGCATATCTCCCCTTACCAGCCTCACTGGACTGATTTAAAAAGGTCTAATTTATTATTGTGCCACAATCATAGAAATAATGCAACTTTTAGTAGTTTGCTAGGGGAACATCCTTTTCAGATACCCATCAACAAGAAGGGCACGCAGTGAGTTACTTTATCTGTAAAATTCTATGCTCGTGGTAAGCCAAGACCTCTTTGAGCAATGACAACCCGCTCAATTTCAGAACTCCCCATGGCAATCACATCGCCTACAGCGCGAAGATACAGGAAAGGTGCGTGTCCATCCAAAGGAGCCCACTTGGAGCCCTCAGTCAAGTCACCATAGTGGCCCAAGTCCCGGCAGACTGTGGCAGTGACTTTTTGATTTAACTCCGACATACACAACTTATCGATCGAGGACTCATAATCGGGCACAATTCCCTTATCTTGCATCCAAACCACACGATAGTGAATTAAACGCGCCACCTCAGATTCGACAATCAATTCAGCAATACGGTTCCTCATCATAGGATCCGAGATTTTCGTTTTCCGCACATGCTCTATATAATCATCAAGCTTCCTGCGAGCTATGACATGGAAAGGAAGAGCAGAGCGTTCGAAATCGAGCACCCCCACAACTACATACCACCCACGATTCTTCCCTCCCACCATATTCTCCTTGGGAACGCGGACGTCATCCAAGAAAACTTCGTTGAATTCATGTTCCCCGGCCATATTTACTATAGGGGTAATACTAATGCCAGGAGTCTTCATATCCAAGAGGAAAAAGCTCAGCCCTTTGTGTTTCGGCTCCACTTCAGGGTCCGTCCTGACCAGAATAAAGCCCCAATCTGCCTTATGCGCTCCACTGGTCCAGCACTTTTGTCCATTTATTACAAAATAGTCGTCCTTATCAACTGCTCTGGTCTGCAATGCGGCCAGGTCAGAACCAGCATCCCGTTCGCTCAGAAGCTCACACCATGTCGTCTCTCCCCGAGCCATTGGCGGGAGAAACCGCTTTTTCTGCTCTTCATTGCCCGACATGAAGAGCATCGGAGCCAGCATGCCAATTCCAACTGTATCCCAACCCGGACATTTATGATATGCCAACTCTTCAACCAAAATATGCTGGAGAATCGGCGAATTCCGTCCGCCGTACTCTTCGGGCCAAGCTATAGATAACCAGCCTTTAGCTCCAAGTTTTCTCGTCATCTCTCGACCAAAATTCCACTGCTCAGCGCTGCCGCCAAGCATGGAAAGAAAGTCCCTATACATCCCCCTCTGCTCTGGAGGGAACTCCTTTTCTATGAATTCACGGACCTCGCTGCGAAAAGCTTCTTGCTCTGGAGTAAATGTGAAGTTCATCTTTCCCGGTCTCCTTTAACTTTGAAATGAAATTTTAACACCTTCATTCCTTTCTACAATCTCCTGAGACATGCAGGCTAGCACACACCCTCTGTCCTTTGAGGTCAGAAGACCCCTTTCACGCATTAAAAAACCTCCTGCCTTCAAACTGGCAAGAGGCCTCAATTGGTGCTTCTGGTGCGAGCTGCTCCAGCACATTCCCACCCTTACCAGCCTCACCGGACTGGGTTAAAGACCTAGCTAATCATTTTGCCACAATGGTATGAATAATACAACTTTTGCCGGTTTACTGTTACAGCCAACTGTTGGACACTGAGAATCCCAGCCGGTCATCAAGCTAAACGTGCAAAGCTTCTTGAGATAATGCCCTAGGGAATTTGAACCCAGAGACGACCTTGTTGTGGTACATATAAACGGGGTAAAGTAGCTTGGAGCCAGTCCCAAAAGTGTTTCTTTGCCGCCAAACACCTTGCCAGGAATTGCTAGAAGATGATGTATTTACAGAAGTGAAATGCAGGCGCTCACAGTCCTAGTTCCTGTGCAACCTTCTCTCGATGAAAGTCGGCATCTCCCATAGCAAGCTCAGCAGCCTTAGCCCGTCGGAAATAGAGTTGCATATCGTGGATTGAAATGAGCCCAACGCCTCCATGGACTTGGTGCCCTTCGGTACAGACTCTTTGATAGGCTTCATTGCACCATGCCTTTGCCATAGAGATTTCCATCTTCGCAGGAAGTCCCTCGCTTAGTTTCCACGCTGCCATATTGGTGGCGAAGCGTATCCCTTCCAAATCGGTCAGCATATTGGCACACTTATGCTGTATGGCCTGATAGCTCCCAATGAGTCGGCCAAACTGGACTCTTTCCTTGGCATAGTCTACCGTCATTTCCAGCACCGCCCGCGCCCCACCAAGCATCAAAGCACACTGTGCTACAGCAGCATATTGCATCAGCTCTTCAATAATCGGCCATCCCTTATCTACCTCACCCAAGATATTACTCTTAGGAACCCTAACATTTTCAAATACCACCTCAAATTGCCTATCCGAGGCGATGGTCTTAAGAGGAGTGTAGCTTATACCTGGTGCCTTGCCTGATACCAGAAACAAAGTAATGCCTTCCTTCTCATCCTTTGAATCCTCTTGAGTCCGGGCAACACATATCATCAAATCAGCCACATGGGCATCAGGAACAAAGAGTTTAACCCCGTTGATAACATAATCCTCACCATCAGACACTGCCTTGACATTCACGCCCCAGGGCTCGAATGTAGCACTGGACTCGGTCAGGGCGAGTGTCATGACAAGTTCTCCTGCAGCTATTCTGGGAAGATATGTCTCCCTTTGTTCTTTAGTGCCGCGTTTTACAATAGGCACCGCGCAATAGACCACGGTGGGGATAAAGGGGCCAGGAACTAGAGCCCTACCAAACTCTTCAAGGAGAACAGCGAGGTCGAGGAAGCTGCTTTCCATGCCCCCATATTCCTGAGGAATGGCCAGTCCCATCCAGCCAAGATCGGCCATCTTCTTCCAGAGGTCTGATGAATACCCTATTTCATCCTCTTCCATTTCCCTAACCATATCTTTGGTGCATTCCCTCCGTAGGAAATCACGGGCTATATCTCGCAGCATCTCCTGTTCTTCACTAAGCGACAAATCCATTTCTTGCCTCCTTGTTATTTTCTTTCGAACAAGAATCCCTAGCCACGAGGGAGATTAAGGCCTCTGAGGGCAATTGTATTACGGCATATCTCATTGCTCCCTGCGGTAATCATGCGACGCCGCCCATGTTTGTAAAGAAACTCGAATTCCCCATTCAGAAGAGCCCACTTAGAGCCGCGTACGAGCTGCCCGTATAGACCGAGTATCTCTAGCCCAGCACGACCCATATGCCACATGAATTCGGTTGCGAACATTTTCACCATGGGGGCTTCCCACTCCGGAACTTTTCTCTGCTCAGCCATCAGAGCAACCCTATAAGTATGTATCCAGGCAATTTCAAGCTCTATTTTTAGCTGTGCCAGCTTTTGCCTTACCAGGGGGTCTTTCCCTTTCCCCGTCTCTTTAACATAATCTACTAAGTCTTCAAAGTCGCGCCGCATCATTCCTATCGGGAAGTTTCTCTCAAAAGCCAGAGCAGTGACGATATAATAGAAGCCTTTGTTCTTTTCCCCGACAAGATATTTTTTGGGAACCTTTACCTCATCATAAAAGACCTCGTTTGTCCTCTCATAATCCATGGTATATAGAGGGCTCAGACTGATGCCAGGGGCCTTCATATCCACAATAAAAAGAGAGATGCCTTTATGTTTGGGGACGTTGAAATCAGTACGCGCACCTAGCCAATGGTAATCGGCATAATGACAATTAGTGTTGAAAAGCTTACCTCCATTTATAACGAAATAGTCATCCTTTTCTTCAGCCTTGATACTCAGATTTGCCAGGTCTGAGCCCGCATCGGGTTCAGTGTAACCGAGGGCGAACTCTATCTCTCCTCGAGCTATCCTGGGAATGAATTCCTGCTTCAATTCCTCGCTTCCATACATCATCAGGGATGGCGCAACACATTGAGAAGCCACATTCATTAAAGGGAGGGCACGATAATAAAGAAGTTCATCAGTGAGAATCAGGTTTTCGACATGGCTGGCTCCCATTCCTCCGTACTCTTTGGGTAACACAGGGCAGAACCATTTTTTTTCTCCAAGTTTTTTATTGAATGCCTTGATCGCGGGACCACTACCGATTAGAGTTCCTTTCTCGGCTTCTTGAACTAGTTCTTCCGTCACCTCCCTATCCAAGAATTCCCGCACCTCCTGACGGAATTTCTCCTGCTCAGGAGTGAAGTTGAAATCCATCCCCTTTACCTCCTTCCATAGAAGCAGTGCATAGCTTAAATCTTTTTCTGCCAGAGTGTAGCACTAGAGAGCAGCATACGTCAAAGTAATGTTGGCTCCTGGTCAGATTGTGTGAAAATAGTTACGAGATGGCACAAACCCCCTGAGCATTTTTCTCCAATAGAACTCCACATTTACACCACTACACCACTTTGCTGGCCTGCACAGCTCAAGTATATCCGCTTTACCTTTTAAGAGTGACGATGATAAAATTGATATGAAGGGCAGCGATGTCAGGGCATTCTAAGTGGTCACAGATTAAGCGGCAGAAGGGAGTAGCTGATTCCAGACGCGGGCAGCTATTTACTAAGCTTGCTCGAGAAATCATAGTTGCAGTGCGACAAGGCGGGCCTAATTTAGAAAGTAATCTCCAGTTACGTTTAGCAGTGCAGAAAGCCCGTGATAATAACATGCCTTCGGATAATATCGAGAGGTCTATAAAGCGGGGCAGCGGTGAGTCTGAGGCATCTGCCTTGACTGAGGTGAAACTCGAAGGCTATGGACCGAGCGGGGTAGCAGTCTTGGTAGAAGCCTTGACCGATAACCGTAATCGCACCATTCAAGAGGTCCGCCGCCTCTTTACCCGCCACGGTTGTAATTTGGGCGAGAGCGGTTGTGTCTCCTGGCTCTTTGAGAATAAAGGAGTAATCACCGTAGAAAGCGAAGCCCCAGATGCTGAAGAGATAGCACTACAGGCCATCGATGCCGGGGCTGAAGATGTCAAAACGGGAAGGGATTATGTGGAAATTTACACTCAACCACAGGACTTAGAAGAGGTAAGAAAGGCTATTGAAGAGAAAAGACATGTGATTTCGGCAGAGCTCTCCCTGACGCCTAAGACTACGATGTTACTGGATGAAAATAAAGCAGTCCAGACCCTGAATTTTCTAGACCAGCTAGAAGAGTTAGACGATGTACAGCGTGTTTTCTCTAATATCGATTTTTCTGATGCTACTCTAGAAAGGCTGCACAGCCGGACCTAACATGCGCATTCTCGGCGTTGACCCCGGTACCATAAATTTGGGCTATGGTGTAATAGATGGCGAAGAGGAAATGCATATGGTGGATTGTGGAGTAATCAACTTCCCCTCTCGAGTTCCCGTGGAGGAAAGACTGCGCTCTCTATACGATGAACTAAGCAAAATCATCGCTAAGCATAAACCAAGCGAAGTAGCTATTGAAGAGCCCTTTGTCGGCCAAAATATAAGGTCAGCATTCGCTATTGGCAGGGCACAAGCTATAGCTATCCTGGCAGCAAGCAAGCAAGGATTACCCATCTACTATTACTCACCAGCTAAAATAAAGCAGCAAATAACCAACTATGGGCAAAGCGATAAGCAACAGGTTCAAGCAATGGTAAGAATCCAGCTCAGGCTCCCTGAACTAGCTCTGCCTGCCGATGCTGCTGATGCTTTGGCTGTAGCTATTTGCCACCTTCAGCAGAGCCGCCTTAACCACTGGCTCACTGAGCATATGCCGAAATGATAGCCACATTAGAAGGAATACTGGAATACCGGGGTAACGACTCCATCATCATTAACGTCGGCGGGATAGGTTTTCGGGTATATATCCCTGGCTCAACTTTGAGCCAATTAGGAGCCGTCAAAGGCAAGGTCTCCCTCTATACCCATCTCCACCTGAGGGAGGATAATGTTTCCCTTTACGGTTTTGCCTCAAGCGAGGAATTAGCTTTGTTCAAAAATCTTATTTCCGTCTCAGGAGTTGGCTCTAAGGTAGCTTTAGTCCTACTCTCTGCCTTGAGTCCTGAGCAACTTGTCATGGCTATAACCAGCGGCAATATCGACCTCATCAGCCAAGCGCCCGGCATTGGTAAAAAAATGGCTGGCCGCCTAGTCATTGAACTCCGAGGTAAGTTGGAGAAGGAGTGGAAAGAGGCAGCCTTGCCTTTAGCCCCGGAGAGTGCTGATACCATAGCTGCTTTAACTGGCTTGGGCTACTCTTTAGCCGAAGCCACCAAAGCTATCTCTAAGCTTCCAGATTCTGAGGAGCTAAGCTTAGAGGAGAAGATTAGGATAGCGCTGCAGCAGATGGCAGGAGGATAGGCTGACTAATGTAGAATCAGACAGACACAGCATCAAATGGCCTTGATGAGGAGCAAGGACAGGAATACCTCTTCCACGAGCCCGCCGGAAGGTGATATAATCCATTTTTTATTGACTTTTCTCAATCTAATTAACTGTATGCCCGAGTATAAATCGGAGGGAGAATCATGAGGTTTGTAAAGTGGTTTGAAGAGATTGGCGCAAAAGATGTAGCTTTAGTCGGTGGTAAGAACGCATCTCTTGGTGAGATGATAAGGAATCTGACCGACAAAGAAATAACCGTTCCCTATGGATTTGCCATTACTGCCGAAGCATATAAGTATGTGGTAGAGAAAGCGGGCATACGCCAAAAAATCAAAGACACTCTGGCGGACTTGGATACACATGATATGAAAGATTTGTCGAAGAGGGGCGAAACGATAAGGAATCTGATAAGAACTGCACCTTGCCCTATAGAATTGGAAGAGGAAATAAGAATTTCCTATCGGGAGATGGAAAAGAGATATGGAAAGAACGTCGATGTTGCCGTGAGAAGCAGCGCCACCGCGGAAGACTTGCCCACAGCCTCGTTCGCCGGACAGCAAACGACCTATTTGAATGTGCGAGGAGAAGAGGAACTGATAGAGAAAGTTATGGACTGCTTCGCATCTTTGTTCACAAACCGGGCAATCTCCTACCGGGTGGATAAAGGGTTTGACCATCTAAGCGTTTACCTCTCGGTGGGAGTGCAAAAGATGGCTCGCTCTGATTTGGCCTGCGCTGGCGTCATATTTTCCATAGACACAGAATCAGGCTTTAGGGAAGTGGTGTACATAACTGCTGCATATGGTTTGGGAGAGAATGTGGTGCAGGGGATTGTAAATCCGGACCAGTTCTATGTTTTTAAGCCCACTTTGAAGGAAGGGTTCAGGCCCATTGTGGAGAAGAAATTGGGGACAAAAGATAAGAAGTTAGTTTATAAAAGAAACAGAACAGGAACAGAACAAGAAGAAGTCAAAGCACAGGACCAGAGAAAGTTCGCACTGCGCGACGATGAGGTTCTGACTCTCGCCAGGTGGGCTTGCATTATAGAAGAATATTATCGCCTGCCCATGGACATTGAATGGGCAAAGGATGGGGTAACTGGAGAACTTTTCATAGTCCAAGCCAGGCCAGAGACAGTGCATTCACAAAGGGACTTAGCTTCGCTTAGGACTTATGTGCTTGAAGAAGAGGGAAGGTTATTGCTCAAAGGGGAAACAGTGGGCGTAAAAATAGGGCAGGGCGAAGTTCATATAATAGAAGACAGTAGCGAAATCCAGAAATTCAAGAGCGGTCAAGTTCTGGTTACTGATATGACAGACCCCGACTGGGAGCCAATAATGAAGATTGCCAGTGCCATAGTTACAAACAAGGGTGGAAGGACATGCCACGCAGCTATTGTTAGTCGGGAGCTTGGGGTGCCCTGCGTAATTAGCACCGGCAAGGGGACAGAAGTCTTAAAGGCGGTAAAGGAGGTTACGGTAGATTGTTCGCAAGGCGAGGGCAGGATATATGAAGGGAAATTGAAATACAGAATAGATGAGGTGGAGGTGAGTAAGCTCCCCAGACCCCACACCAAGATAATGATGAACTTCAGCATTCCCGATGGTGCGTTTATTCAGAGTCAAATTCCCAATGATGGCGTGGGTTTAGCTCGGGAAGAGTTCATCATCAACTCTTACATCGGCATCCATCCCATGGCGCTGATAGAATATGATAAGTTGAAGAAAGAAGCGAGTAAGGACAATAAGTTAGCAAGAGTAATTAAGGAGATAGACAAGAGAAGCGCTTCATATGAGGATAAGAGGGAGTTTTTCATTGATAACCTAGCCATGGGGATAGCGAAAATAGCGGCGGGGTTTTATCCCAATGAGGTAATCGTCCGTTTTTCTGACTTTAAGACGAATGAGTATGCCAATTTGACTGGGGGGTATCGCTACGAGCCAGAGGAAAGTAACCCAATGCTAGGCTGGAGAGGGGCGTCTCGCTATTATGATGAGAATTTCAAGCCCGCCTTTGGTTTAGAATGCGCAGCGATAAAGAAGGTAAGGGATGAAATGGGGTTGACGAATGTGAAGGTGATGGTCCCTTTTTGCCGGACGCCGGAAGAAGGTAGGAAGGTAATAAAAGCAATGGAGGAGTTCGGCCTAAAGCAAGGGGGAAATGGGTTGGAAGTGTATGTAATGTGCGAGATACCGTCAAATGTGGTTTTGGCTGAGGAATTCGCCGACGTCTTTGATGGATTCAGCATAGGGTCGAACGATTTAACGCAACTAACTCTTGGTCTAGATAGAGATTCTGAACTTATTGCACACATATTTGATGAAAGAAATGAAGCAGTGAAAAGGCTGGTGAAGCAAGTCATAGATGCGGCACATAATCATACGCCAAGGAGGAAGATAGGGATATGTGGTCAGGCGCCGAGTGATTTCCCTGAATTCGCAGAGTTTCTGGTTGAATCTGGGATAGACTCGATGTCTTTAAACCCGGATGTGGTGCTGTCAACGAGGTTAAATACAGCAGAGGTGGAAAATAGAATAAAAGCCAGAAGCCAAAGAAAACGCGGGTGAGGAAATGGGGATGCCACTGTGACAAATTAAGGATTCCTCCTCAACTTGCTATGATTACAGCGATTTCATGGTTAACAAACCTAATATACGTGAGCAGACAGAGAAGAAGGAAGAGACTCTTTCCCCTTATGCCGCTAAGAGTAAGTTCAGTCGTGGCCGGCTGAAGTGGGAAGAGCCATGCCCCATAAGAACCAGTTTCCAACGTGACCGTGACCGTATCATCTATTCCAAGGCCTTCCGTCGACTGAAACATAAGACACAGGTTTTTATCGCCCCCTTAGGTGACCATTATGTCACCAGGCTTACCCACACTCTTGAAGTATCCCAAATAGCTAGAACTATAGCCCGAGCTCTAAATCTTAACGAAGACCTGGCTGAGGCTATCGCTCTAGGACACGATTTAGGGCACACGCCTTTCGGTCATATCGGCGAGGAGGTCCTAAATGAATTGTATCAGGGTGGCTTCAGGCATAATGAACAAAGCTTACGAGTAGTCGATTTATTGGAGAGGGATGGACAAGGGCTAAATCTTACCTGGGAAGTGCGAGATGGCATACTCAATCATTCCAAGGGGCAAGCTGAGATTTTAGGAGAGGGATGGGGAGATGCCAATACTTTAGAGGGCCAGATATGCAAGATAGCCGATATTGTGGCCTATGTTAACCACGACGTCGAAGATGCCATAAGAGCTGACATTATCACTCAGAATGATTTGCCCAAGCTAGTAACAACAACTCTGGGACATACGCATTCACAGCGAATCAATACCTTGGTTTGTGATATCGTAAACTACTCCTGGCCCGTTAGTGATAATGGCAATATAGCCAAACCAAGTATAGGCATGAGTTCTGAAGTCCTTAGAGCAACTAACATACTTCGCCAGTTTCTATTTGACAAAGTATATAATCCCAGCGTAGCTACGGAGGAGGCAGTAAAGGCGGGCGAGGCATTGCGTCTGTTATATTCTCATTTCCTGAGGCATGAGGATGGATTACCTCGAGAATTTGCCTCTTTACCGGATAACAAGGAGCGCAAAGTTATTGATTACATTGCTGGAATGACCGATCAATATGCGTTAAGATTAGCTGAAGAAATATCTCAATGAGCGTAATCAATGAGGTAAAGCAGAGACTAGATATAGTGGAGCTCGTCTCTGAGTATGTCACTCTGCAAAAAGCGGGGCGCAACTTCAAAGGCCTGTGTCCCCTCCACAGTGAGAACCACCCCTCCTTTTTCGTCTTTCCTGAGCAGCAAACCTGGCATTGCTTTGGAGCCTGTGGAACTGGGGGCGATATTTTCTCCTTCATCATGAAAAAGGAGGGAATTGACTTTGGCCAAGCTCTCCGCCTTTTAGCTCAAAGGGGAGGCATAACTCTAAGCCCACTTGAGGCGCCAGACAAGGCTGAGGATAAGGAGAAAGAGAGATTATTCCAGATTAACGAGGCAGCTACTGAATACTATCACCACTTACTTTCGAGCACTAAGGCAGGCGAAGCTGCGAGAAGCTATCTGGAAAGAAGAAAAGTTGTCCCTGAGACTGTCAAGGAGTTCCGTCTCGGTTTCAGTCCTGACACTTGGGAAACACTTAAGAATTACCTGCTTAATAAAGATTACAAGGAGAAAGAGCTAGCAGAAGCTGGTCTGATAATCGAAAGGGAAGAAGGGGGTAGTTACGACCGATTTCGCAATCGGCTGATGTTTCCTATATGTGATATCCAGGGGCGAGTCACTGGTTTCGGAGCTAGAGCTCTAGACGATTCCTTGCCGAAATATATTAACTCGCCCCAAACAGCAATTTTCGATAAGAGTAGCAGCTTGTATGGCATTGATAAGGCTAAATCCGCCATTAGAAAGAAAAACCTAGTAATAATCGTAGAAGGCTACACGGATGTTCTCACTGCTCACCAAAACGGCTGGCAAAATATAGTTGGCTCAATGGGAACTTCTTTAACCGAGAAGCAAGTGGGAGGTATTAAAAGATTAACCAATAACATAACTCTAGCACTTGATGCCGATCTTGCCGGAGAAGAAGCTACCTTGCGAGGCAAAGCGATATTAGCTTACTCCAACGCTGAAGCAAATGTCATCCCGTTACCTCCAGGCAAAGACCCAGACGAAGTAATAAGAGAGGACCCTACTCTCTGGCAGAAACTAGTGGAACAAGCTATGCCTATTCTAGACTTCGCCTTTCAATCTGTAATAAGCAAAGTCGATATCAATAAAGCCAAAGACAAATCCCTAGCTGTGCAAAAACTCCTGCCCTCAATTTATGAGATAAAGGATCCCACACAAAAATTCCATTATGTGGAGAAACTTGCTCGTGCACTAAAAATCAAAACGGGGGACATAGAAGTTGCCTTGCAAAAATTAAAGACCACCAGGGAAAGGCCCCAACTTAGCAAGCCACCAGACCAATCCCGCCTTGCCCACCAGCTTGTATCTAGCCCTATTGAGGAATATTGCTTAGCACTTATTCTTCAGTACCCAGAGCTTCGTCCTTTAGCTCGAGAGCTATCGCCAGAGCACTTCGAATGCACAGAAAATCGCGAAGTCTTTGTCAAATGGCAACATTCTTCTGATATCTCTAACCTCGAAAGTACACTTGACACGAGTCTACTAGAACATTTATACTATTTGGTTAATAAAATTTTCCCGCCAGCTGTGCAGGGCAACGCTAAAACGCGCCAATTTGATTTGGCTAATTGTATTCTCCGTTTGCAAGAGAAGCTATCCAGGAAATTAGAAACTGAGAAGGAGACGATGCTTGAAGTCGAGAGGGAAAAGGGCGGTACCCGCTCAGAGTTGTCTAAACTAGAGCAGCAAGGAATAGATTCTGGGCAACAACTTCAGGAGGTCTTTATCAAAAAAGGGAAGAAACAATGGATTCAATAAGAGGAGAAAAAATCAACCTAAATAGTGATGAGGCACTGGCTGAAAGCTTACTAAGCGATGACGCTGAAGTTGAAGATGCCAGTGCCTTGGTCGAGGAAGTTGAAGAAAAAGAAGAAATCGAAGAGTTTTCCCCTGAGGAAGCTGAAGAGGTCAAGCCTCCGGCACCACTAGAAGAACATGAGGTAACTGACGACTCAGCTCGTATGTATCTTCAGGAAATCGGGAGGGTGTCCCTTCTCAAGGCCCATGAAGAGAAGTCACTATCCCAGAAGATAGAGCTGGGCAGATGCTTAGAAAGAATTGAGGATAGCCACTTCAGGAAATACAAGAAATTCCCTTCACCCACTGAGATACTTATTCACTTAATCTCTCAATTATCTAGGGCATACCCCGTCGTTCAGGTTATAGCAGCGCATGTTGGCGTCGATTCCTCTAGCGATGTGGTGGAGACGATCAAGGATCCTAAATTTCGCTCCGCCATCGATGATGTTATAGACCCATCGCTGATAGCTGCAACTGCTAAGGAGATAGACAAAGGAATCACTGCGGCAGAAGAAGCCGTAGTAAATCTTTCCATAAACAGTCAACTTTTGCCCCAGCAATTGCTAGAGCTATTAGCTAGAGATGGAACTTCGTGGCACAAGCTAAAGACTCTCCTAACCAACAACGAGTCCCTGTCTCACTTCGATTCTCACAGCAGTGAGTTCAAAGCTCACTTTGAAAAGGTGCAGGCCGAAGCAGAAGCATCAGAAAGGCACCTCACTGAGGCAAATTTGCGCCTGGTGGTTAGCATAGCTAAGAAATACATCGGGCATGGCATGTCTCTCCTCGACCTTATCCAAGAGGGGAATATTGGCCTTATCCGCGCCGTAGATAAGTTTCAGTATAGAAAAGGCTACAAGTTCAGCACCTACGCCACTTGGTGGATCAGGCAAGGTATCACTCGAGCTATAGCTGACCAATCCCGAACCATTCGCATTCCCGTACACATGGTAGAAACAATTAACAAGCTATTACGCACAACGCGACAGCTAATTCAAGAACTTGGACGCGAACCAAGTTACGAAGAAATTGGCAGCCGACTAAATATATCCCCAGAAAAGGTAGAAGGGGTCATGGACTTGTTTTTCCATGAGCCAATATCACTGGACACGCCCATCGGCGAAGATGCAGATAGCCGTTTAGGTGACTTTGTTGAAGACCACGGCAGTTTAGCACCAACTGAAGCTACTTCACAGCAGCTACTCAAAGAACAAATAGATAAAGTGCTTGATGAACTTACCGATCGCGAAAAAAGGGTGCTACAGCTTAGATTTGGTCTTAAAGACGGACATGCTCGAACCCTAGAAGAGGTGGGCAGAGAATTCAATGTAACTCGAGAAAGAATACGACAGATTGAAGGCAAGGCTCTACGCAAGTTACGTCATCCCACCCGCAGTCGAAAGCTCAAAGGCTATCTGGACTGATTTCACTTAAAGGGCATATTAAGCATAGTACCCATACTTTTAGGCAACTTGCCTCGTGTTAGTGACTTAGTCAACTTTTGTATCTCACGAAACTGATTAAGAAGCTGATTAACATCTTTGGACGTGGTGCCACTCCCTCGAGCAATACGGCTTCGCCGGCTACCATCAATAACGGCTGGATTACGCCTTTCCTCATAAGTCATAGACGAAATTATAGCTTCTATCTTTTTTAATTGTTTCTCCCCTTCGTCATCCGGCAAGTAAGAAGCGTATTTGGAGAAGCCCGGTATCATTTCAACCAGCCGACCTAAAGAACCCATCTTGTGAATTTGACGCATTTGACTGAGGAGGTCCTCAAGGTCAAAACCCCCGCTGCGCATTTTTTTGGCCAAATCCTTGGCCTGTTGCTCGTCAAAAGCCGTCTCAGCTTGCTCGATGAAAGTGAGCATATCTCCCATGCCCAAAATGCGAGATGCTAAACGGTCGGGATAAAATGCCTCCAACGCATCTATCTTCTCGCCCGTGCCCAGGTATTTTATGGGCACCCCGGTAACAAATCTAATAGAAAGGGCAGCTCCACCTCGGGCATCACCATCCATCTTCGTCAGGATGAGTCCCGTGAGCCCGATTCGGCTGTGGAATTCTTGAGCTACCCTCACTGCATCCTGACCAATCATAGCATCTACCGTAAGCAATACCTCTGAAGGCTGTACCATGGATTTAATATCGGCCAATTCCTTCATCATGGCTTCGTCAATATGCAGGCGCCCCTGAGTATCTACTATAACCCAGGTCAATCCTCTTTCCTTAGCCTGCTTTAAAGCATGCTTGCAAATCGTTGTTGATGCTACGTTAGCATCTTCACTATATACAGGGATATCGTGTTGCTCACCTAGTAACTGGAGTTGCTCAATAGCCGCAGGTCGGCGGGTATCAGCGGCTACTAATAAAGGACTCTGCCCTAGATGTTTAAGCTGAACAGCTAGCTTCACCGCGCTAGTGGTTTTGCCTGAGCCCTGCAACCCCACAAGCAAGACAACCGCTGGTAAGTCAGCAACCGAAGCTAAACGGCCAGGCTCTCCCCCCAAGATGGCAATTAGTTCTTCGTTAACAATTTTGATAATCTGTTGAGCTGGTGTTAGGCTACGCAATACTTCAGAGCCAAGGGCACGCTCTCGTACCTTTGACAAGAATTCCTTGACCACCTTAAAATTTACATCCGCTTCTAGAAGCGCCAGCCGCACCTGGCGTAAAGCATCGTCAACATCCCCTTCACTAAGCTTGCCCTTTCTGCCAAGCTTATCAAATACAGCAGTCAACTTTTGGGTTAAGACTTCCAGCATATTAACCCCGCATTATTTTATTCCTAGCTGAATTCCATAGTCAACTCATTCTGTTCTGTTCAGAATTTTTCATCTCAACCCCAAAATCCCATTGCGCTTAAGCCAGAATCAGCATACTATATAGATTTAATGGAACAACTTTGGGCACCATGGCGAATAGAATATATACAAAAAGCTCAAGAAAGCGGCTGTATCTTATGCCAAAAACCCAGGGAAAATAACGACCAGGCAAATCTTATCCTTTATCGTGGTCAACACAATTTCTTAATGCTGAACGCCTTTCCCTATAATCCAGGGCATTTGATGATAGCACCCTATCGGCATACAGCAAATCTACAGGATTTAACGGATGAAGAAATAAAGGAGCACTCTGACATCATCAAGAAAGGCTTAGACCTTCTAAAAGAGGTTATGGAGCCAGCTGGCTTCAATATCGGCTTGAATTTGGGCAAAGTTGCCGGAGCTGGGATAGCGGAGCACCTCCACACTCATATAGTGCCCAGATGGCAAGGTGACACTAACTTTATGCCAGTATTGTCTGATATTAAAGTTATGCCGGAAGCCTTGACCGCCACATACCGAAAGCTAAGGGCAAAGTTATAGCATAGTTGTCAGCCTGCTAAATTTATTCAGACCGTTTAGCAACTCTCATTATGGGCCGAAACAATTCCTTTGTCCCAGAGAGTTCGCTAGAATGACAGCAACGAGCAAACAGTAATTCAAAAATATAAAGGGATTTGTCGTGTACTTCATCATTCTCCTGGGGATTGTCAGCCTATTCGGGGATGTAACCTACGAAGGAGCTAGGAGCGTTACCGGGCCTTACCTGGCCACGCTGGGAGCAAGCGCTGGTGTCGTCGGCCTGGTAGCTGGCATCGGCGAATTCGCTGGCTATGCTTTGCGCCTTGTCTTCGGCTATCTTGCCGATCGCACCAAGGCATATTGGCTTTTGACCTTTATCGGTTACGGACTGCTCATTTCCATTCCCTTGCTGGCATTCGCCGGCTATTGGCAGCTTGCTGCCGTGCTTATCATCTTGGAACGGATGGGGAAAGCAATAAGAAGTCCAGCCAGAGATACTATGCTTTCTTACGCCACAAAAAAGGTGGGGCGAGGCTGGGGGTTTGCTGTTCATGAAGCATTGGACCAGGTCGGCGCCATCATTGGCCCTATCGTCTTTTTCTTTATTCTTCGTTCCGACTCTGGCTATAGTGAAGGATTCACCCTGTTATGGATACCTGCTTTGCTAACCCTAGCTGTTCTTGCCCTAGCCAGGAAGAAAGTCCCTTCACCGCAGAAACTTGAATCTTCCGAGGAAACAAGCAGGCAAAATATCCACGGTAAACTCCCCAAGATCTTCTGGCTCTACACTGTATTTACCTTGTTTTCCGTGGCCGGATTTGCCAATTTCCAGTTAATTTCCTACCATCTCAAAGTTCAATCTATTGTCCCGGATGCTCAGATTCCCATAATTTATGCCATTGCTATGGGTGTGGATGCCCTAGCAGCTCTCCTCGCGGGCAAAACATACGATAGAATTGGGCTTATATCGCTATTGGCAATCCCTTTGTTAACCTTGCCTATTCCCTTCCTTGCCTTTTCACACAGCTACAGCCTGGTGCTAATTAGCATAATATTATGGGGTGTGGTCATGGGAATTCAGGAAACGATTATGCGTGCCGCGATCGCGGACCTAACACCTATGGAGCGAAGAGGATTTGCCTACGGAATCTTCAATACGGCATATGGGGCGTCCTGGTTTTTGGGAGCTGCCCTGATGGGGCTACTCTACGAGCTTTCTATCAACTACTTAATACTGTTTGCCATCGTCATGGAGCTAATCTCAATTCCGCTATTCTTCTTGGTTAGAAGAGCAGCTTAGCCTTTTACCAAAGTGAAACCTGGAAGGGAATTCCTAAGATCTGAATAGGATTGAATAGGCGGGATTATTGACAGCTTGGCTTCAGGTAGCTTGAGGATAGGAGCCAAGTATCTTAACGAAAGTAGCTTCCCTCTGTAACTCTACCATAGCTTCTTGGTAAACTTCGCCATCCAGGTGACCCTCAAAATCAGCATAAAAAACATATTCCCAGGGCTTAGCTCTGCTTGGTCTGGACTCCAATTTTGTTAAATTTATACCCCTGGTGGC
>Ga0180432_10004326_pt1 | contig 19598 bp, 15 predicted proteins | sample SS_ome_10_FD_132414 | JGI IMG/M metagenome (GOLD analysis project Ga0180432, IMG submission 132414) | Hypersaline lake sediment archaeal communities from the Salton Sea, California, USA - SS_1_MS_2 metaG | ecosystem: Environmental > Aquatic > Non-marine Saline and Alkaline > Hypersaline >...
CGAAGCTAACGCGTTAAGTATCCCGCCTGGGGACTACGGCCGCAAGGCTAAAACTCAAAGGAATTGACGGGGGCCCGCACAAGCAGCGGAGCGTGTGGTTTAATTCGATGCAACACGAAGAACCTCACCAGGGCTTGACATGTTGGAAGTAGAAACCCGAAAGGGCGACGACCTGTTAAGTCAGGAACCATCACAGGTGCTGCATGGCTGTCGTCAGCTCGTGCCGTGAGGTGTCGGGTTAAGTCCCATAACGAGCGCAACCCCTGTTGCCAGTTAATTTCTCTGGCGAGACTGCCCTGCAAAACGGGGAGGAAGGCGGGGATGATGTCAAGTCAGCATGGCCCTTATGCCCTGGGCTACACACACGCTACAATGGGTGGTACAACGGGTAGCAATGGAGCAATCCGGAGCCAATCCTATAAAACCATCCTCAGTTCGGATTGCAGGCTGAAATTCGCCTGCATGAAGTCGGAGTTGCTAGTAACCGCGTATCAGCATGGCGCGGTGAATACGTTCTCGGGCCTTGTACACACCGCCCGTCACGTCATGAAAGTCGGCAACACCTAAAGTCGATGGGCTAACCCGATTTATCGGGAGGCAGTCGCCTAGGGTGGGGTCGGTGATTGGGACGAAGTCGTAACAAGGTAGCCGTAGCGGAAGCTGCGGCTGGATCACCTCCTTTCTAGGGAGATAAATGGTGTGCAACCTATTCTCCAAGGTCGGTCACTGACCTTCCTAAACTAAAGTCAGTGTTATCTCTTCCTTCCGCTATCCAGGGGCTAAGGTGTTTTTATTTGGGGGGGTATGACACTTTTGCTTGCAGACGTAGCAAAGGTTAGTTTTGAACACTCGTTCTTTATTCTTATAAGCCAAAAAGCGGTTTGCCACAACGAGCACAGAAATCTCTTTCTGAGAAATTATTAGTACCACAGTATGGACAAATTGTGCTGCCAAGAAATTCCCCTGTTGATGATGTAGCAGCGGTTATATAGCCTGAGGTTGCACTTATATCTTCAATGGATTTTGCATTCATAATAGAACCACTGGCCCTCGATAAAAGTTCAGATAGACTAGTTTGTATCCCTATTAAAGTTTGTGAATCTTCCTTCTGGCTTACTTTGATATCTCTTATCTTTTCTTCCATTTCTCCAAGTTTTTCCACAAAGAATGTCACATCTGGATTTTTAAAATGTTCTTCACATATTTCATACCACTGGTCTCTCGCTTCCCTGATTTGCCTTCTCAAATCTGGATTATTCCCATAAACATTATGGCAATGCCCGCAAAGGGGAGCAGCATTATCTAAAGTATTTGGACCGCCCTCCGCTTCAGGAATGATATGATGCACCTCTACAATCATTCTATCTCGGCACATAACACACCTGAAATGTGCCTTTTCCCTAGCTTCTCTTTTAACGCTTTCAGTAAAGGGCATCTTCTATTAACCTCTCAATATGTTGTTATATCTTACCATAAAATATTTAATATTTTAATTCTAACTATAGGCATTTCACAATAAAATCCCCCTTTATCCCCCTAGGAAATCCATCCCCTTGACCCCCTTCCTTTGCTAAAGGAAGGGGGAATTAGTTTTGAAAGAGGGGCTTCGCCCCTCTTAAACGCCCCATGTGAATTTACAGGCTAGCGCCCTCTTAGACGCCCTTGATATTTTGGGGCTGGCGCCCTTCTCCCCCACACTCCCCCTTTGGGTGAATTACCAGAATAGCCTTTATCCGGGCTTCTCCCTTTCCTAAAGGGAGATTAAGAGAGATTTTAAATCCCCCTTAGTCCCCCTTTTTCAAAGGGGGAGACTTGATTTTCCGTAAACCTTTTCAGCACTCCCCTGTTGGGGGCGGGGGCGGCTATCTCGCGGGATAAGCCGCTGATGGTGCGAGGGCGGCAGGGTGGGAAAAGATAACAGATGAGGGGACGGGGGAAATTTTACCAACTGAAGCTATAGTACCGTTTCAGGCTGCATAATCTGCCGTGTCATGTTATAATCAACGGTAATTAATATGAAAACATTCATTGAAACCACCGCCTTCATCCTCATCATCATCGGCACGGCCGGCCTGCTACTCAACGAGTTTATCTGGGAGCATTCGTCAAGCCGCACCATCATTTTTGCCGTGGTTGACTTCGTCGGCCTGGTCAACCTAGCTTTTGCGCGCTTTGGTATAAAGAGCAAAAACAGATAAACCCCCGCTTGATTTTTCACGTATTTTGCCGTAGAATTCTATACGTCTCATGGGGCCATTAGCTCAGCTGGTTAGAGCGCAGTCCTGATAAGACTGAGGTCTCTGGTTCGAACCCAGAATGGCCCACCATTATCTTTATCACTACCCGGCACTGCCTGACTTGAAATTGCACACCGCCAACTTGTAATTAATTATAATGATTTATTATAATACCACCGAAATGCCGTCCTTGATGAAGCTACTATCCTATTGAATTTCTTTGATAACTTATATACAGGAAGGAGGTTTAAAATAGCAACAGCCAATCAGCACTATAAGTAGAAATTTGAATTCCCCTTGTGAAAGCTTATCACGCAAAGAGTCAAAGAAAATATCTCAGTCATGTTCGGGCAGCAGACAAAGTACTAAGCATTGTCAAAATATATCCAATACTGCCTTTTATAGAGCGCAATTAAGGAAATGAACGTAACACCTGGACGAGTTAGCTCAATGAGACCGGAGTAATAAAAACAGAGGAGATAAGAATGGCTTTAGAAAAGATTGCGGACAAAGTTATTGAGACAGATGTGATGGTAATCGGTGGCGGTATTGCCGGCTGTCCGGCAGCAGCCAAAGCGGCCGAGCACGGCTTGAAGGTCACCCTGGTTGAAAAAGCCAAGACTGATCGTAGCGGCAGCTCGGCACAGGGAATTGACCACTATGCCGGAGCGTTTCCCCGCGGTATGACCCCGAAGGAATTTATCGAAATTACTGAAAAAGCCGGCCCAAGCGCTTATTATGGCGGTTTTCCGTGGTCAGACCCCACCAGAATATACCGGCAGTACGCTAATGGTCTGTGGGCGATAGAAGAGCTGGAGAAACTCGGCGTTACCATGAAGTGGGACAGTGATGGAATACGCCCGATTCACTTCATGTTTGTTAATCCATTTATCCGGGTACACTGGATGAATGTGAAGCCGGAGATGGCAGCCGGAGTTAGAAAGCGTGGTGTAAACGTCCTGGAACGCACCATGATAGTTGACCTTTTAACCAGCAACGGCACTGTAGTAGGCGCCACGGCGGTAAACTCGCGCACCGGTGAATTTATCGTCATTAAAGCCAAGGCTACCATAATTGCTACTGCGGCGTGCTCACGGATTTTTAATCCTGAGACCCCAGTCCCCTGGAAGTATAAATTCCGGTATCACTGGTGCCCGGCATCAGTCTCCGGAGACGGCTGGGCAATGGCTTACCGCGCCGGCGCTGAATTAGCCAATATGGAGCAAAGTGGCGGATACCGAAGGCTCCGTGATGATTTGAATCTATCGGTGGGCAACATGGGCAATGAAGGGATTATGGCAAGACTTCATTCCTGGGATGGACTTGAGTATTCCCACCTTGCGCCTGCCGGCTTCAAGGAGAAGGAAGAAGAAGGTAAGGACCCGTTCTACTTCAGCCTCGAATCTTTACCTGGTGATTTCCATAAGAGAATCGAGGTGGCATACGTGGATGAGAGGCTGGTGTCCTTTAAAATAGCCGAGGAAAGAGGCTTCAATCCCAAGAAACACTGGTACGAGCTGGCGGATGCCCGACCCTTCCAGCTCCATGTCGAGCCGGGTATAGAAGCGAATGCCGATTTTGAGACCGCATTACCCGGACTGTACGCCATTGGTGACTGTGTAGCCGGCAATCATGATGTGGCTAACGCCGCCTCTATGGGCTTCCTCATTGGCGATTCCATACACGAGCATGTTAACAATGCCGCTGAACCGGTCATTAATGAAGCGCAGGTAGAAAAACAGAAAGAAGCAGCTTTATTACCATTATCCGTAGTCAAAGATGGCACCGAGCCAATGGAGCTGGAGAGCGCCGTGCGTTATATCTGCACCCGGTACATAGGATTAGACAAAGCTGAAGGCAAAATGAGGGAAGGCAGCAGACGGCTCGGCTCGCTGAGAAGAGAGTTCCTGCCCCGGCTAATGGCCAAGAATCCTCACTACTTGATTAGAGCGTTAGAAGTGCGTAACTTGATGGATGTGGCTGACTTACACTTAGCCGCTTGCATGGAACGAAAAGAGACTCGAGACGATTACATCAGGATCGACTATCCAGAGAAAGACCCGGCGCTTGAAGGAATGCTGCTTTATCAGCGACTTGATAATGGAAAGCCGAAGGCAGATTTCCGCAAGGTGAAGCCAATGCAATTACCGGATGACCACAAGGAGGAACGGTAAAACTCAGTGCATGAGAAATGGTTTGGCTATAAATTGCCATTACCCACTTCCCATGGGCATACTACCTTGACCTGTCCACCAAACTGGGGCACCTTTTCAGCGAATTGACCAGCAATAAACGAGACCCCGCAGCTGGTCAATTCGCTGTTTCTATACCATCCCCCCTTTTTTAACGATTACGCTTAAGAAGGCAAATATTTATATTTTGATGCGGTTATGTGCTTAGGCAATTTTGAATTCATTCAACCCACCTAAATAGCAAGCATTGACAATCACACCAGAAGTACTATAATAAAACCTAAATTAAATCACCCGACATGTCATAACCTGGCACAGAACGATTACTCTGGTTGTTGAATATTTTGAGGTTATAATCCAGGTACAATGTAGCCACTTAAATTGGCGTTGATTGTTGCTATTATGACCTTGAAAACTATGTTTTAAAAAGGAGGATCTTATTGTCTTTGGAACAGATTGCGGACAAGGTTGTGGAGACTGATGTGCTGGTAGTTGGCGGCGGAATCGCTGGCTGCCCGGCTGCGGCGAAGGCTGCCGAACATGGTCTGAAGGTGACACTGATTGAGAAGTCCAAGACTGACCGGAGCGGTAGCGCTGGACAGGGCATTGACCACTACGGGAGCTTCCCACGCGGTGGCCTTACCGTACTGGCACTGGAAAAACAATGGGATGAGATGGGCATGGCTAATGCCGGGGGTACGGGGCTATGGGTGGACCCAAATATTTCCTACAGGATCTTTGACAATCATTTCTGGGCCTTGGAAGAACTGGAGAAGCTGGGCGCCACCATGAAGTGGGATGATGGCGAATACTACTGGGCGCCCCATCTGGTCAGGGGAATAAAGAATGGACTTCGGGTGCACTGGCAGAACGTTAAGCCGGAGCTGACAGCAGCGATGAAGGAGCGGGGTGTGAATGTCATTAACCGGACAATGATCGTTGACTTGCTCACCAATAATGGCGCCGTCACGGGTGCTACCGCGGTAAACACCCGTACCGGTGATTTCATCGTAATTAAGGCGAAGGCAGTCATAATGGCCACCGGTAATTTCGCCCGTTGCTATAACCCTGAGACCCCCCTCTTCTGGAAGTACAAGTTCAACTATCACTGGTGCCCAGCGACGTGCGCCGGGGACGGCTTTGCTGCAGCCTATAGAGGTGGCGCGGAGTTGGTCAACATGGAAATAGCGGGGTGGGGACACCGAATACGTGATGATAAAACTATTTCAATGGGTAACTTCATGGTCGGTGACGGGATTCCCTGCAAGACTCTCACCTGGACGGGGGATGAGGTCATCACTGGAGGACCACAAAAGACCGCTGAACTGGAACAAGAAGGGCTGGACCCGATTTACCTCAGTCTCGAACACCTGCCCGACGACTACCACAAAAGGATGGAGATAGCCTATGCGGATGAGAGGATGGTTTCATTTAAGGTAGCCGAGGACAGGGGTTTTAACCCCAGGACCCACTGGTATCACTCAATGCCCAATGCGCCGCACCAGTTTGATCTAATTCCCGGCGTGTTTATAGACGAAGACTTCAAAGCTTCAACACTAAAAGGCCTTTATGCTGTAGGGACTGTTGGCGCTGCCTTGGGCGGTTGCCACGGCGCCGCTGTTAGTGGATTACTTATTGGTGACAGCATAAGCAACTTCGTCAGTGGTGTGGCAGATCCGGCGGTGGATGAAGCTCAGGTGGAAAACCAGAAGCAGACGGCGCTGGCACCGATGTCAGTAAAAGATGGCACCGAGCCAGTAGAGCTGGAGTGTGCCATTCGCTACATTTGTGAGCGGTATGTCGGCATGTTCCGGTCTGAAGGTAAACTTCGGGAAGGACTGAGACGGCTCGGTTCACTGAGAAGAGTGTTCCTGCCCAGGCTAATGGCACAAAACCCCCACCATCTGATGAGGTGCCTGGAAGTCCGTAACATACTGGACCTGGCTGATGTGCATATTCAGGCCTGTCTGGACCGGAGAGAGACACGAGGCTGCCACATCCGGCTTGATCACCCGGCGGAAGACCCTTCCAGGGATAATATGCTCACTTTTCAGCGAATTGAGGACGGCAAGCCAGTGCTTGAGATAAGGAAGATTCCGGGGTTGAAACCGGAATATGCCAAGGAGGGGTAGGAATATACAAGCAAGGATAGACCATAAAGAACAATCTGCCTCACTCGCCCGCTGGGACCCTAGTCCATCCAAAATAGTGAGGGGGATGTTAAAGTTAGCCCGAGTTGGCTCAAAAGACATAGTCTATGATTTAGGCTGTGGCGATGCGCGTATACTTATCATGGCAGTTAAAAAGTTTGGAGCCCGGAAGGCCATCGGATATGAGATCAGGCAAGATTTGTACGAAGGTGCCATGAAAGAGATCCAGAATCAAAACCTGCAGAACCGAATCACACTAATTAGAGACGACCTGCTTAATGCTGACCTCTCCGAAGCTTCGGTTATTACACTATACCTTTTCCCAACGGCTAACGAGATTCTGAGGCCCAAACTCGAAAATGAAGCCAGGTTTGCAACCCGCGTAGTTAGCCATGATTACCCGATAGAAACATGGCAGGCAGCTGATACTGCGGTGTGCTCTACAGGAAACCTTTACTTATATGTCATACCACAAGCATTTCAAAGTTCCTTATCCGATAAAACCGCAAACCATCAATAACCCGGTCTACCTGGACACAACCAGGGATTGCTTCCACATAGTTTGTAAGAATATCGCGCTTAGACCTGGTATCCCTCAGACAAAGAAAGATTATTCTCCCGCTGACACATAGGGCAAGGGTTAAGCGCAGCCAGACGTTGGGTTAGCTCGGCTTCTTGACAACCGGAAAAATTAGATTATAATGGACTCAACTGAATATATAGCCTTATAAATTATGTAGCAGGCATAAGAGCGATGTGGATAAGGCAAGGGCACCAGAACCATTTTGAGATGGGCTGGTGCCCTTTTATTTGGTTTTTAATTTCTAAGTAAGGAGGTGATATTGATCGTATGATAACGAAGGATAATCATCGAATAAATTATTTATAAAGGAGTAGGGAAAAATGAGAAAACTTCTCCTGATTTCAGTAGCGGTTATATTAATGGGAATGCTTATTTTCAGCAGTTGTGCTGAGCCGACTCCAACTCCGACTCCAACTCCGACTCCAACTCCAACTCCGACTCCAACCCCAACCCCGACTCCAACTCCAACTCCAACTCCAACCCCAACTCCAACTCCAACCCCGGAAGCCAAGTATGGCGGTATCCTGAAGCTCAATTTCTTCCGGCCGGCTGACCGCTTCGGGGTTCCGCTAAGTATCCGTCATTCTGACTCCTGGTATGCGGAACATGCTCTCCAGAAGCTGCTTGAGACAAGCGAGGAGGAGGCGGGTGTCTATTTACCGCAGCTGGCAACAAGCTGGGAACTGTCCCCGGACAGGTCATCCTACACCTTCCACCTGAGACAGGGTGTCAAGTTCCATGACGGGACAGACTTCAATGCTCAGGCCGTGAAGTGGAATCTGGACCAGGTAATCGCCGCCAAACGCCCTCAGCTGGACAAGGTAACGTCAATAGATGTTATCGATGATTACACCGTTCGCTGTAATCTTTCCTCATGGGACAGCCTGGTGCTTGGTGACTTTAGTTCCGACGTCGGCTATCTCATTTCACCAACAGCCTTTGAAAAGAACGGTCAAGATTGGGCGACCACCAACCCGGTAGGAACCGGGCCGTTCAAGATTTCGGACTTCCTGCGCAACCAGTACGTGAAATTCGAAAGGTTTGATGACTACTGGGAAGAGGGTGTGCCTTACCTTGACGGAATCGAAATTTACCACATTCCAGACCCGTTAACATTTTCCGCAGCCTTGCAGCGGAATGAGATAGATGTACTGTATTCCGTAGATCCAGTAACGGCGAATGAGCTAAGGGAGACTGGAGAATACGAGACGCCCTATATCGGTGCTCCCATCGATTCATTTGTCTTTAATTCCACTGACCCCACCTCCGTCTGGATCAATAAGAATATGCGTGAAGCACTGGAATACGCCGTTAACAAGGAGAAGATATGCGAGATGATAGGGCTGGGATATACCACGCCAAAATATGAGATTATCGGTGGTCTTAGCGATGTCGGCGGGCAAGCTGGCACCACACCCCGCAGTTATGACCCTGATAAGGCTAGGCAGCTGGTAGCTGACAGCGGTTACCCGGAAGGAATTAAGGTACAGCTGACAATCAATGCCGATGACCCGATGCAGGATACCCCGGTTGCGGTTCAATCGATGCTGGCTGAGGTTGGAATCCAGGTAGAACTGAACCCTATATCTGGAGCCGCGCTCAATCAGATGAGCTTTGAACCCCTCCCGGGCAGTGACCTGCGGTGGGAAGTAATGCGCCCCGCTGCACCCAACCCGCTTAATGGTGTCAGGGAATCTCTCTCCGAGACCTCTATCTATCTACCCGGCTTGAAGAGGCCGGAAGGTTTCCAGGCGCTTTTCGAGCAAGCGCTTCAGGAGGAGGACCCCGCTGTAGTACTGAACCTGCTTAGCCAGATGGAAAAACTGGCCTATGAAGATGTCATGTTCGTGCCACTCTGGCAGGGAGCGTTTATTAACGTAATTCCTCCTTATGTCAAAAACGCGATATTATTCTCAGGAGGTGGTCCGCACCCCAAGCTGCAGTATTGCTGGCTGGACAAGTAGCGAAGTACTTGATTAAAAGATACATAGCAAGCGCAAGGATTAGCCTGTACTGAATATGGCGTAAATCACGGTAACGGCATGGCGAATAATAGCCAGGGTTCATCCGAAGGAGAAGTCGGTTCCGGAGTTCCGAGCAGCCAGGATATAAGTATAAAATGAGAACATGATGAAAGGACTTGACGTAGCAGGTCTGATCACTCTGTTAGCAGGTAATATGTTATTACCAGACTGTGCCGGCGAGACTGCAATACCCTCATCACAACCGGATGCAACGAAAACAGGTACAGTAGTATACGTTGACATCAATAACACCAAAGGCCCCCCTGGGACGGCAAATCCTGGGCGACAGCTTTCCAAAGCGTGCAGCAGGGCATTGATGCCGCCTCTGCAACGGGAGGCGGCGCCATCTCCAATGTCTTCCAGGTAACCCTTACCACCACTGACTGTGAATTTACCGGCAACTCTTCAGGAGAAGGCAACGACGATATCGACTCCGACGATTCATCAAGCGCCGAGATAAAGTAGGCAAATAAAACAGCCTTTTATCTCTACAAATTAACAGGCTATTTTCACTGATGAAAACAGCTTTCTGTTTTACGTGTCTTTATTCTTTATTATCATACGCGGGTGCTAAGACTCCGCTGCCTCGACCTTCCAGGTATATTCTATATTACCTTTTGATTTACCGGTAACGGGGTCACATTCTGTGTAGGTTACCTTAATCTCCTCAAAACTCAAGGATAGTTCTTCCATGGGGGCATCTACGGCCTGAACAATGAACGGCCCGCTGTACGGCATGGTGGTATCCGGAGCAGGCGCTATCAGTGCGTAAGCCAAAGGATTACTTCCGGTCACTTTATAGCTGGTTATCAACACATTCTTTAGCTCGTAAGCGTAAAATGTACCCTGGCAGGTACTACCCCCGGAAGGCCCGGTGAGATGAATCTCAACCTTAGGAAAAACCATACCCTTGCAGATAGATTCAGCGAGTTTCGGTGATGCTTTGTCTACCTGTTTAACCACCACAATATCCTCCAGAATAACGTCGCCCCTTCTTCGAGTAGCACCTGTGGCGCCAACATCCGGGCTGCTAATAGGCTGGCTGAAGGATACTATTTCACTCCAACCCTCATGCCCTGCGTTCTTTGACTCCCCATCAATGCCTTCGAATTTGACATAGCCGCTGCTGTGTACAGATGGCTCAGTGGGTTTTTCTGAATCAACACCGCTAGTTTCCGGCTCTGGTGCTGGCTCAGCATCTGTTTCCGGAGCAAGTGCTGGAGGCGCTGATTCAGGAGCTGTCTCTGGAGGTGCTAACTCCGGTACCGGTAGCTGCTGGCAACCTGTTACCAGCACCAGTAATAACAAGACCATCAGGCTAATTGACCATAGGATATGCGATTTCTTCATTTATCAGACCCCCTCATTTGAAAGTTTCATTATATCTACAATCGGCACATGTATACTTATATTCTCGTTTTTTGGTGTAATTGAAATGAAAGATAATCCATCTTCCACCCAGCTTCCGGCCCTTAATCCTGCCTTCGGTCAATAACTTTCTGACTCTTCTGTCAGATATACCCAGTTTTTCGGCTGCTTCCTTAGTGCTGTACATGGTAATGAATTAAAATATTGTTCCAGATTCGGTATAAATATACCAGAAGCGGAATAATACTCAACACACTAAAGTATGAAATATCCCTCTAGATATGCTTATTTTGTGGTTACACCATACTTTTTACAGAATTTTTATTTTTACTTAGCCTAATAATATTCTTTGTTTATCATCCAGATGTAATAATTCAACAATCGAGTAGCAACGGCAGTAATGCTGTTTTAGCCGGCACTGGTTATCCCTTTATCGCAATCTCACCCTTGATAGCCAGGCTGTAAGGAAAATTTTGCAGGATAAGTAGTCATGGATAAGATCAGACTATTAATAACTGATGACCATCCCACCTACGGCAAAGGACTATGCCGTCAGCTTCAAGAGGAAGAAGACCTGGAATGCGTGGGGATAGCGTCAGATGGCATCCAAGCGATAAATATGGCAAGAAGTTCAAAGCCGGATGTAGTACTAATGGATGTCAGCATGCCCAAGCTGGACGGCACACGAGCTGTAGCAGACATACGCAAGCACTGCCCTAATACGGCGATAATTATGCTCAGCGCTTTTGATTATGAGGCATTTGTGCTGGCTTCGTTACGCGCCGGGGCCAGAGGATATCTTTTAAAGACAGCACCCCTGGATAAAATTGCCAGTGCCATTCGGCTGGTGCACAGGGGAGAGAGCGTACTTGATACCAGGGCCACCGACAAGATTGTGCGTCACCTGCAACCAAAGGAGCTTGATGATTACGGGCACAGTAGCATACGTTTTGAAACGTTACTTCCCCGTGAACTGGAAGTTATTGATTTAGCAGCCAGAGGTATGAGCAATAAAGAGATTGCCAACGAGCTTTTTATCAGTGAACGTACCGTTCAGACGCACCTCGTCAACATATTCAAAAAGCTGGGGGCCAGCTCCAGGACTCAGGCCGTACTCTATGCCTTGAAGGAAGGCTGGATTAGCCTTCATGAACCACAGCTAAAGGAGAGGAACTAAATTGTCTTCTTTCCTCCCATCTTCGCTACTTAAAATTCACTGCAAAGAACGGTAAACTAGGCACGCCTCATATGAGCATCGCGAAAGATTTTCATTCTATCCGCATGATTCTCAAAAGAGTACTCGTCCAGATTCATAATAGCATTATCTTTTACTGTTGAAGCAGTAACGGCATTATTAGGCTCATCTACAGCTGGCCTATTCACCGGTTCACATGCCACCTCATTTCCAACATGTTCTTCATCTGGACTTGATTCCGCTTTTAACTGCCGACCTGTTTTCGTCCTTCTTTCCCCAATCAGAGCACTCTGGTAGAGGTTAGCCCTTAATAGGGCAATAATCACCATACTGGCGATGACTATGAGCAGCTCAGGAAGTTCGTTGGGTAAACGCATTTTGTTTCGAGAAGCAATGCCCATGATTCCATGTACACGATGCGTCCTTACAGGGACGGCTACCAGTGAATAAAACCCGTTCTTGCCGAACGATGATAATCCATACGCTCCGTCACGATGTATGTTGCTGATAACTACTTTGTTTCCCAGCCCCAATATTTGCTGGTACAGACCATGCTCCATATCCAGAATGGCCATTTCCCGCTTTATATCAGAAGTAAAACCACGGGAAGAGACCAGTTCAAGTTTACGACTATTTGGGTTAAGCAACTGCATCCAGCAGCAGTCTATTCCAAGAAGCTCTAACAACTGATCCATGACAGTATCAAGAAGCTTTCCGGGATCTTTGGTCAGCGACATAACCTCACTGAGCTCATTTAAAACAAAAAATATATCCTTTTTTCTAATTGTCATCATGACCTTACCCCATAATTAGTAGCACTACTGTCTAGAGTCCAGCCGTTATTTCAGCATACTCCTTCGGAGTATCTCTTTTCAATGAGCTGTGTGGTCTGACCTCGTTATAGTCCCGCCACCGCACATGATTTTACTCCTTCCGCCACTGCTCAATCAATATCTTAGCCTCTGTTAATGCCGTGAATAACTGAAGCTAAGCAAACTCCCCGCGGAATATATTCCCGGTGTCAACATGGTCAGGAAGTTGGCTGGTTCCGTTATTGACAAACGCCCAGATGAGACTATAATAAACTCATTCGATGTGATTCTGAACTAAAAGACGCAGGGTTCGGGGTAATGGACGTGATATATAAGGGCACCGGGGTCTGCTGGATGATATACTGGTAGCGGGTGCCTTTTTTATTCGGTTTAGTGAAACAATTTGCAGGAGATATATCTATGAACGGCGAGGCGGCTTTGGGATTCCCGGATTTATGGTTATGGCTCGCATTCGTTATAGTAGGCCTCTTGTTTGCCCTGATGGAACTTATCCTTGGCATAGAGACCGGCCTTGACCTGGTATTTATCGGTTCCGCCTTTGTCATTGGCGGACTGGTGACCTGGCCGTTTCAGTCCTGGATACTGACAGTTATTGCCACCGGTATACTTTGCTTGGCCTATATAGCTCTCGGCAGAAGATATATACACAGGTGGGCTGTCACCGGTAAATCAAGAACAAACATTGATGCCATAATCGGCAGACAGGGTATTGTATTACGAAACATAGCGAAAAATTCAGATGGTCTGGTAAAAGTTGGTAACGAGCAGTGGAGAGCCAGAGCGGAAGAGGATATTAATAAGGGAGATGAAATAACTGTCACTGGCGTAAGTGGCGTTACTTTAATAGTCAAAAAAACCCAAGGAGGTGGTTGAAAATGGGTGTAGGTCTTATTGTACTCATAGTTATCGTAGCCTTGTTAGTACTGATTATGCTGACCAAGTCATTGACCGTCATTCACCAGGCGGAAAAGGGCATTATAGAGAGATTTGGTAAATATAGAGAAACCCTGGACCCGGGGCTCAGGTTCCTCATGCCTTTTATAGATTCCATAAAATCCAGAGTAGACATGCGGGAAACTGTCCTTGACGTGGAGCCTCAGCCGGTCATCACCAAGGACAACGTTACCGTAAGCGTAGATGCCGTGATTTACTACTACGTAACCGATGCCAGGGCGGTTATATATGAAGTTGCTAATTTCCATGCTGCCGTCACTAAGCTGGCGCAGACAAACCTCAGAAACCTGATCGGTGACATGAGCCTTGATGAAACATTGACCTCAAGGGAACGCATCAACGCTTCACTGAGAGAGACCCTGGATGAGGCTACCGATAAATGGGGTGTAAAGGTAACCAGGGTGGAGGTTAAAGAGATCCAGCCACCCCATGATATATCTGAGGCTATGAGCAAGCAAATGAAAGCTGAGCGAGAGAAGAGAGCCACTATCCTGGAAGCTGAGGGTTACCGGCAGAAACAGATACTGGAAGCTGAAGGTGACAAACAAAACGCGATACTGGTGGCTGAAGGTGACCGGCAGGCAGCGATATTGAGAGCCGAGGGTGAGGCTAAAGCGATAGAGAATGTATCGACAGCAGCCGATAAATTCTTTATCGGCAATGCACAGTTGCTGAAACAACTTGAAGTGACCCAAGCCTCACTCCAGGATAATACCAAGCTCGTTGTATCCGATCAGTCAAGGTTGATTAATGTTCTGGGACTTACGGAAGCACTGGCTGGAATGCAGTCTAAAGGCGAAACACAATCAAAGTCAAAGTAAGCACTTGAACTGGCGTTGACTGTTGCGTTTATGACCCTGAAAAGTATTTTTTGAAAAGGAGATTGGAAATGGCTCTGGAACAGATTGCGGACAAGATTGTAGAGACTGATGTACTGGTAGTTGGCGGCGGAATCGCCGGCTGCCCGGCCGCCGCTAAGGCTGCCGAGCACGGCCTGAAAGTCATACTGGCCGAGAAGGCAAAGACCGATAGAAGCGGCAGCGCAGCACAGGGTATTGATCACTTCCCTGGCTTTTTCGAGCGTGGTCTTACGGTCAGGGAATGGTATGAAGCCTTGAACTCTTACGGGTTAGAGCATGCTTTCCATGGAGGAGTGCCCTTCTCAGACCCGACCAGGCTATACCGGATTTACGCTAATGGACAGTGGTCGGTAGAAGAGCTGGAAAAGATGGGAGTTACCATGAGATGGACTGATGGTGACTATCGTTTCATGAACGCCGAGTCCCACTGGAAGGGACCAACCATGCGGGTACACTGGCAGAACGTAAAGCCGCAGATGGCAAGGGGAGTACGAAAGGCCGGGGTAAATGTCCTTGAGCGGACAATGGTTATTGACCTGCTCACCAATAATGGCGCGGTGGTAGGTGCCACGGCAATCGACACCCGTAGCGGAGAATTTATCGTTATCAAGGCCAAGGCTACGGTAATAGCTACCGCTGCTTGTTCCCGTGTCTATAATCCTGAGACCCCTCAACCCTGGAAGTACAAATTCAAGTATCATTGGTGTCCGGCATCGGTTTCCGGAGATGGCTGGGCCATGGCTTACCGGGCCGGTGCGGAGTTGGCCAACATGGAGATGACGGAAAGAGGATACAGGTTCCGCGATGATCAAACTCTTTCCTGGGGCAACACAGGAAATGAAGGAGTCGAAGCGAAGAATGTTACCTGGTATGGAGAAGAGGTACGTGGTCCGCGGCGTGAGCAACTGGAGCGACAAGGCGTAGATCCGTTCTACATGAGCTTTGAACATCTGCCCGACGACTTCATCAAGAGGATAGAGGTTGCCTACGTAGACGAGAGGATAGTATCATTCAAGGTAGCTGAGGACCGTGGTTTTAACCTCAGGACACACTGGTACGAGCAGATGGACGCCAGACCTAACCAGCTCCATGTACCTCCGGGAATAAACGCCGATGGCGACTTTAGGGCTACACTTAAAGGCCTTTATGCCATCGGTGATTGTGTCGCTGGCTCCCATAATGTAGCTGCCTGCGCAGCAAGCGGATTCCTCATCGGCGATAGCATACACGAATTCGTTAATAATACAGCCAAGCCAGCTATTGATGAAACCCAGGTGGAGAGCCTCAAACAGGCTGCGTTAGCACCACTGAGCGTAATAAATGGCACCGAGCCAATGGAGCTGGAGAGCGCCATCAGATATGTAGTTGATCGTTATGTAGGCTTGCATAAAGCTGAAGGTAAACTCCGCGAAGGACTGAGGAGGCTCGGGTCGCTGCGGCGAGTGTTCCTGCCCCAGCTAGCAGCGAAGAACCCTCATCACCTGATGAGATGCCTGGAAGTCCGCAACCTGTTTGACGTGGCCGAGCTGCACATTCAGTCAACCCTGAACAGAAAGGAATCCCGAGGCCGTTACCTTCGGCTTGATTACCCGGAAAGAGACCCGGCGCTGGATGGCCTGCTAAGTTATCAGCGACTGGAAAATGGCCAACCGATACTGGAGATGAGGAAGGTAACACCGATGGCGTTTACCGAAGACCATAAAGAGGAAAGATAAATACCGGCGAAAACTGATTATAAAAAATGTAGCTGCTGCGACAAAGGCTATGACCTGTGCCCTCTTGACGTTTTTCGGATTACACTGTCATCACCGTCCGCATTTCCTGAGAAATGTCCCGAAGTCACCGCTAATTCCCGCGTGCTGATGGCTAAAATACTACTTTCAAGTGGCTGATTTACTACCATTAGTTATATACAAGGCGTTTACGGCTGCACTAGACTTACCACGTATAGAGGTTTGCAGTAATCCAAAATAACATAATCTTTATGGTTGTAATTAGATAAAAGAACGGAATCAGTAAGATTATGGATTTGAACTCCTTAACGGTTGTGCTCTGGCAGGTGTGTTTAATCGAGGCCCTTGTATGTCTTATTCTACTGGTCAGCATTATACTGGCAACAAGCAGGTGGCGCATGGCAATACGGCGAGCCGTGGCTGGAGTAAGGAGAGGCGCAACGGCTAGAGCCGAAGAAGAAGCAGCGGCTGGAACCGATAAAGAAGCAATGCCTGAAACCAGCCGAGAAGCAATGACCAGCACCGATAAAGGAAAGGTAACTATAACCAACACAGGGAGGCTATTGACGGGATTTCCCTCTACAATCGGCAGGTATGCCGGGCATCTAAAGAGAGCTACCGGCAACGTTCCAAAGAGACTCGGCTATACCATTGCTTCGCTAATCAAGCGGAGGAAAAGACCAGCCGAAGTATTAACTGAAATTCCCGCAGACATTTCCGATTACACCGTACATCTCAAGAACCATGCTGGTGTAATTCGCGGCCTCACTCAAGTCTCTCGCGAGCTCAAGGAGGAAGTCAACAAGCAACACGATATTCTGAGAGACTTACTTGCCGTAATCGAAGAGGCTCCGTCTACCGTAAAACCAGCGGGTACGGGAGACCGCATATCACCGCTGGCTGACGCTGGCCAACAAGCACTACCGATAGAGCATAAGCTTACCGACAGTCATGAAGAAGTAAGTCGGATTCCGGGGCACTTCCAGTATCAGCAGCCGGTTGAGAAACAGGAAACGGCAACTAAAAAAGCTCCGGCGAAGAAACCGAGCCTACCTACAAGACACACTCTAGCTACCAAGGAAGCCATTGCCAGCCAGGCACGCTGATTTCGGTGAGGTAAAGATCCCGGGTATAAACAGACGACATCACCGCAGCCTTGCCTTTCACATCGCCTCTATTGTCTCGCCTAAACCTTATCTTTGGGTAACGTCACAGTAGAAAATTGGCGTAGTGTCACCTGAGTGCCAGCCGCTACTGTAAATGTGAGAAACGTAATAGCCGCTTCTCAGCTTGATGGTATAGTTGTCTGCCCCCGGAAGGTGCAGTTCAACGGCACCATTACTCAGCGTAAGCAGAGCGTAGTCTTTATCATTCTGATACGTGTCCATATTGATATCAACGAGGTTGTTGCTTGAGTCACGGGCCTCAATGAGAAGAGCCATCATTCGATAACATTTGACAAGCCTATCAACGTTGGCGAGAGACACGCTGGCGACGAGGCTACCGGGAAAGCCAGCGTCTGGCTCGATATTAAACAGGTCACCAGAACCCGTGGTGCCCTTGAATGACCCAAAGACTTTCATTGCGGGTTGACTTGAGGTATTGGCCGTAACGCGGACAAAGTTGGCATCGGCTGAACTGTTCTTGAATGTGGCGGTGTTATTAACGAATCCGTAGACAAAGGCGGCACAGGTAAGGGCAAGCGCCAACGGCAGGGCTACGGCTATTACGATGGCTCCCGTGCTTCTGACTTCAGCGAAGGAGAGCTTGTCACCGTCACTGAGGCAGGTCTCTGCTTCCAGGCTTGTTTTGACCCTGGTACCATTCAATTTGGCTACGGATTTATCGGTGATACCGTATTCCGGCCCTACCTGCCGGCGAACTTCAGCTACAGATAACCCCGCCAGATCAACGATTACATGACGACCTCTACATATGATTTCAATCATTTTCCAGGTTTTTGGTTTGGAGTATATTAACGATTATGCGCTTATATGAGCTTGTGTGACTCACTTATCAATGACCTGAATTGATCCGCCAGAGCCTCTTTAAATTCGTTAAATTCTTTCTTGGTTACATACATTGCTGCATAGCCTGTACCGGGACCTACCGGGGCTAATCCCTTTTGTACCACCTCAATCATGGTTTGCGCCTGGTCATTAGCTACCAACTTGCTCCTTACTGACCTGAGATGTTTCCGGATAGTTTCCTCATCACAGTTTGAGTCAGCCTTTATCTTCTCAATGTCATTACCCTCAGTGATGCTGCTTAAAATTTCAGCCTCTCCAGACGAAAGACGAGCTAACAAACTATCCATCTGCTCGCTCAAAGGGGATAAAGCCTCAAATTCTTCCAGTATTCTTGAAGCCACTACGGGCAACAGCAAGAATTCCATCATAGGTTGGCTACCCTGGGCCAGTACCCGGATGAGATCCAGCAGGCGTTCGGGGTCAATATCCTTGGTTAGGTAGGCACTGGCTCCGCACTTGATGGCTGAATAGAGCAACTCTTCATCATCCCTGTCTGCCATTAACATCACCAATACGGAAGGTAAATTCCGTTTGATACGGCGGGTTACCGATGGCCCGTCCAGCTTATCATTTTTGATATTAAGGATAACTATGTTAGGCGGATTGGCTTCAATAAAGGACAGGGCCTCTTCATTATTGGTAGTCTCACCGGTAACTTCAAAATCCTCCTCAGCCGAGAGCGTGAAGTGAATGCCTTCCCGGAATAAAACCTGTGAATCAGATAGAAAAACTTTAATCTTGGTACTTTCCATTTTTCAGATCCCTTTTATTTAGTCGCCATTATTTGATGTTAATTGCACCGGCTCTTTTACGTCTTACCCCCACCACACCCCATACCCTCTCAACCGTACAGATTATGCCAAACGTCTATGGCTACATTATTATGTACTTACATTGGAAACCCAGCAATTACCGAAAGCAGGAAATAAACCGATTAAAAGTAGTAATCTTATCCGTTAACATGCGTATATCAATCATGACTGCGGAGAATAGATGGTAGCATGCCATTCGCTATATCTGCGCTCGTTATGTCAGCCAGTTCAGGGAAGCATCTTGTAACCGATATTACTAACGGGATTACCCCAGACTAAGCTCTTTCTGCACATTAAATAATACTTTTGGAGGTTGTTTAAACTTTACAATTTACCTATCATGATATCGTATTCTGAGCGATACAATTATTCGCCAAAAAATTAGTTTAATAAATTAGGAAATAATGTAATTATGAGCGATTCTACAATCAAACGTCCGCCAAGTGGTGGGGTAAGGTATAGTACAACTGCGGAGCTGCAGGAAAGAATCCAGGCAATATCCCAGTGTACGGTGAAGGTACCAGAAGACGGGCGTAGTATTATTGACCACAAGTTGTATGACCAGATTAAGCAATCGCTGGCCCATGGAGAGTCGTCACTTAACAGAGCAATGCACTTGCCGCCGGA
>Ga0180432_10004328_pt1 | contig 19593 bp, 22 predicted proteins | sample SS_ome_10_FD_132414 | JGI IMG/M metagenome (GOLD analysis project Ga0180432, IMG submission 132414) | Hypersaline lake sediment archaeal communities from the Salton Sea, California, USA - SS_1_MS_2 metaG | ecosystem: Environmental > Aquatic > Non-marine Saline and Alkaline > Hypersaline >...
TACAGAAGTGACCCGGTAAATCGTTGGCGTGGTGCTCCAAGATCCACTTCACAACATTCGCCTTCATATGCCGACGTGCACCGGGCATGCGGAGGAGGATCACACCGGCATGGGCGTGGCCTGAGTGGTAAACCAGTTCGCCGAAATCGGTATCCATCGTGATGACGATCCGTTGCTCTCGCACGGCCCACAACAGAATATCGGTGTCGTTCATACGCGGGTCAACATCGCCGACGGCGGTTGCGTCATGACCTGCCCGGCGCAGATAGTCGACGACTGCTCGGCCGACGTTGAAGTCCACCAGGAAGCGCATTTAGCCGAGCCTTAGGCAGGTTCGGGGACCGGGTAGACTCGCTCGGCGGCAACCAGGTCGGCCGCGTATTGAAGTGCGGCCTGGATGTCCTCTGGCTCAAGTCCGGGGTACTCGGCCAGCAACTCCTCCTGAGGGACTCCGGCGGCGACGTCCAGGACGATTTGCTCCACGCTGATGCGCATACCGCGGATGATCGGCTTGCCAGCTAAGATCTTCGGATCCACGGTGATCCGGGCTCGTAAATTCTCTTGACGGTTCCCTTTCATTGCCATTCCTCCACATTAAGCCTACAGCTTAATTCTAGCACGAATGACATCGTCGGGCAAATCTCGGCTCTCCCCTCTCCACCCTCCAACCGCTCGCTGTGGTCCACCCGGAACGCGCACTGATCCTGCCGCAGGTGGCAGTGGGCGGCGAGGTAGGCACGTCACCGCGCCACTCCCGCCGCGACGGCTCCGCCGCTCAATCCTCCAGGTGCTCGTAGAAGGCCCTGGGCTTGAGCTCGTGGACAGCGGACGCCCGCTCGAAGTCGTCGTTCCGTGCCAGGTGCCGCCGGACATCGATGCACAAGTGGCACTTGGAGATGTACCCGGCGCGGGGCTGGTAGCCGAATCGCCGGCCGAGGTCGTAGAGTGCCTCCAGGTCGGTCAACAGCGCTCGGAGCACGGGGCGCTGGTCCAGATCGATCCCTTCGCGCATGGCGTCGAGCGCCCGGGCGTCGCCCAGGGAGAGGCCGCCGCAGTAGCCTGGGACGAAGTTGCAGTAGTTGTCGACGTGGACGTGCCAGTCGCGGATCAGTTCGCGCCGGCAGGAGGCGCCGAAGAAGTGGTGGGCCGGGCGGCGCTGGTAGAGACGGGCCAGCTTGTAGGGCACACGGCCATTGGCGAACAGCTCGACGTACTGAAGGCCGTGCCCCGCTTGTTCCAGAGCACCAACATAGTCCTCGAAAGACAACGTTCCCCTCAGGCCGAGCTGCCTGAATTGATCGAGGAACAAGCGCTGGTAGACGATCACGTTGCCGCCAGCGAAGACCTCCCGGCTGATCCTGACCGCTCGCTCCGTGCGCTCGAACGGGACCTGCTCCAGGATGAAGGGGTTGGCGCTGATGAGGATGCCGTCAAGCCCGGCGCGCCTGAGCGCAAGCAGCTTCTCGCGGGTCGTTGCGTCGTCCCGGCACCAGAAGCCGTTCGTCTCGACGAACATCGAGGGAATCTCGAGCCGGTCGGCTATGCGCGTGAGCTGGAGCAGCAGATCGAAGTTGAGGAACGGCTCGCCGCCGCTGAAGTGGACGCCCTCGTTGACGCCGATGCGGCCGGGAAGGGGGTATTTCCCGCGCATCGCGGCGGCCAGGTGTGAGAGGACGATCTCGGCGTCCTCTACCGGGAGCCAATCGGCGTCCCACCGGGGCGAGCAGGCGTACATGCAGTGTTTGCAGGTGTTGGTGCACTGGTAGGTGAGGAAGATACCGGCCGAATACGGCTCGGGGATGGTCAGTTTGTTCATAGCCAACATGGCCTCCGTGGGTTGCCTGTGCAATGATCCTAGCTGAACCGGCAGGTGAGGAAACCTGTCCTATACTTCTTCGTACAAATCAGCCCAAAGCCCAGGCTGATTCAATTTGCCCAATACCATCAGGGGGCCAGAGTTACACAACACAGGGCCCCTGTGCTCGACCCAGTTCCTCCGCCAGCGTTTCGGCACTAAAAGGGTGGTCATACCTCGCGCGTAAGCGTGACGGGCCAATTCAGATTGCGACACACCCGCCTGTTGTATTGCCGCGCCAAAGGAGATGCCCCTTCCATTCCTGGCCCTATGCGCGTGATCGTCTTGTACCCATCCGGCAGTGAGGTGGACGTTGCGGATGCTGATCATGCGTCTGCGGACGAAGCAGAATGGTTGCAGGCGGCTGCCTGCAATCCTGCCTTCGCCTTTTTGAAAGAACCGGAGGAAGATATCTACTCAGTGACCGACGGGAAGCCCTTCCATCCATGACGAAGTATAAGAAAGGCTGTTATTCAATGACTTCTCTAAAAAAAGGGTGCTCCAAGGCCCTTCCTCTGGCCGGTTGCCTCACCCGGGGACGGGTTCGGGAGCCTTTTTTCCAGTAGAGCCACGAAAGCCTTTCGCGCTTTTCGTGCCCTTTCGTGAGTTTCGCGGTCCAAGGCCTCTTGTCGGTCTGAGGCGTAGCTTCGCTGGACGCTTACTGGTTCTTTCCTTCTGCCCTCTTTGGTGCCTCAGCCACCTGGCCTACGACCCGCGCCAGGTCATCCAGCGCCTCCGCCAGTTCCTCCACCAGCGGGTGGTCGCCCAGCCGCTCCCGGGCGATCTGCAGAATCTGGCGGTAGTGATCCAGCATCGCGTCCGGACCGCGGTTGAAGCGCTCCCAGACCTGGGGTCCCTCGCGGCGGGCGTCCAGGATGATGGAGCGGACGTTGTGCAACGTGTCGGCCACTTTGACCGCGGCGGCCTCTGTGCTTGCCTGGCGCATGTGCTCCAACCCCTCCCGCTTGCGTACCTCCCACGGTCGCTTTATCCCCCGCGCGTCCCGCTTGCGCTCCGACAGCGCGGCCACGATCTCCGCCACGCGTGGGCCGAACCCCTCCTCTATCTCGGCCAGCGCGTAGCCCTGGTCCTCGACGACGTCGTGCAGCAGCCCGGCGATGGCCACGTCGGTGGGAAAGCCGTGGCGCAGCAGGATGACGGACACGTGAACCGGGTGGGTCACGTACGGCAGGTCGGTTCCTTTGCGCTTCTGACGCCGGTGAGCAGTGGCCGCCAGCCGCAGCGCCATCTCGTAGCGTTCGTAGTATCCCGATCGAGAGCTCATGCTTCCTGCCTACCCACTCACGGCCAGGGCGAAGGCGCGCACGAAGCGCTCGTCGGCGCGCTGGCCTGGGGGGAACTTCTCCCGCAGCCGGTAGTTGCGCCGCATCCTGCGCCCGATCGAGCCTTGCCACCGCTCACCACCAGTCGCGTCTCGGCCAGCGTGAGCGCCTCGACCGGGCAGACGTTCACGCAGCCGCCACAATAGGTACACCGTTCGCGATCAACCGCGATCATTTTGACCTCCGATAACACACGCACCACGCCCCACGGACCACGCACCACGACTCATCACTCATCTGCGCTGCGCCAACTCCCCCATAAAATGAATCGCCGTCTCGATCCCCTTGTAGAAGTTGGGCAGGTGGAACTTCTCGTTGGGAGCGTGCAATCGGTCGTCGGGCAGGCCGAAGCCCATCAGGACGGTCTCGATTCCCAGGACTTTCTGCAGGGTGGCGACGACGGGGATCGAGCCTCCCCCCCGGACGAACAAGGGGTCCTGGCCGAAGGCCTCGGCGTAGGCCTGGGACGCCGCCTTCATGGCCTGGCTGTCGCGACGGACGATGGCGCCCTCCCCGCCGTGCAAGTCTCGCACCTCGACGGTGACCGTGGGGGGCGCGATCTCGGCCAGGTGATCCTGGAACAGTTGTGTGATGCTGGCCGGATTCTGATCCGGCACCAGTCGCATGGAGATCTTGGCGAAGGCTTTGCTCGGCAGCACCGTCTTGGTGCCCGACTGGATGTATCCCCCCCATATGCCGTTGACATCTAGGGTGGGGCGGGCGGTCGTGCGCTCGACGATGGTGTAGTCCGGCTCGCCCCAGTCGGCCTTGACCCCCGTCTCCTGGAGCCAGGCCTGGCGGTCGAAGGGAGCCGCCCTGGCCAGCTCCTCCCGCTCCGTGGCCTCCAGCTCCCGCACCTGGTCGTAGAAGCCCGGAATCGTGATGTGGCCGTTCTCGTCCTGGAGGCTGGCGATCATAGCACACAGGGCGTTGATCGGGTTGTGCACCGCGCCCCCGTAGGCTCCTGAGTGCAGGTCGTGGTCGGGGCCGGTGACCTCGACCTCGACGTAGGCCAGCCCGCGCAGGGCATAGACGATGGAGGGCGTGTCTTTGTCCAAGATGTGGGTGTCGGAGATCACGCCTACGTCGGCGGCCAACAGGTCAACGTGCTCGCGGATGAAGGGCTCCAGGCTGGGGCTGCCCGATTCCTCCTCGCCCTCGAACATGCACTTCAGGTTGATCGGAGGCCTGCCCGCCGTCTCCTTGAACGCCTGCGCCGCTTTGACGTGCACGTACAACTGTCCTTTATCGTCGGAGGCTCCCCGGCAGAAGAGGTCGTCGCCGACGAGCGTGGGCTTGAACGGCGGCGTGTCCCATAGCTCCAGCGGATCGGGTGGTTGCACGTCGTAGTGGCCGTAGATGAGGACCGTGGGGGCCGTGGGGCCGGCGTCCAGCCACTCGGCGTAGACGATCGGGTGCCCGGCCGTGGCCATCACGTCGGCCTGGGGAAACCCCGCGGCCAGCAGCTTGTCTCGCAGCCACGTCGCCGCACGCCGGATGTCCGGTTTGTGCTCCGCCTGCGTGCTGACGCTGGGGATGCTCAGAAACTCCTTCAGTTCGCTCAGAAATTGCTCTCGATTGGCCTGCGCGTACGCGATAGCGTTCATCTTGTCACCTCGTCAAAGTAAGAATCCTTGTCTACCTGCGCTGATGTGCGTCTAATGAAGCGATCTCGTGCAAGGGGCGCGAGGGCGCTTGGGCATCGAACCACTCTTCGATCAGACGGTGTGAAATGGAGATCGCCGTGGGAAGTTGAAGGCTTCCCTCCTGCAGTCCTTCTTGTATCTCCTGCCGCGAGAACCAACGCACGGTCTCCAGCTCGCCGTCGTTGAGATGAATGTCCTCGCTGGCTGCCTGGGCTGTGAACCCCAACATGAGGGACTTGGGAAACGGCCAGGGCTGGGACGAGTGGTAGTGGACCGCCTGGAGCGAGACCCCGGTTTCCTCCGCCACCTCGCGCGCGACGGCCGCCTCCAGGCTTTCCCCCGGCTCGACGAATCCAGCGATGATCGAGTGCAGGCCCGCCGGCCAGAACGCCTTCCGCCCCAGCAGGCAGCGCTCCCCCGACGTCACCAGGACGATGATGGCGGGGTCGGTGCGGGGGAAGTGCTCCTGTCCGCACCGGGGATTGGTGCACACCTGCACGTGCCCGCCCTCGGCGCTCGTGGTGGGACTGCCGCACTTCCCGCAGAACTGTTGACGGCGGTGCCAGTAGGCCATGGCACGCGCGTAGGCCAGCAGCGCGCCCTCCCACGGATCGAGCAGGGCGCCCACGTGCCTTAGGTTTCGAAACCAACCCAGCTTCGTCAGCGCCTCAGGAGGCGGCCCGTCGCCGGGGGGGAACCCGACGGCGAAATAGGCGCCGGGCAACGGGTTGCACGCAACCCGTGTCGCACGTAACCCAGGTGGCCCGTGCCTCTCTTGATGTTGAGGGGACGCCTCCCTTTCGTGTGCTTGTCCCGGCACTTGTCCTAGCAGGACGATCGATTCCGCCTGCTGCGTCAGCCCGTCGATCTCTCGACGCGCCAGGAAGCGCGCCCGTGGGACCGGCTCTTCCGTGAACAGGTTCTCAGATTGCCATACCGGGACGAAATGGGTGCCGGGATCCTGGAGCTGGCGCTCTACCCAGGCGCTGTCCCGGCGTTTGTGGGTGACCCGGTCCAGCTCAAAGGTCACGAAGAGGTTCGGCGCGGGGCCTTGATGGGGGTCCATCGCTGTCACATGGCCTCTTCAATCCCGTCCAGCGTCTTCAGCACGCGTTGGCGGTACGTCGTGTCGCGGTCGGACAGTTCTGGAGAGAGCCGGGCCCCCTCCTCCCAGAAGTGACGTGCACCGCGTCCCATCTGCGTGCCACGGGCCGTGTGCATGTCGAGTGCGTAATCGGGGATGGTGGGCAGCAGGCGTCCGCTCTCGATTTCGTGCTTCAGCCAACAGATCATCTCGTCGCTGGAGCGATCTTTGTGGCATGAGCACAGATAACGTACGGCGTGGGTGGCGAAAAGAAGCCGTTCCCCATCGCTGCGGTCGAGCGACCGGGCCATCTGGTGTAGGGTGTGGATCAGGACGGGCGCCTGCACATTGCCATAGCCCACGTCCTCGACCGAGATGACCGCCAAGCGTTTCCACAGATATGCCTCTAGCTCTGGGCTGGTGGTCGCCATTTCGTACGCCAACGCGGCGGCGTTTTCGGTGTGGCCGCGGCGTATCTCTTTCTGCAGGGCCGAGATGACTTCGTCGGCTGGGAAATCGTGGCGAGTCCGTACGTTGACCCATGGGTCGTGACTGGCTTGGGTGGTCATATGTTATCTCTCCTCTCTCGGATGGTCTCTACCCGCTGAGGGCGTAGTTGGCCGCACCCGGCGGCGATGGCTCCACCGCGACGCTGGCGCATGGTGTGGGGGATGTGGGCCCGATCCAAGGCCGCCGCGAAGGCCTCCATCGCCGCCGCCGTGGAGGGCCTCTGGTCGTAATCCGGGGTTGGGTTCAACCGCATCAGGTTGACGTGTGCCGGCAGTCCCGCCAGGCGCGCCGTCAGAGCCTCGGCCTGCTGCGGAGTGTCGTTGACGCCGTCGATCATGATCCACTCGAACATGACGCGCCGCTGGGTCTGAGTGGTGTAGTGCGCCACCGCCGCGAACAGGTCGTCGAGGGGATAGCGCTGGTTGATCGGCACCAACTGGTTGCGCAGCGCGTCGGTCGCGGCGTGTAGGGAGATGGCCAGGCCGATGTTCAGACTCTCGTCGCTCAGCCGCTCGATCCCGGGCGCGATGCCCACCGTGCTGAGTGTGATCCGCCGCTGGGCCAGGCCGAAGCCACGCTGGTCGGTCAACCGCCGCATGGCGGCCAGGACCTGCTCGTAGTTCAGAAGCGGTTCCCCCATTCCCATCAGCACGACGTTCGACAGTTTCCTCCCTCTGGTCGCTAACTCGCGCTGCAGATGCAGCACCTGGGCTACGATCTCCCCGCTGGTGAGCTGGCGCACGAACCCCATCTGACCGGTGGCGCAGAAGGGGCAGCCACAGGCGCAGCCTATCTGAGTGGAGATACATCCGCTGCGTCGCTTGAGGTAGCGCAGCAACACAACCTCGATCTGCTCCCCATCTGCCAACTGCAGGAGGTCTTTGCGCGTCTCCCCATCGGGGGCCTCCTGGCGGGCTAGCACCGAGGGCACCAGGAAAGACGTCTCTGCCGCCAGGCGTTCCCGCAACTCCTGGGGCAGGGTCGCCATCTCCTCGAAGGCGGTTGCCGTACGCCGATAGAGGGAATCCCATATCTCTCGGGCGTAGAAGCCGGGCGCTCGGTGCTGGGCGGCGGGAGAGCACAGGTCATCCCAGGACGCGATCAGTGCCTCGATCTCCGCAAGGCTCAGGTTGTAAAGATCAACCTTTGGCGCTCCATTCGGATGGTTTCTATCCGCCGGATGGTTCCTATCCGCCTTAGCCATGATCGGGAGACGATTGTAACATAGCGCATCGGGCAACGCAAGTTGATGCATCGGGTTGGGGGTGGAATTGGGCGGCTTGCGATGGCCGCGATGTGACGTATAATTAAACGGGTGGTTTCTATCCGCCCAGGCGACGTTCGCTGGTGGTAACAACTCAGCCACTGCTCGAAGTCCCCGTCCTCGGGGACCACTTGGATAAGGCACATCTTTGCCAGCCTGAGCAGTTGCCGCTGGTTCAAGTTGACGAAAGGAGTCGCAATGGGAATGGAAATGATCAGTAGAGAGATGCCCATCGGCGAGGTGGTGCAGAAGTATCCCCAGACGGTCGAGGTCTTCCTGCGTCACGGACTGATGTGTTTTGGCTGTGCTATCGCTCGCTTTGAGAATCTGGGGCAGGGTGCCATGGCTCACGGCATCGACGTTGAGACGCTGGTGAATGATCTCAACGCTGCTGTATCTCAGGCGGGCGACCTGGCTGACTGACCAATCCCCTGGAGTGGGGCGTGGGTCAATGTGGTTGGACCGCCTGCATCTTGCAGGCATGCCGCCATGAGTAGCAGCGGGCGGGAGGCGCTTACGTACAGTCCTGTGTCATCGGCGGCGCGAAAGCGACTACGTCGCCCTCGACCAACGGGCGCTCCAATTGCTCCTGCTCCCACACGTGGGCCTGGTTGACCAGGAGCAGCACGAAAGGGGGGGCGTTTGTCTCAAGCGGCGACAGCACCCGTTCGACGAAGGGCGGGGAGACCACGCCCCGCAGGGCGGTCAACAGATCGCGTAGCGAGGCCCCTTCTTCCAAGGCCAGGCTCAGCGTGTGGCGGCCGGCCAGTGCGCGGAACGGCCCGGAGAATCGGACGGTGACGTTCATATCGCTCACATATCCCTCATAGGACCCGCATCTCCAAAGTGCGGGTTCGCATACTCACCGCTTGTGCTGCAGAAACCAATCGTAGAGCGCTGGATCCTCGTACGTCTGTGTCCACGAGTCGTGCTCGGCCTCGGGGTAGATCGTGAACCGCACGTCGCCGCCGCAGGCTTTGAGCGCGTCCATCATCTCCTGGGAGGCGGCGAGAGGGACGACGGGGTCTTTCGCGCCGTGGAAGACCCATACAGGGACGTCTTTCAGCACGCACACCTTCTCGGGATCGCCCCCGCCGCAGATGGGTGCGACGGCTGCGAAGCGCTCCGGGTATCGCGTCGCCAGGTGCCACGCGCCGTATCCCCCCATGCTCAAGCCCGTCAGGTAGATGCGGTCAGGGTCCACCGCGTATCTCGCCAAGATTTCATCCAGCAGTGCGTTTAGAGCCTCGATCTCCAGCGGCCACATGGTGTCTTCGGGGCATTGCGGGGAGACAGTGATGAACGGAAAATCCTCCCGTTGTTCTACAACCTTGGGAATGCCATGTTTCTTGATCATCTCCACGTCGTCCCCCCGTTCTCCTCGTCCGTGGAGGAACAAGATCAGAGGCCACTCCTTTTGGTCAGTGCCGTAGTCTGGGGGCAGATGTAGAAGATAACTCAGGTGTACCGTCTTTGTGATCTGTGTCTCGAATGTATGAGCTTGTTGACTCATCGGCAAGTATTCTCCTTAGTTCTGCTGTTCCTTTGTCAAATTGTAGTGATTCACCTTGGGCTCGCAGTGGATGAACATCCGCTGCTGGGGGCAGAATCGAACCCGTTTAGCCTCCGCAAAGCTGCTAGGCAGAATGAATGCAGGATGCACACAGGACGCACATTGTCATCCAGCAGGAGCAGGTGGATAAATTCATGTTCCGTTCGTAGTCGGCGATTCATCGCCGTGTCAGCGCACGGAAGGTGCGCACGACGAGCTAAACTGCCTTGCCATACACTGAAACTGGCCTCTACGATACCCTGGGGCCAAACGTGACATTTTGTCCAGTTGTGAGCGCTCAGCGACCGGCGCCTTGATGTTGAGGTGCCGGTCACCTGGTACGTGATGTCTCTTCGTCGCTGGCGTCCACGAGCTTGAGGGCCAGATCCTCGATTTGCCTGCGGTGCTCAAGTTTCTTCCACCAGGCCCGGGGGATGGCCTCCGCGCCCAGGTAGGCCCCCGAGACGGCGCAGGCCATGGCACCCAATGTGTCCCGATCCCCGCCGTTCAGCGTCGCGCACAGCAGGCAGGCCTCGAACGACTGAGGATGGCGCAGAAAGGCGTAGAGCGCGAACGGCAGTGACTCGTGCACGGCCACGTTGCGGCCCAGTCGCCGGGCCGCGTCCGGAGGGGCGCACCTGGTGGCGATCAGCCTTCTGACCAGCGCCATCTTGTCCCTCATCTCCGGCGTCCGGGCGAAACTGGTGATGCCTTGGGTGAATTCCTCAAATGGAAATGGCTCCTGCGGGTCCAATGTCACCGCCTGGGCGACGGCCCAGGCCTGGACGGCGGCGCCGTCTACCCCGATGGGATGCGCGTGGGTCACGGATGCGGAACGCCGGGCCTCCTTGTAAAGGTCGGGTGAGTTGTGAAAGAACAGTCCGACCGGCGCGATCCGCATGGCTGCCCCGTTGCCGAATGAACCTTCGCCGCCGAACAGGCTGCGGGCCGCTTCCTCGTAGGACGCTTCCTCCCTTTCTACCCTTGAGAAAACGGTGGGGGGGCCGGCCGCATATCCCCGCCAGGGTTCCCGCTTGAAGTTCGCCCGGAAGGTGTCCCCCACGTGCTGAGGGTCGAGCCCGCCAGCCTGGACGATAGATTCGGCCAGGCCGATCGCCATGGCCGTGTCGTCCGTGTAGACCAGCGTGTCCCGCTGCGCGATCTTGGTGCGCAGGTCCGCTTCTTTGTGGGCCCGGAAGGCCATCTCGCCGATGGCGTCTCCCAGGGCACTGCCCACCATTCCGCCGAGGAACTTGGATCTCAAATTCATGAAGGCCGCCGTCTGGGTGAGAGCCACTGAGGCTGTGCAGGTAGTATAGCACACTCCATAGCTTGGGACAATCTTCCGTCTTCCCGCTCGAGCGACGGGTGTTTAAGTCTATGTTTGAAGGTCTGTCTGAAGGTCTGAAGGTCTGAAGGACAGCAAGCGCGACGCCCCACCTGAACTCGGGTGGGGCGCTCTACTGGTAGCCCCAAGGGGAGTCGAACCCCTGTTTCCGGCTTGAGAGGCCGGCGTCCTGGACCACTAGACGATGGGGCCACGCGGGCGCTATTCTACCAGCCTCGCCTCGTTTTGTCAAACGGCCCGTGGCGTGTTATACTTCGACGTTGCTGATGTAGAGTAGACTGACAAGGTCATGTTTCGTTCGTAGTCGGCGATTCATCGCCGTGTCAGCGCACTGAAGATGCGCACTACGAGCCAAACTGCCTTGCTATACACTGAAACTGGCCTCTACGATACCGTGTTAAACGTGACATTGTCTAAGTAGGCAGGTCGAAGTAGGCAGAATGAGGGTGACCGCGTATGCTAGAGCAAATTGAGGTTTCAACTCAGGGCCATCAGGCTTTCCACGACATCACCGCCCAGGTGCAACAGGTCGTCAAGCGCAGTGGGATGCAGGAGGGAATGTGCTTCGTCTTCTGCCCTCACACTACGGCCGGCGTGACGCTGAACGAGAACTGGGACCCCGACGTGCAGCATGATATTGGGGTGGGGCTGGATGCTCTCTCCCCCCGGCGCCCCGAGTATCGCCACGGCGAGGGGAACTCCCCGGCCCATCTCAAGTCCTCGTTGGTGGGGGCTGCCCAGTTCGTGCCGGTCATCGGCGCCAAGCTGGCGCTGGGCACCTGGCAGGGCATCTATCTGGCCGAGTTCGACGGGCCTCGCCGGCGCAAGGTCCTGGTCAACGTAAGCGCGGGTTAAGGTAGAGGTATCCCTCAGGTTGCTTGCAACACGGTTGCTTGCAACACGGTGCCCAAGGAGGAGTTTTCGAGTCCCATGCAGATTGACCTGGACCGGCTGGAGCGTCTCCTGCCGACGGTGCGGAAGCCGGGTCGTTACGTCGGCGGCGAGTATAACAGCGTCGTCAAGGACTGGGATGGGGGCGGAGGTCGCCCTGACCGGGCCTCGCTCGTGCGCTTCTGCTTGGCTTTCCCCGACGTCTATGACCTGGGAATGTCCAACCTGGGGTTGGCGATTCTATACGACGCCCTCAACGCGCTGCCGGACGTGCTGGCCGAGCGCGCCTATATGCCGTGGGTGGATATGGTCGCGGCATTGCGGGAGGCGCGCATCCCGCTCTACAGTCTGGAGAGCAAACGACCCCTGGGCGACTTCGACATCATCGGCTTCAGCCTGCCCTACGAGCTGCTTTACACCAATATGCTGGAGATGCTGGCCCTGGCGGGGATTCCGCTGCGCGCCGACGAGCGGGACGAACGACATCCGCTGCTGATCGCCGGGGGCCACGCCACGTTCAACCCCGAGCCCGCCGTGGATTTCGTGGATGCCTTCGTCATCGGCGACGGGGAGGAGGTGGTCGTCGAGATCGTGCAGGCCTTTCGGGAGGTGCGGGAGGAGCCGCGAGAGGTCCAGTTGCGAGCCCTGGTGCGCCTTCCCGGCGTCTACGTGCCCCGCTTCTACAGCGTGCGTTACAGCGCCGATGGCACGGTCGCGGCGATTGCGCCCCAGACCCCGGAGGCCCAACTGCCGGTGCTCAAGCGGATTGTCTCTCCCTTGCCCCCGCCGCCGACGCGTCTCGTCGTGCCCACGGTGGACGTGGCGCACAATCGGGCTATGGTCGAGATTCAGCGCGGCTGCACTCGGGGCTGTCGTTTCTGTCACGCCGGGATGATCGCGCGACCCGTGCGGGAGCGGCCCGTTGATCAGGTGCTGGAGGCGATTGAGGCGACGTTGCCCCAGACGGGCTTCGAGGAGGTGGGCCTGTTGTCGCTCTCGTCGTCCGACTATTCCGGTATTGAGCGCCTGGTGCGGTCTATCGTCGAGCGCTTCGGCGATGTGCATCTCTCTATCTCGCTGCCTGCGCTGCGGCCTGATAGCTTCTCCGTCGCGCTGGCCGAGGCCGTCGCGCAGGGGCGGCACACCGGGTTCACCTTTGCCCCGGAGGCGGCGACGGAGCGGATGCGGGCCATCATCAACAAGCCCATCTCCACCGACCACATGCTGGACGTGGCGCGGGAGGTGTTCAAGCGCGGCTGGCGCACGATTAAGTTGTACTTCATGATCGGGTTGCCGGGGGAACGGATGGAGGACGTGCGCGCCATCGCTGAGCTGGCGCAGGCGGTGTATGCGTTGGGGCGGAAGGTGCATGGTCGCCGGGCACGGGTCAACGTCAGTGTGAACACCTTCGTGCCCAAGCCCCACACTCCATTTCAGTGGGTCGGGTTGGCCCCGGCCCCCGCTGTTCGTCAGAAGCAGGCCCTCCTGCGGCGGGAGCTGCGTGGACGGGGGCTGAAGCTATCCTACGGCGACGCTGAGGCGACCCTGTTGGAGGCTGTGCTTGCCCGGGGAGATCGACGGCTGGGTGCGGTGGTGCAGCGGGCCTGGGAACTAGGGGCCTGCTTCGATGCCTGGGACGAGCGGCGAGATTCCGAGGCCTGGAGGCAGGCTTTCGAGGAGGCGGAAGTCGATCCCGACTTTTATGCCCGTCGTGAGCGCTCCTCCGACGAGACCTTCCCCTGGGAGGTGGTCAGCACGTGCGTGCGTAGGGCGTTCCTATTGGACGAGTGCCGGCACGCTCAGCGCGAGGAGACGCTGGATGATTGTCGGGAGCATTGTCACGGCTGCGGGATTCTCACGGCTTTTGGTGACGATTGGTCCGAGGAGTGGCGCTGCCCCCCGCAGAGAGAATGAGAGGAGCCAACGGTGAAAGATCCACGGGTGGAGAAACTGGCTGATGTGCTGGTCAATTACTCGGTCGCGGTGCGGCCAGGTGACAAGGTGTTGGTGCGGGGGGCGGCCGTTGCTGCGCCCCTGCTTAAGGCTGTCTATGCCGAGGTGCTGCGGGCGGGAGGATATCCGTTGATGCTGGTCTCCCTGCCTGAGGCGGATGAACTGCTGTTCCGTCACGCTTCGGACGAGCAATTGCAGCACGTGCCTGAGCCGTATAAGCTGGCTTTGGAGACCTATGACGTCAGTATCGGGGTCAAGGGGGCGGAGAATACCAAGGCGCTGAGCGGTGTGGATCCAGGCAAGGTTGTGCTGCGCAATCAGGCTCAGGCAGGGTTGATGAAAATTTACATGCAGCGCGCCGCTTCTGGCGATTTGCGCTGGGTCGGCACCCTGTTCCCCACGCACGCCTATGCCCAGGACGCCGAGATGAGCTTGAGCGAGTACGAGGATTTCGTCTATGGGACTTGCCTGCCGGATATGGAAGATCCGGTGGGATACTGGCGTCGCTTCTCGGCTTGGCAGCAGAAGATCGTGGACTGGCTCAGGGGCAAGGAATGGGTGCACGTCGTCGGTCCAGAGACCGACCTACGCTTGAGCATCGCCGGGCGCGTCTTTATCAACAGCGATGGAAAGCACAATATGCCCAGCGGCGAGGTCTTCACCGGTCCGGTGGAGGACAGCGTCGAGGGTCACGTCCGCTTCTCCTATCCCGCCATTTACCAGGGACGGGAAGTGACGGGTGTGCGGCTGCGGTTTGAGGGTGGCCGGGTCGTCGAGGCAAGCGCCGAGAAGAACGAGCAATTCCTGCTCAAGACGCTTGATACGGATGAGGGGTCGCGATACCTGGGAGAGTTTGCCATCGGCACCAATGAAGGGATCACTCGCTTCACCCGTCAGATTCTGTTCGATGAGAAGATAAACGGCAGTTTCCACGTTGCCTTGGGGGCCGGCTATCCGGAGACGGGCAGCAAGAACGAATCGGGGATTCACTGGGATATGATCTGCGATCTGCGTGACGGGGGCGGGATCTGGGTGGATGGTGAGTTGTTGTATGAGAACGGAGAGTTTGCGATCGAGTTCTGACTCGGGTGTGGATATGGACGTTTGTCGCTTACGTGTCACGTTTTCTAAACGCGGGTGGTTGGCCTATACCTCACATCTGGATCTGGCTCGGGCCTGGGAGCGGAGCCTGCGCCGGGCGGGGGTGGGCTTGGCCTACTCCGGCGGGTTCAACCCTCGGCCTAAGCTCCACCTGGCGGACGCCTTGCCGCTGGGACACATCGGTGAGGCGGAACTGATGGACGTCTGGCTGGAGAGCGCCATGTCGGTGGAGGGTTTCGCCAGGGCATTGGTCCCTGTGTTGCCCGGCGGTCTGGCGATCAGCCAGGTATGCCGGGTGAGCTTGAAAGAGCCAGCGCTGCAGACCCGGGTCGTGTCGGCGGAATACCGGGTGACGGTCGATTGGAAGGAATCGGCCGGAGAGGTTGAGGCGCGTGTCGAGCGAGTGTTGACGGCGACGGAGCTGCCGCGAGAGCGGCGCGGCCGGCGCTACGACCTGCGACCGCTGATCGAGCGCTTGTGGCTGGAGCAGGCGGGTGGGGAAGAAGTGGTGCTGGGGATGCAACTGGCGACCCGACCGGGGGCCACTGCGCGCCCCGAGGCGGTGCTGGGGGCGTTGGGAATGGATGGCGCGTTTGCACGCTATCGTCGTCGACGCTTGTTGCTGACCGATGTATCGGATAGTTGACAAAACGGGGAGATTCGGTATAATCTCCATAGGTGGCCGGGCCGGTAGGCACGGCCGCGTATCGTGCATAAGGGAGGACATATCGTGTATGCGGTTGTGAAGTCGGGTGCTCGACAGTACCGGGCCAGCGTGGGTGATACGTTTCTCGTTGAACGTCTGCCCGCTGATGTCGGCCAGCAAATTGAGTTGGATGAGGTGTTGTTGATCGCCGGCGACGATCAGGTCGAGATTGGCCAGCCCACCGTTGAAGGGGCCAGGATGCTGGTGACGGTGGTCGCCCAGGAGAAGGGGCCTAAGGTTTGGATTTTCAAGTATCATCCCAGAAAGCGCTATCGCCGGCGCGCTGGTCACCGGCAGCGTTACACGCGACTGCGGGTGGATGAGATTGTGATGTAGGAGGGTGTGAGATGGCGCACAAGAAAGGTGCCGGCCGTAGCCGCAATGGACGTGATAGTCGATCGAAGCGGCTGGGTGTGAAGAAGTACGCTGGGGAAGCTGTGCGCGCGGGCCATATTATCGTGCGGCAGCGCGGGATGCGCATTAAACCGGGCCAGAATGTGGGGGTAGGGAAGGACTATACCATCTTCGCTACCACCGATGGCCTTGTGCGTTTTGAGTACGTTCGTGGGGGCCGCAAGCAGGTCAGCGTGCACCCGGCGTGAGTGTTAGGAAGTAGCTATGAAAGAAGATATTCATCCTGAGTTCTATCCCGAAGCCCAGGTGGTCTGTGCCTGTGGCAATACGTGGACGGTAGGTTCGACAGAGCCCATGATTCGTACGGATGTCTGCTCCAAGTGTCATCCTTTCTTCACCGGTGAGCAGCGTATCGTGGATTCCGGCGGGCAAGTGGAACGCTTTATGAGGAAGCTGAGGCGACGTGAGCGAATGTTGGCCGAGGTGGAGGAACGCAAGGCCCGCGAGACCTCGCCCGAACTTCCGATTGTGGAGCTCGACATCCGCTCTCGTCCCAAGAAGGTGTTGGCCGGTGCTGGGCTTGAGAAAGTAGGCGACGTGCTGGCGAAGTTGGAAGAGGGAGACGAAGCCTTGACCAATCTGAAGGGATTTGGCCTCAAGTCCCTGGCGACGCTGAAGAAACGGCTGCGAGCACGTGGCTTCGTCTTGCCGGGGGATGAGGTGCCGGAGGATGGAGACGAGGAAGTGGAGGAGGCTACGGATTAGGAGGGCGGTAGACAATCTATAAGGGCAGGTGGTGCGTCTGAAAAGCGTACTGCATCTGCCCTTGTTTTATTGTGGGGCGTCAAATGTATGGAAAACCCAAGGGTGGATGGATTGAGGTCGTCTGTGGGAGCATGTTCTCCGGCAAGACGGAGGAGTTGATCCGGCGGGTGCGCCGGGCGCAGATCGCTCGTCAGAAGGTGCAGGTTTTCAAGCACAGCCTGGACGCGCGCTACGCTCAGCAGGAGGTGGCTTCTCATAACGGCATGCAGCTGGGGGCCGTGCCCGTGGAGGACACGTCCCGGCTGCGGACGTTGATCGAACCGGACACCACCGTGGTTGCTATAGATGAGGCGCAGTTCTTTGACCGGGACGTGGTCGCGCTGTGCGAGAACCTGGCCAATGATGGAATGCGGGTGATCGTCGCTGGACTGGACATGGATTTTCGAGGAGAGCCCTTTGGGGTGATGCCAATGCTCATGGCTCAGGCGGAGCGGGTGGATAAGCTACAGGCCATTTGTGTGGTCTGCGGTGGCCCTGCCAGCCGTACCCAGCGGCTTATCAACGGGCAACCGGCGGCTTACGACGATCCGGTGATCTTGGTGGGAGCGGACGAGGTGTACGAAGCTCGGTGTCGTGGTTGTCACCGGGTGAGAAAATCCCGTGCCTAGAATGGTAGAATTGCGGAGCGCAAAGGAGCAAGACGAATGGGGTTGCGTGACGATGTGGAGAGGGTTTTAATATCAGAGGAAATGCTGCACGCCCGGGTGGCGGAGCTGGGGCGGGTGATCGATGCCACCTACGCCGCTGCCGCTCCTCCTCCGCTCTTGATCTGTGTGCTTAAAGGGGCGTTCATATTCCTGGCCGATCTGGTGCGTCACGTAGAGATACCCCACGAGGTGGACTTCATGGAGATTTCCTCCTATGGTTCGGGGACGGAGAGTAGCGGCGTGGTGCGTATCCTCCTCGACTTGGAACAGAACATTGAGGGAAGGCATGTGTTGATTGTGGAGGACATTGTCGACTCGGGCCGCACGTTGGATTACATCACGCGCAATTTGCGGACGCGGGGACCGGCCACGCTGCGGGTGTGTGCGCTCTTGAGCAAGTCGTCGCGGCGCGAGGTTGAAGTGCCCCTTGACTTCGTGGGTTTTGAGGTGCCCGATGAGTTTGTGGTGGGCTATGGGCTGGACTTCGCTGAGGAGTACCGGCAGTTGCCGTTCATCGGAGTGTTGAAACAGGAAGTGTATCGAGGGCGGAGTTAATCCTGGCGTCGAAATTGACTTTGGTAGAGTTCGTAGTATAGACCTTCCGCTGTTAGCAGCTCCTCGTGTGTACCTCGCTCAACGATGTGGCCTCGCTCAAGCACCAGGACTTGGTCGGCATTGCGTACGGTGCTCAGGCGATGGGCGATGACGAAGGATGTGCGTCCTTTGAGCAACTTGCCCAGGGCGCGCTGGATCAACATCTCGGTGCGGGTGTCCACGCTGGAGGTCGCCTCGTCGAGAATCAGGATGCGAGGATCGGCCAGTATCGCGCGAGCGATGGCGATCAGTTGGCGCTGTCCCAGGCTTAGATTGTGCCCGCGCTCCCCCAGTTCGGTCTGGTAACCGTCCGGCAGGCGCGTGATGAATTGGTCTGCATTTGCCAGCTTGGCGGCCTCGATGACTTCCTGATCGTCTGCCCCCAGTCGTCCGTAGCGGATGTTGTCTATGACCGTGCCGGAGAAGAGAAACGTATCCTGCAAAACCATCCCTATCTGTTTGCGTAGGCTGTCGCAGGTTACCTCGCGTATGTCGTGGCCGTCCACCCGTATTGTACCCTGGCCCGGAGGGACGTCGTAGAAGCGGGTCAGCAGACTGATCAGCGTCGTCTTGCCCACACCGGTCGCTCCCACCAGCGCGATCGTCTGACCGGGTTCTGCTGTCAGGTGGATGTCCTGCAGGACCGGTTCTTCTTCCAGGTAGGCGAACGTGACGTGATCGAATTCAACCCGCCCCTGGATGGTGGGCAAATCCAAGGCGTCAGGGGCGTCGATGATATCGGGCTGGGTGTCAAGCAGCTCGAAGATGCGCTCGGCGCCGGCAAGCGCCGACTGGAATTGGGTATAGAGGTTGGCGATGCCCCGGATCGGCTCGTAGAAGCGACGCACGTAGGTGAGAAAAGCGACGATCACACCTATGCTGACCAGTGGGGGATCGAAGGCCAGCGCCAGGTAGCCTCCGTAGCCAGCTACGATGCCCAGGGCGATCGTGCTGAGCACGTCGAGGGCGGGGGAGAAGGCGGAGACGATAGACTGGGCCTCGACGTTGGCGTCGCGATTGGAGGCGTTGAGGGCCTCGAACTCACTTACGTTTTCCTCTTCCCGGGCGAAGGCTTGCACCTCACGTACAGCAGCGATGTTCTCCTGTAGCTCTGCGCTCACCTCGCCGATGGTCTGACGGGTGCGACGAAAGGCGGCCCGTGCTCGCCGGGAGAAAACGGTGGTGGTCAGAACCATGATCGGGAGGACGGTGAAGCTGGCGGCGGCCAGCCGCCAGTTGAGGCTGAGCATAGAGACGACGATGCCGGCCAGCGAGAGTCCCATGCTCACCAGCCGCACAGCCCCCCCGCTGAAGACCTGGTTAATGACCTGGGTGTCGTTGACCAGGCGGGACATCAGGTCACCGGCCTCGTGCTGGTCGAAGAACTTGAGCGAGAGAGTCTGGATACGCTCGAAGATCTCTGTCCGCATGTGAAGCAGCACCTGTTGCCCCGTCAGGGCCATCAAGTAGAATTGCCCCGCGGTGGCAGCCCAGTCTAGAAGGTAACTGCCGAGCAGCAGGATCATCGTGACGTTTAGACCTGTGGACCGGTCGACGTCTCTGGGCAGGAGTCGTTCCAACCAGGCTGGAAGAGGCTGATCTCCGGGTGAGATGAACTGATCTACCGCCACGCCGGTTAAGTAAGGGGCGGCGACTCGCAGCATTGTGCTGACGATGATCAATGTGGCCAGCGCGACCAGCAGCCCCCAGAATGGTCGGAAATACTCCATCAAGCGGCGTAGGGTTTTGCCCACTTCTAGGGGTTTGCTTGGCTCTCGAGCCAGACCTCGCATATGTCTGCCGCCAAACATCAGGGTGTCGCCTCCTGGTCTTGGGTCACGCCTTCCTCCAGTTGCGAGTAGTAGATTTCCGCATAGATGGGGCTCTCTTGTAGCAGTTTTTCGTGCGTGCCCCGTGCTA
>Ga0180432_10004329_pt1 | contig 19591 bp, 18 predicted proteins | sample SS_ome_10_FD_132414 | JGI IMG/M metagenome (GOLD analysis project Ga0180432, IMG submission 132414) | Hypersaline lake sediment archaeal communities from the Salton Sea, California, USA - SS_1_MS_2 metaG | ecosystem: Environmental > Aquatic > Non-marine Saline and Alkaline > Hypersaline >...
AATATCATGTTGGTTGGTGGTCAGGCGAAAATAACAGATTTTGGTATCGGCAGATATGGTGCAAGTCAGTTCACGAACAATCCTGACCAACTGTTGCGTCAGGGAATCGGCACACCGCAGTATATGAGTCCTGAACAGTTTCATGTGGCCAGGCAAATAGATATTGGCCCGGCCAGTGATATCTACAGCTTAGGTATAGTCCTGTTTGAACTATTGGACGGCAATTTACCGTTCGATGGAACTCCTGTCGAACTTAGGGAAAAGCATTTGAAGACGAAACCTAACCGTACACCGAAGCTGGAAAAGTGGTGGCCGATTGTTAATAAGTGTCTTACAAAACAAGCGGAAGACAGATACCTCAAGATTGATCTGTTAATAGCAGATCTGGACCGTGTGGAACAGGGGGTTGTACTTAGCGTTGATGTATCATGTCCTAATTGTGAACATATCAACACTAACCCTGAAGCCAAAATATGCGATAAATGTCAAACCCGTCTTGATTCTCGTTTCCGCCCCTGCCCTATCTGTGACAGAGCGGTACGCCGTGATGTCAAGACATGTAAAGGTTGCGGCAAGGCTGTAGCAGCATACTATTTGCTGCTGGATCGTAAAAAGCAAATTGAGGAACTCAGAGATGAAGACCCTGTTGAAACTATTGAACTTCTGGAGACGGTTTTGCGAGAAGGGGCCGATGATTATCAGGAAGAGGCTATCAAACTGATAAAGGATTTACGTCAGAAGCAATCACAGGTCGGCTCTTTGATCGAAAAAGCCACTAAAGCAGCAGCATCAGCCATGCCGGAACAGGCTCTTGAGGCATGGCGGGAAGTTTTGAATATATTTCCTCGCCACAGAGTTGCGGTCGAAGAAATACAAAGACTCGAAGGACGTATGGGCAGTCTTAACAAACAGTGGCAAGAAGCTGCTGATTTTATGGATGTGGCGGAGTTTGGAAAGGCCGAACAGCTTCTCCTGACTTGTCTGGAAACTAACCCCAATCATAAGGACACTATAGATACACTCAAATCCTGCCGCTTGTGGGCCAAGGAATATGCTGCAGCTTTTGTGCAGGCACAGATATTTTTGAAGAAAAAGTTATTTTGCCAGGCAGAAAACCACATTAAAAAAGCCTTGTCCCAAGCACCGAAGAGTCTGCAGGCCCTCTCTTTATCAAAGAAAATAAATGCGGTATTGGGAAAAACACGTACTTTAATGGAAGAAGGATTATCAGCAATCCGAGCCGCAAGATTTGATGATGCTGATACAAAACTATCTGAGGCTGAGAACCTTTGCCAAGAAATGGAAGAACTCAAAGAAGCTAGAGAATTGCTAATAAAAACGCAGAAAGAATACAACGAGAATATCAGCAATGCGAGTCAGTTCAAGAAGGATAAAAACCTCGAGAAAGCTTTGAAATCAATAACATCTGCTGTAGCAGCATGCCCTGATTCAAAGGAGGCTTCAGAGCTTTTGGTAGATATCGAAAAGAATCAAAACTGTGCTAAACTTTGCCTGACCAGGGCAGAAACTTATAGCAAGGCGGCCCAGTTCGTTGAGGCTGAAGATCAGATTAAAGAGGCTCGGAAAGTATGGCCTAAGTTAGAAAACATAGAGAAAACTGAAGCTAAGATCAGTGCTACAGCGAAAAAATATAAAACTGAGATGTCTGCGGCAAAAAAAGCGTTACGTAGGAAAAGGTTCTCTGACGCTTTGGCTACCTGTAAAAAGGCTTTTGAGCAATGTCCTCAGTCAGCAGAGACGGAATCGTTGGTGGGTAAGATCAACTCTAAACAAGAAGATCGGAAAAAGCATAGAAAAAAGGTTGCGAAGAGAATTAAATGGATGATCATTTTGACAGTGGTGGCGGGAACACTTCTTTTTGCAGTAGCATGGACTAATCAGCAGAAATTAAAGGCAGCTCAACGCAGCTTAGAGTATGGCCAACCAGATATGGCACGACGAACCTTATCAACATATATCTGGTTAGGTATACCAGATACACGCAAGGACGAACTTGAAAAGAAGGTTGATACTGCTGAAATAAAATCATTAATTGTTATTGCTGACCAGAAAATAGAAAAACGAGCTTACAAAAGCGCAATACGTGAGCTGGAATATGCTAAGAAAATTGCCAGAGAGGCTGATGAATTCGAGAGTCGAATGCAGATACTATCTGACATAGAACGAGCAGAATATAGTAAACAGATTATCGCTGCAAAACGGACACATGAGAAGTTGCTTAAAACAGCAGATAAAGGTAGGCTAGATACTTATGGTGGTGAAACGTGGCAAGCTGCTGTCACTGCACTTAAAGATGCAACCTCAGTGGGCAGTAATCTGGAGCAAGCGATTATCTCATACAAACTCGCCACAATTCAACTTTCAATGGCAATTACTAATTCCGAAGAAAAATATTTGGCCGAACAGGAAGAAAAACAGTTGAGAGCTGCTCGGGCCGGCCTTGCTCAAGCGTCCAAGTTGGTAAAAGTTGCGTGGCTGGAGTATTCACTCCAAGTAGGTGGGAATCCAAGAAAAGAATCTGTCAACATAGTAATTTGGCAAAATGGCAAAGCTACCGGTTACCCCGTGTTTAAGAAAGCTTGGGAAGGCTCTAGAAAAATTCTAAACCCGTTTCAGGTAAAATGGTCTCCCGACGGCCGCTATTCAGCAATTTGTTACAGGGATGAGAGAGGTGAGCCCTTTTCTGTTTTATTCGACACCAATAGTAACTCAGTCCGCAACATTGGCAAAGGATATCGAGTACAATGGATAACGTCTGATTTTCTCCTTCTCTATCGAGAAAAACAGTTTTTTTATAAGGGTAGTCAATTGCCTTTTACAAGAAACGGAGCTGCAATCACTGGCCATCATATTACTACAACATTGAATCAGTATACTGGATATTGGACCATGACAAATTATCTTCAGCACCCATGGTATAAGAAAGAACCTTTTGAGTGTTCTCAGCATGAATCTCTTCTCATTTCGCCGAGTGGCAAACTGGCCATGAAACTTTGCAGCATCAGAAATGATAAACAACTGGGCGTAACTGATTGTATTAAGCCAGATTCATACATTGAATGGTTTCAGACGGATGTGCTTGAAACAAGAGTACATGGCAAAAATCCGGAGGTATTGGCAATTAAGATTGTTGATAGTGACATAAACTTTAGAAAACTTGAAAATATATGTTCTGGAATTGTATATCCGTGTGAGATGCGCAGCGGCTTCTCATATTCGGATCGATTTATAGCCCTTCCAATTTATGAAACAAAAGCAAAAAGTGCAGCAAATGGAGGTAAGTATGGCGATTACATTAAAAAACTGGAAACTATTCAAATCTGGGAAAGAAAAAAAGATGATTGGAAGGAATTACAAAAGCTTGATGTTAATATACTGTCCGGCTCTCCCACATCAATTGAAACGATCCTCTGGAATCGCGGAGAAAACTCCCTTTTAATAGGCAGCACTCAATATAAAAGCCAACAACAGATACTCCAGCATATCAACATGGTAAATTTGAAAGAAAAAAAAATAGAATGCACCGTTAAGGGCAGAGAACCTCAATGGATAGATGGCAATTCTTTGTTTGTATATCGCGTATCAGGCGATGTTATATCCCATATAAAAGAAATTCGCATTCACGATATTTTATCGAATACGGACATCTCTCTCCTTGAGATTGGTGAATCATCCCAGCTTATCGACGTGTGGGTTCCTTCAAAAGAATAAGCTTAAGGATTTTTTGTAAATGGGCGAAGAATACTCAAATATGGAATGCCAATGCGGTGAACCACTGGAACTCGACTTTGAAGTTTGCCCCAATTGCGGTAGGTCGGTATCCTTATCATGCCCTAATTGCCAAAAACCTGTTAAGCCAAGCTGGAAAATATGCCCCTGGTGCCAAATACCTTTATCCGGTGAGGCTGATGATATAGCAGAAGAATTAGAGGACACAATTTTTGGTTCCGATACCCTGGAGGAAGATGATCCTCCATTATTAGAACCGGCTGAAATTCTCGAAAAGCTTAATGATGCTATTACCTACTATAATGGCACCGGTGGGGATGTTGACTATGCGATGGCAAAGGAATTGTTCCTGGAATTGGCAGAGTTTGGCGATCCTCTGGGCAAGATGTGGGTTGGCCTATGCCACTACAAAGGATACTGTAATTTCCAAAAAGATACCGAAAAGGCTCAAGAAACTGCTAATGAAGTTATCGAGCAGATAAGACAACTCAGTAATGAAGGGAACAACAACGCTACGTTTTTATTAGGCAATGCTTATGAAAACGGTCTGGGCTTGGACCAGGATTATGAGAAGGCAGCAGAGTTGTATTGCACCGCAGTAGAAGCAGGAAACAGCAATGCTATGATCCATCTCGGTGTAATGTACCAAAACGGCTTAGGTATAGCCAAGGATCACAAAAGGGCTTGGGAGTTGTATCATGATGCTTCAAAAGTTGGAAACCACCTTGCTGTGGAAAAACTTAACTTCATGTACAAAAACAAGCTGGGAATTCCTAAAGACTATTCAACTAAAGCAGAGTGGTATCGCGGGGCCGCAGAAGCGGGAAGCGATAGTGCTATGCTCGACCTTGGTTTCCTGTATGTAAAAGGTTTAGGTGTAAAGCAGGATTATGGAGAAGCGGCAGAATGGCACCGAAAAGCTGCTGAAGCAGGAAACACTGTCGCTATGACTGGCCTTGGTATGATGTACGAAAAGGGCACTGGTGTCGCTCAAGATTATGCAGAGGCGTTAAAGTGGCACCGCAAAGCCGCGATATTTGGAGAAAGTACTTCTATGTTTGCACTTGGTATGTTGTATGAACATGGTTTGGGTGTTGACAAAAATCGGTCTGCGGCTACAGAATGGTACCAACGTGCAGCAGAGGCAGGATGCAAGCCGGCAGCAAAAGCACTGGGTTTCAAATACAGGTGTACTCTGGGGTTGCTTAATAAACTTGAAAAACTCTTAGGCCCCTTTGGCAAGGCCGTGGGGCTGGGTATCAAGATTGCAATAATTGCACTTGTTTTAGGTGGGATAGGATTAGGGGGATATCGTTTCTGGCAATGGCTTTCCGGACCGGTTTGGTTTTGGTGTCTCTGGGCGGCACGTGATGATCAATTGTGGAATATTACAACATTGGTATCATCTGTTATTATAATGATAGGCTGGATCGCATCTGTTGTACGAGGTGGCTTTTTTTCACATTATGATTGGCGTTTAAAACTCGGCGGTACTATTGTTGTGCCACTTGCTATACATCTGCCATACATAATTATTTCTTCAATAATAATGGTGGTCTTGGAATCTTGGCTTGGCTGGAAAGAACCTATGGCTATGGTTACCGCATGTGCAATCTATTTAGGGTTCGCTGTTATTATAATGCTTCTTGGTATTTTCGTCCGAGGTTATGAGTAGAATGCAATTGGGACACTGCGAATACATCCCTTAAATCAATCCTTTTTTGAGGCAATTGATTCCCTATCTCTGCGTGCATCCAATGTCCCAGACGGGACAATGTGAATATTTGTCAGATTAGCCGCTTTGAGTAATTTATTTGCACAGTCCGGGTCTTCCATGCCAACCTTGATTAACATCTTTGAATATTGAGATGATAGTTCCGGCTTTGTCGGCATTGAAAGCCTGATAGCCATATCAGCCACTACTGCTATCAAAATCACTACAAGTAAAATAACAATCCATTTAGCCTTATTTTTTTTCAAAGTGACTCACCCCTTGTATTCTTAAATTTGCTGGGATTGGCTGTGTTACGCCTCGCATCTGCAAAATTTACTAACATAGAATCTTTTTCCCTTGAGCTTGTGTCTTTATTCCTGAAGCCCGTACACTTATCGGCTAGCTTTTTCAGAGCACCCTCGAATCGCGTCGAAAGTTTCCAGCCTGCCTGACCTCCATATCTTGAATTGAAACAACTAACGTGTTCAATGAGTCCGAGTCTTGAAAGTTTTGCTCTGGCCCTTTGCAATATTCGGCGGGATGTGCTGTATTTATTTTCAATATAGACAAGATTGGGTACTATGTTGTCTGCCCACTTGAGTTCGAACAGAATGCAAGCTGCGGCATATTGCTGGTTACGGTTACCAGGAAAGAGCATTTCAATCAGGTCAGAGTAGTCAGAGATTTCCCTGCGATGATTGAAGCTGATTTTTGTATATTGGGCCATTTACTTTTTCACCTCAGTCTTTTTGTGCAAAATATAGGCTTGGCCGCGGGACATTGTGGTCAAGCCTATGTTAAAAAAAGTCGGGTCTGTTTTTATAATTTTCGCTTTGCACCAAGAACTGGGCTATCGTTGGATTTGAGCCCCCGGGAAGGCAGGGTTGTTAGGGAGGTTCGCTGCTCCAGATATGTTTTACTATACGAATCGATGAAATAGTTTCGGAGGGTAAAAAGCTTTACTATTCAGACTCTTTTTGATTAACTCACCCGCTAAGCATTTATCGACGATGTTTGAGCAAATCTACTGGCAGATGTGGATTTCCAACCTTTTTCGCAATTGTTTGTTGTGTGAGATACCATTTAATGCTTTTTATCAAATTTCTTGGACACACGTTTATTAATAACTTTTTCCAAAAATGGATGCTCCTCGCTCAAACTAGTAAAAGTATCTGATTGGTCTAGCAGATTTTTATAGAATTCCGCCCTCTTTTCTGCAAGTTCTCGAATGGTTGAATCTTCGTCAGCTATTTCAGACTCTAATTGAGATGATTTTTGCATGCACCGAATGATCTCGCGCATATGTTCCTTGCCTTTGATTGCAGTTTCGACGCATGACTGCGTGATCTTCTCTATCTTATTCTTAAAACTTGTTTCTGAAATATTCAGTGTTTTTGAGGCGATCACTGTGTTTTCAAGCACCCCCATATATCTGTCCAAATTTATCAGTAGCCGCGCACATTCTTTTAAGGCTCTAGATGGCTTGTTTTCTGAAGGTTGAGGTAGGGGTCTAATGAGAATGCGTTTCAACCGACTCAGCGCTGTCCTGGCACGCGTGACAACAACTGTGACACGAAGTCCGATTGGGATATCTTCTATAGCCATCCAGCCTGAGCCATCACAGAAATCACAGCGAATGACACCAAGACCAAGACATTCCTCACATACCATCTCGTGATTGATGTGCCCGTGGCCTTCGCAATTTTGGCATTTTGAACGTCCTTTCTTACAAAATCCACACGGGTAATGTGCAAAAGCGGTTATAAGTTTCTTTGTCGTTTTCTTTCCTATTACCTTGACAAGTCTTTTTGTGAGGGTGTGGTCTCCTGAAAATATTCCACGTTTTTGCCCCAACATGAAAAGCTTCGCTGCTTCTGTGAAGTCATCATGCTTTAAGTGGGCTATCATTTGCTCTACAACCTGTGGGATATCTGTGCCCACTGGTGTATTGCCTTGCGAAGACTTATTTTCATCCGGTTTGTAGTTTTCTTTTTTATTCAATTTAATCACTTAGTTAACTTTCGCACTTTTTGGGCGACTGATTTTAATGGTTTATAAACAAAAACATATCGACCCGCCGATGTCTTTATTGTTGGACAAACGATTAAGACAGAGGGACCGATATGTATACAGTTATTTCGACATGGACGGATATAATTCAACAGTTTTTTCCAATTTTCACAACTCCTGGTGCTCAGATTTTCTCTCGCTTGATGACCGGCTGGGTTCTGTGTACCGCCCGAAGAACAATAACAGGTATTCTTCCCTTTGCCGATCCGTGCTTTCAGCATGCTCACGATGCCTATCACCGTTTCTTTCCAGATTGTCGTTGGGATATCAAAAAGTTTTGGCAAATACTGACTCTGATGTTGGTCAAACTCTTTTGTCCGACAGGAATTATCACTATTGCTCTGGACGATACACTGTTCCATCACAGTGGCAGAAAAATCAACGGAGCAGGCTATTGGCGGGATGCTGTCCGCTCGACAAAGAAGAGCATTGTCTATGCATGGGGATTGAATTTGGTGGTTCTGACATTGCAAATCCAGCCGCCCTGGGGCGGCGAACCATTGGGGCTGCCTATCAACATGCGATTGCACCGAAAGAACGGCCTTACACTGATAGAATTGGCGGTGGAAATGATAAATCAACTTCACCAATGGTTGCCGGAAAGACGATTTCGGCTGGTTGCAGACGGCTTTTACGCAACGCTGGCCGGAAAACAGATACCTCAAACAAATCTCGTTTCGAGAATACAATGCAACGCAAAGATTTTCGATTTGCCGCCCAAAAGAAGAAAGAAAAAACGAGGCAGACCTCGCAAGAAAGGCAAACGCCTTGCCAATCCGCAAAAGATGACTTCGTATATTCACGATTGGAAACAAATACAGTTTCACCAGAGAGGCAAAACGGCAAAGCGACTGGTTTATACGCGTCAGGTAATATGGTACTGGGTTTCGCATCAGCCGATACTGCTTGTAATAAGCAGAGACCCGCTCGGCAAGGAACGAGACGATTTTCTTTTTACGACCGATTTGACTATGACCGCCACCGAGGTTTTGGAATGCTACAACGACCGATGGGCCATAGAGGACACGTTCAAAAATACAAAACAGTTTCTGGGCGGCCAGCAACCTCAGACGTACAAAGGCCAAGGGCCGGAGCGAGCGGCAGCGTTGAGTCTGTGTCTGTATTCGATGGTCTGGCTGTGGTATCTCAGGCAAAAATCCAGAGTGAGATACTTTTGGGTTCAGCCGTGGTACAGACAGAAAAAAACTCCAAGCTTTGCCGATGCTATGTGTTGCCTGCGTCGAGAGCTTTGGAGCGAAAGAATAAAATATATGTTCGGTAGTTCTGCCGTTCATGATAAAAAATTCGAGTTTTTAATGGAAGCCTTGGCTTCCGCTGCTTAAAACGTTATTAAAAATGCGAAAGTTAACCACTTATACACCCATATTTTATCTTATTTGCTCTTCGGTTCACCTGACCCCCGGTTTTTGTATAAAGGAACAAATGTCTCAATGGTCCATTACAACAATCTCGTTACGGATTTCCCAAAGGCGAAACTGGCGTGCCACTCGTTCGGCCATTTCTTTTTGTGGTAGGCTGGGAACCTTTCCGGATAAAACAATTACTCCACCACTTACAGCTACATGGATTTTTTCATCTTTCAATCCACGGGCCTGAGAAAGTGCTTCCTCTATATCCTGCTCCAGCCTCTTGTCCTCCATTTTGTCAGGTAGATTGACAACGAGAAAATTATTAACATCCTTGACCCCTCTGACTGAACGTGCCACATCCTCTGCCACAATCCGTTCCCATTGACTTCCGACATTCCCATTGAGACTCACGAGACCTGCAGTTACTGAAACGGCGATAGTCTCCTTCGTAATGTCCGCATGACTGTCCAATGCAGCCCCCACATTGTTAGTTATTTCTTTATCAGGTATTGAGCTTGGTGGATTGACGGTTAGTTTGTTGACAACATCTCGACAATCTTCAAAGGAGGATACAAGCTCTTGGGCGGCCAACTTGCGACGGTATGTCTGAACGGAACCTGTGAGGGTAACTATTCTATCGTCAACCGAAACTTCAATCGTCTGGAAAGAGAGCCTTTCATCTCTCAGAATAGCTTGTTTTATAAGTTTGCCTAACTCTTTGTCGGTAACCATTGTGATTTCTCCATCTTTACCTACCATTCTGGAGGTAGTTTTGTATGGGCATTTTACTCAATATATGCAACGACAGTGTTTAAGTTATTAAAATTTTACAATAATTTCGTTTCTGATATCCTGTAGGCCGAATCTACGGACCACGGTTTCAGCCGTTTCTTTTTGTGATAGCAAAGAAACCGTTCCCAACAATACTACCGATGTTCCGCTGATTTGCACATTTATTTCTGTGCCCTTCAAATCTCTGGCATGCTCAAGTGCTGTCTTTATCTCCTTAGCAAGCTCTTCATGGTCCATCTCAGCCATTGGATCAACGATAAGTGCATTTTTAACGTCTCGCACACCTCGAGCCGACCTAGCCGTATTTTCTGCCACCAGGCGTTCCCACTGAGATCTAACGGCACCGCTGAGATTTGCAACACCTTCGGTTACAGAGACACTAACGGCATCTTCTGCAATGTCAGCGCAAGCATTCAGTGAATAAAGGACGTTTTTAGCAACCTCTTTGTCAGGCTGTGGAGCCTCCGGGTCTACCTTTAGATTATTTACCACATCGCGGCAACCTTCAAATGAAGATGCCACTTCATAGGCAACTAGTTTACGGCGATGTGATCGGACAGTTCCGTCTAACGTCACTATGCCATCATTAACAGAGACATTTATAGGCTGAAGATATACCCTTTCATCCCTTTTGATAGCATTTTTTACAAGTTCAGCTAACTTTTTATCAGCTAACATGTTCATTCCTCCGGTCTAATTGGTCGGTTAACAATTTTTTGTCCTATGTACCTTGCGTTATTTCAAGTCTCGAAAGTTCTACTACATTTCAAATTTTCTCGTACTAGACTGCTCCCAATAGCCTTTTCGGCCATAATATTTGTGCAGATTAACTTCGTATTCGCGGCTTACTAATACCGATGGATGGTACTGTGGACTGTCCTTGATGACATCTTTAGTAAGATCGATACCCATCTCTTGCTTATTCCAGTCCACCGAAGTTGCCCATATCGGTGGTATTAGTACCTTACGGCCTGGCAGCCAGTTTCGTGTGTCCACTACCACATAATGCAGTGACCAGGTTAATTCGCCCACAATAAAATCCTCAACGTGGCCGATATCTCCATCTACAGCACTTATATGGTACCCCGTCACTTCCTTCACCGAGCGTAAATGTCTATCCCCAGGACTGGCATTTTCCTGCGAAGCTTTTTCATCCTTCTGAGTAGACAACCCTAAAGGGCGAGCCCAACTATAATGCTCGAACAAACTACGCTCATGCTGCATGGAAACGGGGGCATCAGTCTCAAGTGGGGGGCTATCTTCGACTTGTCGGCGGGTTAGTTTAACAGGAAAGTGGCAACCCCTCCAGTCCGGTTCTTCCAATACAACCGGAGAGATGAGTACTTTGCGGCCCGGTAACCACTTACGCGTATCGGCGACCATATAACGAATAGTCCAAAGACGGTCGTCGAAGAGAAAATCCTTACATAGGCCTATCTCCCCATCCTTGGCTTCAAGTATATAACCGGTTATTTCGTTAACGCTACGCAACATCGTGCATTCCTTGGCATTTCACATCCTGCCTTAACAAACCAAAGTTGATATTCGATTGATTTTTGTTGCAATACTAATGACTCTTTTTTTGCTGTCCTTTACGAGGCCAAAAAACATCGGGCTCTTCCCCATTTTCGCGTTCCTTTTTTATTTTTTTATCGATCTTTTCTTCGAATTCTACCAGCTGTTTCTCAGATTTGAGCTTGGGTTTAGCCTTCTTTTTCGGCTTGCGTTTACCCAGTCTTTTTACATTGCGGCTCATATCTTTTTTGGGGTTGGGCTTGGTATCTTTTGCGATTTTCTTATCTACCTCTTTTTCTAGTTTCAAAAGCTCATTTTGTGACATTTCTTTTCCGTCTTTTTGGGGTTCCGGCTTTAGTTTAAGCTCTGGCTCCTCATCTTTTTTAGGGGGTTTAGGTACACGCTTTTCTTTTTTCTCGGGACCAGCTTTTTTTTCAGATTTTTTCATAGCTTCCGACTTGGCCTTGGTATCTCCTTCAAGCTCTTTTAAAATTTCTGATTCAAATTCGTTTACTTCTTTTTCCGATCTGGCTTTGACTTCCCGTTTTTCTTTTCGGAGCTGTTTATCAACTTCAGCATCTAGTTCGGCCACTTCTTTTTCGATTTTGGATTTTCTTTTTGGTTTTTTGCGTTTAGGTTTTGTCGCGTGCTCAGGTTTGCTGACTTTTTTAGGCTCGCCGTCTTTGCCGGGCACGAGAACTTCCTTTTTCTCGGGCACGATAAGTTTTTTCTTGCACTTGGTACATCTGGCTGTCTTGCCAGCAGATTTCTCCGGAGCTCTTAATGCCTTTTGACAAAAAGGACATTCAAAATGAATAGTCATCTTAAAAAACCCCTTTCCTAAACTCCATTGCAGCAATCAAAAAATTGCTAATGGTTATCTATCAAACTCGGCTCTCTAGAAGGTCTGCAGTCTGAGTCTCTTACATATAATACCCATTTGCCAGATGACTGTAAACAGTGTTTATTACTCAAGTTTTTGGCTAAGCGATGCTTTGACAGCTATAAGCTGAGAGGCTACAATTAACAGGTTAAAAAGAACGGACTGGAAATAAAAAACTAAGAGTAAGTTAATTGAATTCTACAGATAAACAAAATATTATGACCTTTTATCGGTATCCTCCAGTAGGTGAAGATGACTGGCGGTACACATTTGCAACGGCAAGGGCGCGCACGCTGGAGACACGGATGCTCACACAAGCTACTTTTCTTGATATAACTAATGCGGAAAGCTATGAGCAGGCTGCCAATTTGCTCGCTGGTACTGAATATGAAGCGATACCGGGAGTAAAGGCGTTCACGGACGTTGAGAATATTTTATTAGAAAACAGGGCTCTGATACGGGGCCTTTTTGCTGATTTAATGCTTGATAAATCCATTATAGATATTTGGCGGGCAAGAGAAGACTTTTCAAATATGAGGCTCGCGGTAAGGAGAGTTGTCACAGAACAAGCTTTGGAACTTGATTATAGCCATGACGGTGCTGTGCCGCCGACAGATTTTGAAGAAGTTTTTGAGCAGGAAAACTACGGTCTGTTTCCAGACTATCTACAGGAAGCCGTGGAACAGGCGATCTTAGGCTATTATAAGAACAAAGATATTCAGGAGATCGATTACGCCATCGACAGAGTTGAGTGGGCATACAGGCTTAAGAAAGCGTATGAACTTAAAAGCATTTTTCTGCAAAGTTTATTTCGCACCAAGATTGATCTGACTAATATTCGAACGATGTTGCGGTTGAAATGGAGAGAGGGCGAACAGCGAGATGTTTTTGTCGAAGGCGGGTTTATTGAGCTTTCAAGGTATCGGCAAGGTATAGATATAGAATACAAAGCTCTACCAGGCTTATTTTTTGCGACCCCTTATTATGAAATTATTGAGGCAGGTGTTGATTATCTTAACAGTGAAAGTTCTTTTTTACGGCTTGAGCAGCAATGTGAGCGGCATTTAATAAATTTTTTAAAGACTACAAATACAATCACGGCTGGCCCTCAACCGATTATCGCATATTTTTTAATGAAAGAAAACGAGATTAGGAAGGTAAGATTGGTATTAACCTGTAAAAAGCATGTCCTGGATGTAAATTTAATTTTGGATAGACTTGGTGAAAGGTGATTAAAAGTAATTGGACGATGGAATAGTTCAAATGGTTTGTCGTGGGAAGGTGTGGCAGTTTGACTATAGAGACAAATTTACACTATATAATTTTAGATAAGCAACAGCGTCAATATCATATAAATGGCCACACTGATTGAATCATTAGTGGTAGTAACCAATGGACCGGAACTGACAGCGGGGTCAATCCCAATATGTTGAAATAAAAAGGGCAACAACAAGCCCAAAGTTGTAGCTACCATTATCGAAGAAAACATGCCTGTCCCAAACGCCATAACAATACGTATTTGCTCACCAAAATCGATGTTGCTTAGCTGAGATAACTGTTGGGTACCGATACCTGTGTTTTTTAATTGTGGCAATATTCCACATATCAATGCACCAATGATTCCGCAACTAAGCGCTACAAGGAAAGCTATCCGAACCTCTCGTGCAAAAACCTTCTTTAAGTTCTCCGCCGCCATGTCCCCTGTAGCAAGGCCGCAGACAACAATCGCGGAGGTCTGTAACCCTGCATTACCGCTGATAGCTGCGATCATTGGAACAAATATCACTATGGCTGCAAAGATGGTAGAAGTAAATTTGCCTTGAAAAAACATAAGCACAAATGCAGTTATTCCTGTACCAATCAGACAAGGCAACAGCCATGTCATTCTAACGCGAGCAGCACGGAGAATAGAGACATTATCCAACTCGTCAGGGTCAGTGCCCGCCATAGCATACAGATCTTCGGCAGCTTCTTCTTCGGCAACTTCGATGACTCTGTCAGCAGTGATACGGCCGATGAGTTTATGGTTTTTGTCGAGGACAGGCACCACCATAAGATCATTTTTTTTGAAGATGTTTCGGACTTCTTCCTGGTCTGTGTGGTCATAAACATATATAGCGTTCCTGTTAATTAGTTGCTCTATCTTTGTATTTTGAGGACTTGTCATAAGAAGGCGAATACGGACATCTCCGAGAAAACGACCGGCCTTATCCACGACATAAATGAAAAAGAAATCTTCGTCAGCATCTTTGGCACGAATCTTCTCGATTGCTTCTGCGATAGTAGCATCGTCGAAAACACTTATTAGGCTAGGATCCATAATGCCGCCGGCCGAATCCTCGGCATAAGCCATTAATTCTTTTATCCCGGCAGATTGGTCCGGTGGGATGGTTTCGAGTATCTTGACGCTCATCTCGAAGGGTAGTTCCAAAAGAATGTCAGCGGCGTCATCGTTGTCCAGATAGGAAACGAGGCTGGTTAATTCTTTTTCTTGGAGCACTTCTTCGAAAAGTTCCCCTCGAGTGGCCTCGTCGACCTTTTCCAATGCTTCAGCTAATGTTGGTGTGCTCAATGTGGAAAAGATGGTCCGTCTCTGCTGGTTGTTGAGCATCTCCACAATTTCGGCAATATCACTGCTCCGCCTATCAGTCAGTAGCTGAGTTATGGCAGATTTATCATCTGCCTCAAGGAGCTCTTTTACGCATCGAAATAGTTCTTTTTGTTCATCTGCCACAATAAAAACCTCGAAGACACACTATCCACACCTCTTTAAGAAAACCTTCTATATACCAATTATAGCTAAATCATCATCTTATACAACTGGATAATAGCCCGTATTTGGTGTATACTGTTCGCAATGCTATAATATTTATTTTTGGTGACTGTCTCTGCTTGTAAAGAGGAATCTGGCAAAATGTCACAAGTTCGGTTTGGTATAGTCGGCGCCGGGTCAATTGCAGTGCCTAACCTCAACTTTGCTTTTAGAGGTCTCTTTTACAAGCTCAGCTACCTTTTTCGCTACCTCTGCCTCTTTGAGCTTTACGGTTGCCTTTTTCTTTTCAAGTTCTACCGTTTTTTCCTGAATCTCCGCTTCTTTTTTCGCTGCTTCTGCTTCAGTTTTAACTTCCTGAGCCTGGTCTTTCACCTCTTCAATTTTCTCTTGCTCTCGGGACGCTTTAGCTTGGCTGTCAGAAGTTTCTTCCATCTTTGCTTGGTTAGTATCAGAAACCTTTTCAACTATTGTTTTGGTACCTTCGGCTTGTGAACTTGCAGAAAGGCAGGACTTACAAGATAGGCACAAAAAAACAGTCGCAACCAGAATGATTCTTGACCAGTATCCTCTCATAAAATTCTCCATAAATAGGCCATATTTTATTGGCCACCACTTTCATAAGGTTTTTTCTCAAAGTCTTCCAATTTCTTTATGTATCTTTCGAATGACTGCTTTCTTTGCTCCAGATGTCCTGTTGTTCGTTTCGTCCTTTTCTTCTCAGAAAAATGAGTGACAATTCGCCATGTCCCATATGCTATCCATCCTATTGCCACCATTGTTATTAAGATGGTCATTGTTATTTTAAACATGATTATCTTCTTTCTATCTGTTAACAATATGTACCAACACCACCACTCTTGTTAGCTCTCTGTACCGTTTTTTCAAAGCCTCTTGACCATTCACGAGACTCTAAGCTAAATAGAAGGTTGATACAGTTTAAGCACATTAGGTATTTCCAATCACTCAATAGGTTCCTAAGATGGAAACACCAATACACTGCCTGACCAATTTTGCAAGATTCTCTTCAAGCTGCGATATCTTACGATAGAGCAGGCGATTCTGGATGACATTACAAGGACGGTGTCTTTCTGCTTTTCAGAAGAAACTCTGGAGGCATTTAAAATACCGTATGACGCTAGTGCTGGCGGTCTCGTAGCAGAACCATCTGTGTGTAAAGCTATAGTCGCCATTTCTTGAGGTTTATCTTTTAGAATTCCTTCACCCAGAAACTTTAACAGATAGTTCATGACTGGAATATCCCCATAGTCTTTATCTTCTTTGGCTTCCATTATAATCACACGTTTCCATTTCTTAGGCGCAGCGCAAAACAAAACAGGTATCTTTTTGGCCCGCAATAACTGTGAATTAACATCAGCAAACATGGGTCGAGTAATACTCGGGGGTCTGAAAGAACGTGGAATAATAAAAAGATCAATCACAGACTCCAATGAATTAGCGACTTTATTCGGCCGACCATTTATGTAGCTAATCTGCAGCTTATCATCTCTGTACAAAATGTCTTCCAGAGATTCCCAGATCAGTCTGCAATGTAACTGAGTTTTACTGCGGCCATATTTGATGAATTTATCCGCGGCAAAGCCGGGCATTGTCATACCGGTAATCGGGTCACGAGAATGCAGCGAGAAAAGTGACTCTGGCTTATAACCAACTATAGTTAACTTGAACTCTGTTTGCTGATATAACATTAACGATAAATCAACAATATTGCTGGGCTCATCAGGCGGCATCGTAATCAAAGCAGCTCTAATCGGCAGTTTGTCTTGTTCGTTATTTATTGTCATATTTTATACCTGTACCAATAGCCTATGTATAGTAGTTCCTTCCCATTTGTCGCCATAGACACAATATGTTTCCCAAAGATCGATATGGTAAATTACTGTTCAATTGTTTGCGGGAGACCTTTATTGTTTTGTCATTTTCTCTTCGACTTCTTTCCTCTGACTGTCTTTTGTTGGCACAGTGACTTCTTTTTTGCAATCCGGGCAAGTGCCTGTTTTTCCAGCAGTTTCGTCACCGGCTTGTAACATTGTTTTACAGTTCGGGCATTCAAATTTAATACTCATCCTTTCGCTCCTTACTAGTTAAGTGAACAATAAAAACCTCGACATTGATTTTTTCTAAAACACATATCAAAACCCAGCATATAAACCCAAAATACGTCCTCACTTCTCAAGCTTAAGAGCAAACACTGCAGCTCGTATACTGCTAACACTCCTCTCTAGCTTTTTAGCGATCTCGGTGATTTCCTTACTACGAAAGTTCTTTTTCAGGTACTTGATTTTGTAGTCTGTCCATTTTTTCCGTTTAGAGTTGAATTTTCTTTTTGTCATTTCCTACTTTCCACATAAAACAAGATTCAAGTGTTGGCCTTTACTTTGCGCATGGCAAATGGTGTTCAACACCGGCCACAATCTTTTTCGTAGTTTATCTGTGGTTACGAGATGTACGTTGTCCTGAGACTCAAGCAATTGTTTGTTACCGATTTCTTCGAATCTGCCTATTATGATAATCGGAATCTGCTCATCAATGCCACGCACGTTCAAGACCAGATCTAAAGTATCTATTTCAATATTTTTGTAGTCTATCAGTACTGCCATAAATTGCTCATGTCGTAATTTTTCTAAGACTTCCGATACACTTAGACTTACCACCGGCCTTATACCAAGACCGACTGACATCTCCTTTACATACCATTTATATGGCGGTGCTATAACCAATATCGAATCTGGTTCCATGCTAATACTCTTTAAAACTAAGATTTTTATGTGAGAAGATCCTCAATAAACTTATCGAGGGCCAAGTTTAATCGCTCATCAAGGTCGTATTTGCCTTCGATAAGTTTGTTACGAATCGTAAGAATTTTTTCCTTACGAACCTCCAATGGTAAAACGGCTTTTTCTAAGACAAGAGTAGTTGTTCCCAATGAAACCTTGTTACAGGCGTTATTTGTCCTTGTGGCATCTTTACTCTCATCAACCATATTCAATCTATCCTTATAAATGCTTAAGGCCTTCATTTTCTTTCCTCTCTGACAACGAGCTTTTGTCGTATCCGTCAAACTTGCCCCAAGAACATTTGTAAACCGTTCAAACTGTTCTTGAAGCAAAACTAAGTGATTTTGAAGCATGCCATCTGTTTTCTAGACCTCTATACTCCAATCTATATAGCTCGCGATAAAATTGAAATCAGGAAATCCTTAACTTTATGTAAGCAAAATACTCAAATATCTTTTTTTATTGGATAAAAGATGAAAACAGTTTTGAGGTTATGTTAACTATGTCAGTCCCATCTCAACCGAAAAACCGGCTTTTAGCACTCTGGTAACAAAATTTTAAAACACCTCTTTACGATTTTCGACTGACTTTTGAACTTAAGAAAATTGATGCACAAAATTAAACATTAGTGGTGTTGATTTGCTTTCACAGTGCAGTATAATCGCAACAGTGTAGTCACAAATAACCGTTAGAAAGAAAGCTTTCACCATTAAAAGACTTAAAATATATTTTGGTTGATAAAACAGTTGACCATAAGGTAGTGTGTCTCTGTTTAATACTTGTTTCTTTTAAATAGTGTCAATAGTGGCTTAGAAGGAGCCATATCTATTAAAAGGCATCTATCGTGAAAAATACGCTCAGGGTTTTATCAAGAATATTCTTAGTAGTGATATTGCTCTACTTTTTTCTTGTTAGCATTGGCCTTATGGCTGCGACTTTCAAGGGTTTAGGCGAGGGTTTTGCCGAAGGGTTGGTCAGGACAACTTCCAATCCTTTTGTGGGTTTGTTCATCGGGATATTGGCCACCAGTATTGTTCAAAGCTCCTCGACCACAACATCGATAGTTGTGGGTATGGTAGGGTCTGAGGTTATCGCCATTGGTAATGCAATTCCTATAATTATGGGGGCCAATATTGGAACTACTGTGACAAATACGCTTGTGTCTTTTGGGCATGTCAACAGGAGGGATGAGTTCCGACTGGCAATAGGTGCCGCAACAGTACACGATTTCTTTAACATTGTATGTGTGTGTATTCTGTTCCCTCTGGAGTTGGCTACAGGCTTTCTTGAGAAATTTGCTACATTGATGAGCACATTATTTCAGGGTTTCGGAGGAATCACATTTATTAGCCCAATAAAATTAGCTACAAGGCCGGCTATAAATTTTATAGAGCAGTTACTTGCTGAATTTTTGAACATGCCTCAGAATGCAATGCATATCTTAATGCTGATAGCTTCGCTCATATTTCTTTTCTTTTCCCTGTTCTTCCTCGTCAGAGTTATGAAATATTTGGTTATCAAAAGAGCAGAGGCCGTATTAGATAATTTTCTTGCCAAGAGCGCATTTACAGGGATTTTGGGTGGTATGATTTTTACCTTTATAGTTCAAAGCAGTTCAATAACAACCTCGCTTCTGGTCCCTTTGGTGGGTGCTGGTATTTTGACAATCGAGGCGGTATTTCCGGTAGTTGTGGGTGCCAACATCGGAACAACTGGGACTGCTATTCTGGCATCACTCGCTACAGGAAATATTTACGGGGTTACCATTGCTTTTGTCCATTTTTTGTTTAATTTAATAGGCGTGTTATTTATTTATCCGATAAAGTTGTTTAGAATAATCCCTATAAACCTTGCAAAGTTTCTGGGAAATTTGGCGTACAAGGAGAAAGGGTATGCACTTGTTTATGTATTAGGCCTGTTTTTTGTTGT
>Ga0180432_10004330_pt1 | contig 19589 bp, 21 predicted proteins | sample SS_ome_10_FD_132414 | JGI IMG/M metagenome (GOLD analysis project Ga0180432, IMG submission 132414) | Hypersaline lake sediment archaeal communities from the Salton Sea, California, USA - SS_1_MS_2 metaG | ecosystem: Environmental > Aquatic > Non-marine Saline and Alkaline > Hypersaline >...
ACCCTTTTCCAAGGTCTTTTTGAAGAGATTGCCTTACCACCAGCCGCGTTTCTTTGCATGATGCCTTGAATGCGAGCTTCTGCTTGTGCGCTGCAGGTTCCTGTTTGAATAATCCCCCTTATTTTCATTCCTGTGGTGGACAACCTCGCCATTTCCAAGATTGCGCCCATCCCTCTTTTCCACCTTCCACCTATGCACAAGCTTATTGCTGTCATTGAAGCGCGGATAGCCCTTTTTGTCCTTGTGCCAGTCTGCCATAAGATCACCAGGCAAAAAACTGCTTTTTGGCACTTATAAAGGTTAGCAGACGGTACGATGCCGGTGGGTTTAGACCGAAATTTCCTTCCCATTCAAACATCATACTTCTGCCCTTCTTTCACCATCCTGGTCTTCATTGTCAAATCCCTGAATTTGCCTGGCTTTTCTGTGTGTATTGGGTAAAGCACTTTTGGATCCACTGCTTTTATCAGCTCTTTGAGGTCTTGCCCGCACGCATGGCCAGAGCAGTGCGACTGCTCGCGCCTTAAATTGAATTTTGCAAGCCAATTGTCAGCCCTTTGCTCGCTGATTTCCATCTCCTCATTGAAAGGCTCTGAAGAGGAATGGATATATGTGCTTCCCTTGACTGGCTTGAGGTCAACAAGCTCATTAAAGTACCAGAAATTCAGGACCACCAGGTAATTATCCTGCTTTTTCCTGACCTCCTCAGCAGTTACAACATTCGGGTAATCCAGGCGCTCCTTGATGTACTTTTCAGCATAATCTCTTTCATCATAAGTGCCAGTCATTCTCTTTGGCTTTAGGATCAATATGTTCTCATCCTTGCTTTCAGGGCAGTTCAGTTTCCTGTCTTTGGAGTACTTCTCAAGATAACAGGCATGCTTGAAGCTGATGACCATCTTTTTCCCTGCCTCCTTTGCTATCCTGTAAAACGTGCGCAACCGGTCAACATCCTTGAAATTAAAGTCAGCAAGCACCATGCCCTGCGTTTGCTTGGCTATTTTGGAACTTTCAGCATAAACAGCCTCTTCAGTCCTGTCATCCTTTTTGCTCCCAATCCTTGTGCCCTCTGTAATCATCACATCTGGCTTTGCATCTTGGGCCTTTTTTACAAAATCATGCGTCATTTTGGGGTTGTTGCCATGCAGCCTAAGGTCCCCAGTATAAACAACAGTCCCTTCACTTGTATGGATTATGAAGCCATAGGCGCCTGGCACGCTGTGGTCAACATGCACAGGCTCAACCTCAATAGAGCCAATTTTCAGCTTGTCACCTGTCTTAAAGAGCCTGAAGCTGCGCTCAACAGGAGGGGCTTTGAAGTCTTTCCTGAAAAGCGGCCGTTTCTTGAAATTTATCACTTCATTTTCAATCTTGCGCTGGCTTGTCTCCTGCACAGCATCGAGAATCCCCTTTGCAGCCTGCCCGCAATAAACCGGTATTTCCTCATTCAAAAAGCAGATGTAATTCGCATGGTCTGCGTGTGCATGGGAGAGCAATACTGCGTCTATTTCGCACTCCTCTGCCTTTCTGCCAAAATGCGTGAGCAAATCATTCCTGTAAACACCCTTAATGTCTGGAATCAGCCCCATTTCAAGAAAATCCCCTATCCCATTCGCAGTCCTGGGGGTAAGAAACTCCTCAAAAAACATGTTCCTTTTCCCAAAGCTCATCCCAAAATCAAGGAAAACCCTGGTATCCCGGTCCTGCAGCAGTATCTTGTTGCCGCCAATCTCCTTAATGCCGCCATAAAATGTCAAAGATGCCATGGAAATCAACCCATTTTAGCCACACGCCAAGAATACTGCCGACTTTAGAGCTGGTCTCTTGACATTCTAGCTAGTAAAATAACGGACTAAATTAAGAAAGAGGCTCCTTATTCTACCTTCTAAGGAAATGCCCTCTGGATACAGTTCGTAATTTATATAGCAGAATGACTGTGGGGGCTTGAAATTGGGAAGTTTTGAGTAGGGATCAAGAGGATGGAGGAAGTTTTGTACCTTCTGTATTTGGATGGCAAACGCTGTTTGACAGCCTTGGTAATATTTGAAGAAGACTTCTGCAGTTATGCCTGCGTATTTTTTGCACTTTTGCCATACTTTTCTGGGAGTATCAACAATTATCTTGCCAATCATAAATGCGCCCACTATTTTGCTGACAGGCGCAGTCACATAGATGTACGCCTTTTTTACACTGGGCTTCTTGAAGATTACACGCCGAAACTCATACCTCTTTTTTCTAGAGAGGATGGCTTTTGCGTAGACTGGTTTAAGAGACAGCAATATGTCCATTGAGTTTGCACCCTGTTTTTAATTCTCCGTATTGCTTATTATTTATTTCCATTATCGTCTGTGGCGCTGATTTCACTATTCCGCGCTTGCTGAGCTCCTTAAGATTCAATCTAGCTAGAAGGTTAATGTGGTGTCTGAATAAGATAGCTAGAACTGGTTTTGATGCCATTGAGGCAACCTCTTTGGCAGTATAAACAGTCCTTTTGCCAACAAACCTGATTATTTCTTCTGCTTTGCTTGAGCGGAGTGTATCTTCAACTACCCCTATGCACCCAACTGCTTTTTCATCATCAGAGCGATAGAAGATTAGAATGTCGCCAGCTGCTATCCTTGTTATTCCTGCCCTGCAAAGATAAGCCTTTTTTATAGCGTTTCCAAAGGGAGTCATCTGGTAATCACTCAAAACCAGCTGCTCTCTTTTATAATTTGGAAAAAGACGGTTATGGTATTCTGGCTTAATCGGAACTAAGAATTTCTTGGGAATTTTATCTCTGAAAAGGGGATAGTATTTTTTGGCAAAGCGAAGAGCATGAAGATCCTTAAGGTCTTCTTTAGTTGGAATAAAACTCTTTACATATACGCGTTCAGCCTCTCCTTTCTTGTTTTTGTTTTTAGAGTGAATATATTCTGTGAATTCAAACTCACCAAGTAGGGCAAGGAGTGCGTCGTTTTCTATTATAAAATGAGTCAGGTAAACCTCTGGAATATTGTTCTTCATGCAATATTCAAAGGCGATTTTTAGAAAAAGCTCGCCTGTTTTATAGCCACGCATGTCAACTTTTAGGGTGGAAATCTTCAACCTTTTCTTTTTTGGTAAAGGAACAGTGGTTTCAATAGCTTCGTTTTCTTCCTTAATTATCATTAGCGCCTTAAGTTTGCCATTTTCCTCATAGTGCCAGCACTTGCGGTCTTTTCTGCATATTTTTTCAAACCATTTGTTGAAAGGACCATAATCCTCTCTTAAAGAGTCAAAAAACGAGTCTTTGATATCTAAATGCGAAACAGACTCCGTTTTTAGAACATTATGCTTTGGAGTCCATCGTTCATGCAGAGATTTGAGATATTTCAGAGTGTCATTTATTGTCAATACCCGCTCACCACAACTGACCTTTAGGGCTTTTTTTGGGATGCCTTGGTCTTCTGTCACTAAAAAGTCCACATTATTTTTGTAGAGGGCAAAAAGGAGTTCATTGTCTACCCGCTCATTTGGCGTATCTCCTGAGTGAAGCAGAGCTAAAAAGTCCGAAGTTAGAGCATGCTTTTCTACAAGAGGATATCCCTTAAACTTTGACTGGATAAGTTCTTTTCTTCCTTTGTCTTCATCTCTTGAAATGTCTTCAAAAGAAGAGGGATGAATAACAATGGCATGCCCATGTTTTCTAATAAGCGCTAGGAGCTCTTGAAGCTCAGGAGTAAGTTTCTTTGGATCCTCAATGTGGATGAGAACATTTGTGTCAAAGAGTAATCTCATGTTTATTCATCCAAATCTGTCGCTTATAAACATTTGCAGACCTCTATGCCAGTGTGTTTACCATTTGTCACCACATTATAGAAAGGTGGTTGTGCTCGATGTATCCCCAGCCTGAAGGCTGACCATAAATGGTTACTTTTGCCATGTCAAGCCCCAAGCTTTGCAACTGCCAATACCAATTGCGCTGGCTTATTTATTACAATATCAGCCTTATACCCCTTTTTTCCAATCACATGCCCATACTTTGCCCAAATTGTTCTCATGCCAACTGCCTTTGCCCCTGCAATGTCCCTCTCAGGGTTGTCTCCAACAAAAATGCACTCTTTTGGCTTTGCCTTAAGCTTTTTGCACATAGCAAGAAAAGGCGCCTTGTCAGGCTTTTGTTTTCCTGTGTCATGAAATGTGCCCACTTTCACAAAATACTTATCAAGGCCTGTGAGAATCAGCCTTTGCCATGCCTTGTTCCTAGGGGCATCTGAAAGCACAGCCATTTTATAGCCCCTTTTCTTCAGCTTTGAAAGAGCCTGCTTAATGCCAGGATAAGCCTTCAAAGAGCCCATTTTCTTCCTAGAATAAGCAAGTATTGCAGCCTGCTGTATCCTCTCAGCCTCATTTCCCTTGTAACCCTGGCCATAAACAAGCTTAGCAAAGGTCTTCTGGTACTCAATGCCCTTGGTATGATAGATGGCAAATATGCGCTTCACAGTCTCCTTCTCTGAGAGTTTCCAGCCGTGTTTTCTCATAGCTTTGGCAGCAGCAATAGCAGACTCCCTTTTGAACCTCCAAAAGTCAAGGAGAGTGTTATCGAGGTCAAAGATGATGGTTGAGGGCATGAGAATAAGATGCACTGGGAAAGAAGAAAAGCGTTGCGGGAGAGGTAAAAGGCGGAATGAGTGGGTACCGAACAATTCGGAGTTTAGAATGAGAGGAGGGATAGCAAATGGAAATCGATATTAACAAAATTGATGATCCGCTTGAAAATTTGAGAGTGTTATATGGTGAAACGGAAATAGATACTGAACTAAAGGAAAGATTTAGACTAACCTATGGAAAATATCTAAGAAAACTTTGTCATTTGTTTGAGATTAGATATCGAATTATGAATTACGGCATAGAAAATAAAGAATATCTTGATCATATTGTTAAATTTAGTTCCTCAAAAGAAAAGCGAACACCTGAACAAAATAAAGAAGTTGAAGAATGGTATGATAATCATTTTGAAGAGCATAATAAAACAACATTTTATCTTGATTTGGAAATCGAAAACTTCTTTATACACTCAAGAATATTGATGGATGATCTAACCAAATTATCTGCTTTCTTTCTTAGCAATAAACCGTTTCTTAAGTCAGCTTCATATCTTCATTGGCCTAAGTATTTCAGCTCCTTCAATGGGCATAAAAAATGGGTGAAAGGAGAAGCTTCTTTACCTAAAAAATATAGAGACCTTGTAATGAATGTAGGTTGGTTTGATACAATGCTAAAAGAAGTGCGTGATAACTATTATATCCATGGATTAGCTAGGCAAGGCGGAGGAACATTGATAGGTCCAGATGCCGAAGTTACTAAAGTCTATAGAATAACAACTGATACAGCTAGCGTAGTAAAGAAATTGATAGAACTTAAGCAAAAATACGTCAATCGAGAACCAAAATTAAAATCAGTATATGATAATATTTATGAACTATTAGAATTTTTCATTTCTCATCCAAATTTTTTGGCGGAGGAAGAAAAAGAATTTATTAAAAATACAATGAAAAAAGGTGGAAAGATACCTCGTACAGATAAGCTTTTTGATAAAATGATGGTGTTCATACATCAATTTGGAGAGTGTTTACAAAAAGTCTATATTGAGTCACACAAAAGATAGGCACAAAATGGGGAATAAAGGGTTGCGTGTGGTGACGGGCCAGCTGCTTCGTGTCCGGCCCCGCTGGGCCCAAATTAAAAAATAGCAGTTAGAACGAATTGGAAAGCTAAAGCCCCTGTTTATTAGATTCATCGGGGTGAGGTCCTAGCTCTTTATAAATTTTATGCATCTAAAAGCTATGAGGAGTCATAGTAAGTAGTTATGAAATTTTCATAAAGATGATATAAAAACACTATGACGACGGTGATAACGATGACAACAGAAACGACGAAAGCCAGAATATACGATGCCGTGATGGAGCGAGGAAAACCGGTCACCCCACAGGAGTTGGCAAAGGAGCTGGATATCTCCTGGAACACTGCTCAGACATACATGCAGCAACTCAAGGAAGAAGGCCTGTTGGAGCACAACTTGGTGGGCGGACAAAATATTTTCTCACTTGTCCAGAAGGAAAGCGGAAAACTCACTCAGCAGGAGCTTGAGACCCACCTTTGGAAAGCAGCTGACATCTTGCGCGGGAGTATCGACTCCTCAGACTACAAGAACTACATATTTGGCATGCTCTTCCTGAAGCGCCTCAACGATGTGTTTGAGGAAGAAGCAGAGAAAATAGAGAAGGAAACTCACAACAAGAAAGCAGCATGGGAAGATCCTGACGAGCACCAATTCTTTGTCTCGCCCCGCGCGCGCTGGGACGAATTGCGCAAGATCACGACCGACATCGGCGCAGCAATAAACAAGGCGAACGAGGCACTCGAGGAGCAAAACCCACTTCTCGAAGGTGTGCTTGCAGTCACCGACTTCAACAACAAGGACAAGCTGTCCGACAAGGTACTCTCCAAGCTGGTGCAGCACTTCACTGCCCACAGGCTGCGCAACATCGACCTTTCTGAGCCGGATCTGCTTGGTAGGGCATATGAATACCTGATAAAGCAGTTTGCTGACGACGCAGGCAAGAAGGGAGGCGAATTCTACACGCCGCAGAAAGTGGTGGAGATGCTCGCCCACCTGCTTGAGCCAGCTGAGGGCATGCGCATTTGCGATCCCTGCGTCGGATCCGGAGGAATGCTCATCGAAAGCGTGCGATATTTACAGCAGAAGAAGAAAAATCCCCGCAACATTTCACTTTTCGGGCAGGAAAAAAATGTCAACACTTGGGCAATATGCAAGATGAACCTGCTTCTTCACGGAGTAGTAGACTCCCGCATTGAGAAAGGGGACACTATGCTGACGCCGAAACTGCTAGAGGATGGCCAGCTCATGCTTTTCGATAGAGTTTTGGCTAACCCGATGTGGAACCAGAACGAGTGGGGCAGGGAAGAGCTGCTCAAGGGAGACCCCTACAACCGGTTTGCATATGGTCTACCCCCTCAGAAAACAGCAGATTGGGCGTGGATTCAGCATATGTTCGCAACACTGACTAATGATGGCAAGCTCGGTATTGTACTAGACAACGGAGTGCTGTTCCGCGGTGGGAAGGAGGGCACCATACGGCAGAAATTCCTCGAGAAGGACTTCATCGAGGGTGTTATCGCGCTCCCGCCCAACCTATTCTATAACACCACTTCACCCGGCTGCATCCTGATTATCAATAGAGCGAAACCTGCAAGCCGAAAGGGCAAGGTGCTCTTCATTTACGCAGCCAATGACTACGAGGAGGGCAAAGCGCAGAACTTCCTGTGTGAGAAGGACTTGGAGAAGATTTGGAATGCCTTTGCCTCTTTCAAGAACATTGACAAGTACGCGAAGGTGGCGATGCTTCAAGAAATAGAAGAGAACGACTGGAACCTGAACGTGACGCGCTACGTTGACGTGACTGTGCCGGAGGAGAAGGTGGATGTGAATGAAGCTTATGCCAAACTGAAGACATCTGAGCAGAGCCGCGCAGCGACGGAGAAGGAGCTTGAGAAATATCTCAAGGAGTTAGGCTATACAAACAGGTGATATGGTGGGAATACGGCAGGACGCTGGTGAATTGCTACTATACGTTTACATCAAAAAACGTAAGACAGGGAAAGTTCCAAGTCTCGACGAGTTGCTTGAGACGACAAAATGGGAACCGATGCGGCTCGGACAGGCACTAGACTACTGCGGACAAAAATACTTGTTGAATATTCGCAAGTTCATTGGTTCCTATAAGCCGGGCCTCCAGCAACAAATTATTGCTGACATTACAAGTGGAGGCGTCGACGTTGTGGAATCTTCAGGCGAGACCGGCGCAGGAAATCAGTTCAATCTGATCTTCAACCTAACAATTAACATAAACGACCCGACGATAGAACTGACATTTGGAAAATTTGCTTTGATATGAGGTGCTCGCATGAACCGCAACCATGAAAAGTATCGAAAATTGCTAGAGATTGCACGGAGAGTCAGACCAGACTCCAAGATTCTGAAAATGAATCGATCTGTTGATGAATACTTGAAAGGACAACTCAGGCACAGTGGGGCTTATCATAGTGCATCTTGGCTCTATTTTGGTATAGAAGAAGCAGAAGAGTGCCAGAAGACAATCAAGCCAAATGTATGGGTCGCTTTACAAGAGGACGGTTCAGTAGCTATCGGACTTGCCTTTAATGCCAATCCGTCTGTTACGTGGGCGGCGAACATTCTGAAGGGATATTCCGCAGATGTGAAAGAAAGATTATTTGCTCATCTGGAGTCCGGTGGTTTGGATTGGAAGGCAGTTGTGCAACGACGCACGAAGTTCCATCCCAGTGGGAGACCGATATATACAGAAGAATATTCTGTTCTAATAAGTGAACTTGGCGGGAAAATTGAGGAGATTATTACACAATCAATCAGGGTTCGGGACGAATACAGGGCACAGGCCAGTCTTCTGAAAGATGACCCACGAAGGTGCGATAAGACAACGGGCAAAATCATTGACCCTTCTGGCGGAGTATCGTTTAACCTAATTGAAAAACGACTGCCTGATGATGCAGAGGAGTTCGCAAAGGCATTTGCATTTGCCCATGACGCGCTTGAGATTTGCCTAAAAATCAAGACGCCTGCACAACACAAGCGCGAGATGAACAAGAAATACAACGCTTGGCAATGTAGGAGTGGAAATTGCAAAAAGCTGCACGACCCCGTGAAGACGAGGGTGCAGGTATGCGAAAAATGCGGAACAAACACTAAGCCAGTTGGAATTACAAAGGAAAAATGGATGGAAACGTTCGGCTATGCGCCGGACGAGATTGAGGTGAAAGAATGAAATTCAAGCAGACCGAAATCGGTGAAATTCCAGAGGACTGGAACATTAAACAGCTGAGTGACCCGGAAGTTTCCTCGATAAATATGGGGCAGTCGCCACCATCTCAATACTATAATGAACGTGGTGAAGGATTGCCGTTCTACCAAGGAAATGCTGATTTCGGTTACATGCATCCAAAACCCCGCCTTCATTGTAATATACCTAAGAAGATTGCAAATCAAAATGATATTCTGATCAGCGTCAGGGCGCCAGTAGGTGCAGTAAATATTGCAACTGAAAAATGTTGCATTGGTCGCGGCGTGGCGGCAGTAACACCGAAGGACGGAGACCCGCGTTATCTATACTATTACTTGCAGAGCATCGCAAGTGGGTGGATAATTGAACAGACAACATTTGAGGCAATAAAGAGTTCCTACCTAAAGGAAAAACTTGTTCCTTGGCCAAAGCAACCCGAGAGAAGCAGAATCACTTCCACTCTTTTCTGCATCGACAGCGCCATTTCCCAGACTGACGAGCTCGTCACGCAAGTTCGCCAGCTCAAGAAGGGAGTGATGCAGCAGCTGCTCACCCGAGGCATTGGGCACACGAGATTTAAGAAGACAGATATTGGAGAAATGCCGGTAGAGTGGGATGTAAAATCTATCGAGGAGCTTTGCGAAAATCTCGACTACATGCGCAAGCCAATAACCAAGTCAGACCGAGTGCCTGGAGAAGTGCCGTATTACGGCGCAACTGGGATACAAGATCATGTTGAGGGATACTTATTTGATGAAGACTTGGTTCTCGTTGCTGAGGATTGCGGCGAGTATGGAAGCTTCGGACAGACAGCCTACACAATCAGCGGCAAAGCATGGGTAAACAACCACGCGCATATATTGCGTTGCAAAGGCATCAACTGGATTTTCCTAACGGAATACCTGAATTTTACAAACATCAACCACCTCATAAATACTGGAAACCGTGGGAAGCTCAATAAGAGTATTCTTGACAAACTACGGGTACCTGTGCCAAAAAACAACGAGGATGTACAAATCGCCAAAATTCTCTTTTCAGTAGACGCAAAAATTTCATCCGAGCTTGAAAAACGTGCGCAGCTTGAGCTGCTCAAGAAGGGCTTGATGCGGGACTTGCTTACCGGAATGGTCAGATTTCCAGAATTCAGAGGTGCATCTGCATGAATGAAAACGAAGACTGGAACGAGTTCCACCAAAGCGAGAAATCCGCCCTGCAAGTGCTCAGGAAGCTCGGCTATACCATATACGAAGGCGACCCCAACGACAAATATGTTGACAAGGCGAACCTCGTATTGGCTGAGGATGAGCGGGACAGCCCTAAGCAGGTTGTTCTTGAGAAGCGCCTAGCAGCAGCCATAAAGCGCATCAACCCTTGGATTGACGAGCACAACGCGGCTCGTGTGGTAAGGCGTTTCACAACCATTCCTGCAGTCGGGCTGATTGAAGCTAACGAAAAAGTCTACCGCGACCTTGTGCAGAGCATCTCCATAGAGCAGAATGTTGGCACCGGGCAGAAGAAGCACCAGACAGTCAACATAATCGACTTTGACACCTCTGAAAACAACGAGTTTATGGCTGTGCGCCAGTTCAAGGTATGGGGCGCAAAGGAGAACATCAAGCCGGACATAGTGCTTTTCATCAACGGGCTGCCCATTTGCGTGATTGAGTGTAAGAGCCCGACCATCAATGAACCCATTGAGAAGGCGGTGCACGACAATCTTCGGCGCTACCCGGACAAGATAATGGGCGTTCCGCCGCTTTTCTACTACAATCAGGTGCTCATTGCCACCTGCGGACTTCGGGCGGAATCCGCAACTGTGGGTGCACAGAGACAGCATTACCACGAGTGGAAGGATGCCTGGCCGTTCACAACCGAAAAAATAGAGAAAGAAATAGGGAGAAAGCCGACATCTCAGGACTTGTTATTTTTCGGAATGCTGAGCAAGCAGCACTTCCTGGACCTAATCCAGAATTTCATAGTGTATGAGCCTGAAAACGGCGTGCTTGTAAAGAAGCTGGCGAGATATCAACAGTTCCGCACAGTGAACAAGGCACTTGATAGGATTAGGAAGGCAAAGACTCAGAAGGAGCGTGGAGGCATCGTGTGGCACTGGCAAGGCAGCGGAAAAAGTCTGAGCATGCTTTGGCTCGCCATGAAACTAAGGAGAGAAAGAGGGCTTAACAATCCGACGATGCTGGTGGTGACCGACCGGGTAAACCTCGACAGGCAGATATGCGGCACGTTTGAGAGGTGTGGCTTTCCAAATCCACAGCATGCGATGGGCTCGGAAAACCTGCGCGACATGCTGAAAGCCGGTCCGGGGCAGACAATAATGACCACAGTGCAGAAGTTCCTGACCCGGGAGGGCGAGAAGAAAGGCGAATTTCCCCTCCTTTCATCTGCAAAAGATATTTTCGTGCTGGTGGATGAGGCTCACAGGACCCAATACAAGGAGCTTGCAGCGAACATGAGGCAGGCATTGCCAAATGCTTGTTATGTGGGGTTCACAGGCACACCAATTGACAAGAAGGACAGGAGCACTCCTGCGACGTTCGGCAGTTACATAGACAAGTATAGCATGAAGGACTCGAACGATGATAAGGCAACCGTGCCGATATTCTATGAAAGTAGGCTGCCCAAGCTCCATGTTGAAGGAGAGTCGCTTGACGCCATCTTTGACCGGGTTTTCGGAGAACTGAGCCCTGAACAGAAACGCGAAGTGAAGAAGAAGTATGCCAACCTGGCTGCAATAACAGGCGCGCCCAAGAGGATAGAGAAGGTCTGCCTCGATATCCTTGAGCATTACGAAAAGTTCATCAGGCCCAATGGCTTCAAGGCACAGATAGTGGCTATTGACAGGAGAACTGCGGTCCTTTACAAGAAGACGCTCGACCGGCTGAGGGGACCCAGGTGTGAAGTGATTATCTCTCCAGACCCGGTCATTTCTGATGAGCCCGAGGACAAGGACGACATTCTGCTTTACAGGAAATCGCAGCAGGAGCGCGATGTGATTGAGGCGCGTTTCAAGCTGCCGATGGACAAGGACGATTTGTCCATCCTGATTGTGAATGAGATGCTGCTCACCGGGTTTGACGCACCGATAGAGCAGGTAATGTACCTCGACAACCAGCTCAGGGAGCACAACCTACTTCAGGCAATAGCAAGGGTGAACCGCCCATATGCAAAGAAGGAATACGGACTGGTGGTGGATTATTTCGGCGTGTCCGACAATCTTGGGAAGGCTTTAGAGATTTTCAATGAAGTGGATGTGGCTGGCGCCCTGCGCCCAATCAAGGACATGCTGCCTACCCTTCAGGCAAGGCACAGGAAGGCAATGTCGTTTTTCGAGCACGTGGACAGGAATGATTTGGAGGCGTGCACCAGCGTCCTTGAGCCGGAGAAAACAAGACGGGAGTTTGAGGCTGCTTTCCGCCTTTTCGCGCAAAGCATGGACATATTGATGCCGAACCCGGAAGCAAATCCGTATCGCGAGGACTTAAAGAACCTCGGCAAAATACGCGACGTGGCGCGCCTGCGCTTCCGCGACCCGCAGCTCGGCTTGTCTGAATACGGCAACAAAGTGAGGAAGCTTATCGAGGAGCACATACGCGCGACTGGTGTGGACCCGCTGCTCAACCCGATTTCCATATTGGACCGAGACTTCAAGAAGAAGGTGGGTGAGCTGACTTCCGACAAGGCAAAGGCAAGCGAGATGGAACATGCGCTGCGCTATGAACTGGAAGTCAGGCGTGAGGAGAACCCTGTCTATTATGATTCCCTTAAGGAGCGGTTGGAAAAACTAATCAGGGAGAGAGATGCCAAGCGCATGGAGATGGCCCAGCTGCTTTTGGGGCTCAGCCAGATTACAGAGGATGTAAGGAACATCAAGAGCAAGGCGGAGAGACTGGGTTTGAATGACTTCGAGTTCAGCATGTATGAAATTTTCGAGAAGGATGAAGTGAATGAAGAAACTGGAAAGGCGCTTTCCCAGAAGGTTTACAAGGAGCTAGACAGACTTCTAGTGGTTGACTGGGCTTCCAAGAACGACATCCAAAGGGAAGCGAGAAGGACAATAAAGCGCATTCTCCGCACAAATGGAATGATAGAGGAGAAGATTGACGTGCTTGTGCTTCAAATCATGGATCTTGCAAGGGTGCACATCAAGAAATAGGTGTTGTTATGCTGGGAATAGACACTGATCAAGGTAGAATAGGATTTGAGCGACGGCGTTCGGATTCCACCCGCGCAATAAAAATAAGAGTGGATGCAAAACGGAAGGTCACCGTTTTTGCTGCTCCAAAGGTGAGCAAAAGCGAAGTTGAAAGCACAGTGAAAAAAAAGGCAAAGTGGATTTTCAAAAAGCTTCAGCTGATAGAGGAGAACAAGATACGGATTCCAAGGTATGAGTTCATTTCTGGTGAGAGCTTTTTGCTGAAAGGCAAGCTTTACCGGTTGAAGGTGATCAAATCAAAGAAAGAGGGAATCCGAAACGACACCAGCAGGATATTCTGTATGACGTCGAACAGGAAATCCGCTCTTGTGAAAAAGATACTTGTTGAGTGGTATAAGCGCACAGCGCTTGAGCATATTTCCGGCCGCGTGGCTAGGCTGCAAGGCAAATTCAGAAAGAAACCAGGTAGGATTTTTGTTCGCGACCAAGCGGCGCGGTGGGGCAGTTGCTCCAAGTCCGACCAGCTGCGGTTCAACTGGCGGATAATCATGGCGCCTTCATCCGTGATTGATTACGTTATAGTCCATGAACTGGCGCACGTGCAGGAAAAGAATCACACTGAACGCTTCTGGGAGCTGTTGGAGGCAGCGATGCCAAACTACGAGCAGAAGAAGATCTGGCTGAGAGTATATGGTGGAGGTTTGAGAATTGACTGATGAGTGAGGTAGTAAGTGTACAGATGTAGGAGTAATATACAAAGATATATTAACCAACTAATCCACAATGCTTAAATCCTCTTAAGATTAGGATTATAGTTGGGGGTGTGATTATGGAAAAATCTTCGAAGGATGTATTGGATGATCTGTTTGTCAGCGAATCGGAGGTGGTGAATAACGAAGCTCTCCGGGACCTTCTAAGAGATTATGCACAAATGTCTACAGACGGTAAAATCTTTCCTCTTCCAGCCTTCAGCAAACTGGACAATGAGAAAAAGATTTTGGTGGTTCTGTTAGCCAAAAAAGTTCTACAGATAAAGCTGAACATGGGAGAAAAGACTTTTCCAAAAGAAATTCAAGAGATTAGCGGGCTCAGCAAAGGTTCAGCCAATCCAACTCTGAGGGTCCTTAACGGCAAAAAAAGGTTAATAAACTGCGAAAAAGGAGCCTATTGGATACCAAATCACGCTATACACCCAATTAGAGATATGTTCACAAGAAAAAAAAGTGATTGAATGGATGTTGAAAAAGAGATTGAGGCAATCAGGAGAGAGATTGAAAAACTGGGTGGGAGACTTACCGCTCTTGAGCACCCTCAAATCCGTATCAAAACCAAAACACAAAATACCTATTCTGGTTTGAATGGAGGAATTCAGATGCTGCTGGATGAAGGATTTTTTGAAACACCAAAAGCTCTTGGAGAAATAAGAGAAAAACTGGGTGAAAAAGTATATCACTATGGTAAAGGATCAATAAGTAAAGCGCTTTCAGTTTACTTTATGAAGAGAGATCAAAAACTAACAAGAATTAAAGAGGGCAAAGCTTGGAAATATGCACAACGGAAGTGATTTGATGGAGAAGTTGAAACAGGAACTCACAGAATTCTTTAAAAAAACTGCTAAGTTAAGAGAATCGATAGGTAGGGTCATCAAACATAAAAGCCAAGCGACATATTTAGCGGCCTCTGAACATGACAAAAAAGAAACTGTTCGCGCAGGAAAGTTCCTCATCGCAAAATTAAAAACTATGGAAAGCCAGTCCATGCAAGAAAAAGTTGCTATTTTGGAGAGCGCGATGGGTGTCTTCGCTAGGAATGGAGGGTACAACGAAAAAATAGACATGATAGGTAAGCTTGAGATGCTTCAAACAGATTTGGAGATTGAACTTGAGAACATCAGAGTAAAACCACGTATATTCGAAATTCCTGCATCGATACCGATGACAGAAGCAAGAATCGATTTGGAAGAAGCAATTAGTGATTATGATAATGGATGTTTTATATCTGCTTTGGTGTTGTGCAGAAGGTCGTATGAGGGAGCCCTTGTAGAAGCATATAAGAATATTGAAAAACGCGACCCGGTAAAAGAAGTGAAATGTAAGAACTGTAAGGTGACGATAAGAAAAGAAGCTTATCTTGGAATAGTAAACCTGCATGGGTGGGCTATTTCTAAAGATTTAGTAAATGATCATCTAAAATCATTTGGATTCTTGATTTCAGATCTTGGAGCTGGTGGAGCACATCCGCCGATGGAAGAATTTCCAAGAAATCGAGAGAACGCCAAACTAACTATTACGTCAGTAATTGCTTTGTTGAATGAACTATATTCGAACCTGTCTAAAAAGGAAGTAGGGATAGTCGTCACCCCGTCTCCAACACCGGCTTTTTAAATCTCCGGCTCCTCCGGTCCGGCATGAGACTTCGCAAGGAGCTTTTGCTAGCCAAGGGGCATATTGCGCAGCTCTACCACAAGGCAAGGCTTATTGGTGAGGAAGAGATGATTGAATTCTATGATAAAGTACTAGAAATCTACAGAAAAGAAGGGCTATGACCACCGGCATCCCACCCTACTCACATTTATAAACGCCAAAAAGCAGTTTTTTGCCTGGTGATCTTATGGCAGACTGGCACAAGAACAAAAAAGGCTACCCTCGCTTTTCTGACTCAGGAAAATCTGTGCACCGCTGGAAGGCAGAAAAGAAGCTTGGCAGGAAGCTAAGACCTGGCGAAGCGATGCACCACAAGAACAGGAGAAAGACAGATTACAGTGACAAGAACCTCCATGTTTTTGGAAGCCAGAAGAAACACTGGAGGGCGCATAAGAAGGGGCAATATTTATACATTCTTGTGAGATAGATTAAAAGGGGAATAAAATGGGGCTATTTGACTTGATATTTGGAGAAAAGAAACTGATGATGACTTCATATGAATGTCAGAATTCAAAAGAAGCAAAAGAGGAGTATAAAAGAATTAGGAAGCAACTTCACACAGAAACAGAAGAAGATGTTGAACTTGAGGCGGCGGCATTGAGTATTAGTGATGACACTCCACTTGAATTGGATATTAGTGATGACACTCCATTTGAAAGACGCATAAATGTCTTGAAGGGGCTTTCTCAAAATGGATTAAAATTAGAATATTGGGGCAATCTTGTTAGAATTGTTAAGAAAGAACTTGAGGAAAAACAAAAAATACTCGAAAAAGAGAAACTGAAAGCGCATAAAGAGAAACTGAAAGAGGATAAACGGCGTAAAAAGCGGATGCGTTTTGATGAGGAAGAGTACGAAAAAATCGTATCACGCATAAAAAATAACCCCGAATTCAAGAAAATTATTGAAAATTTTGCAAAGATGTGCATGGATTACAGAATAGGCGACTCACAAACGGAGGAACGGATGGAGATACCATTGGAGGAACAAACGGCGGACCAAATGATAGAACACGAGAAACAACGGTGGAAATACAAGAAACAATGGGCGGAACAATTGGGAAAACAAGAGAGGGAACAAGAGGAGAAACTCACGAAACTCAATCGTTTACTTTTAAAAAAAGGATTATACATCAATAATTCTAGGCATCTCACTCGTATAATAAATGATGAAGAAGGCGAACAGAGATACCAACGATTCAAAAAACAGATGCTCCATAATCAACCAAAAAAAATAAGCGATTATCTGAGGAATTATATCAAATTAAATTCTGAATGTGAGGACTATTTGTTAAGATTACTAGATGAGATGAAAGTTAAATTACCAGAAGATTTCAATCTCACTAATAAGTTATTGAGAATAGAGGATGAATTAGACCTGGAGACTTTTGAAAAAAAATTACATACTCACGCGAAAAATAAACCTGACTTTGAACAGATGGGGGGTTTCGAGTTCCAAGATTTTCTAAAGGAACTGTTCAAAAAAATGGGATATAACACCCAACCAACTAAGAAAACGGGCGACCAGGGTGCAGATTTAATCATCGAAAGATTTGGGCAAACTTGGATAGTTCAAGCAAAAAATTACAATGAAAGCATAGTTGATAATAGTGCAATCCAAGAAGCAGTCGGAGCAATAAAATACTACAAAGCTGACAACGCGATTGTTGTTACTACTTCAACTTTTACTAAATCTGCGAAAGAGTTGGCTAACGCAAATGATGTAAAACTTATTAATGGTCACGGACTAGACGACCTTGTGAAAAAATATTGGTAAGCTGATAAAGAGCCATTCTAAAGAAATCTTGGAGTTCTGAGTAAAGGCTTACTTTGCCCCGTAGAATCGGGTTGCACGACGTTAGCTATTTATACGAGGTGGCTCCAAATAGAGGCACAACGAGGCGAAAGCCGACTTATTCTTACAAGTACGCGAATATTTGGCAAAAATGGGCTCAAAGAAGTGAAAGCCAAGAGTTAGCTAGAATTTCTAAGAGAGTTTAAGAAACACTATCTCTTAGCCTTTCTTGGCATCCGAGCCCACCCTTTCCAGCACGAAAAGGATAAATGGAGGGGCAGGTATATGGAGAGCTGCGAGTATGGATGGAAACGAATGAAAGGATTTTGATATGGAATGGAACATCTACATCGGCTATTTCCTTGTTTTCTTGGGCGTGGTTGCAGACCAATTTACGACACTCAATCATCTTAAGATTAGAACAAAAGAACTGAGAAGTTTTGAAAAAGCTTTGAATGAGGAGTCTAGTTTCCTAGTTCAAGAAGCATATCGGAAGAATGGTCTAACCTGGACTGCGTGGTTTCCATACGAATTATTAGGATTTTTGTTTATGTCATTTCTTGCTAGTATATCTATACTAGGTACGTGGGGGGTCTTTTTCTTTGCCAGTTGTAGCGCGGGTGTAGCACTGAATAATATTATGAAAACCTATTTGAAAGCGAAAGGGAAAACGATTCTAATCATCTTATTCATACTTAGTATTTCATTGTGGTTCATCCTAGCAACATTAACTGGGGAAGTTACTAAATATTCAGTTGTTACGGGCATGTTTATTGTGATGCTATTTCTTTACACTTGCAGTGAATTTTTCCAAGGAAAACTCAAAAGAATAATTCACCACCACAGTAAACCCTAACTTCCATTACCTCATTACAGTATACCCAAACATACTCAAACCTGTCAAAACCCATTCTTTTGGGTAGTTTTCCCTAATAAGCCAGCTTTCGGCATCGATTTTTGTCAATCAACGTCATAGCAGTAAACCATTAGGGGGGAGGAGGCAAGCAAAGGCACGGTGCGGTTTACTGATATGGTCTGGGAGTAGGAAGAGGAGTTTACTTTAATGGTGTTAAGCTGCTTCTTTCTTTTCTTCTGGTTTGTTTCCTTTCAGAACAACGCTTTTGTCATAAAGGTTCTGTTTAATCTGCTTGAGCTGATATTCGCCAAGCTTTTTTTCATAGCTATAGCCGATTATGCGTTCTTCAAGCACATGGAGATCATATGAATCAGCCACGCGATTGACAAGCACATCCAGTTCTTTTGGCTTGAAAACGCCGCTGTAAAGCATTCTGAGTGCCTTTGTTTCAGTTTTTTCACTTATTTCCCTTGCTAATGAGGGCTTTGCTCCTAGGGCTTTTTCCTCATTTGCAATGTCTGCATCAAATGTTGACTCGAATACTGCGTCTTCAAAAGAGCCTGGCCTGAGAAAGGAGTCAGGCGCATAAGTGACAGTGTGTGTGGGGATTGATGCCCTTAGTTGATAGGCTTCTGCAAGAGGGCTTATGCTGCCAAATTTTGCCTTGGAGGCCTGCTTTATTGCCTTGTTAAGGTATTTTCTTGCCTTGGAAAGGTACTTGTGCTGGAGCTTGTCGTCCCAGCCAGTCACATAATAGCCATTCAGTTCTGCGCGTGTTTTTTCGGATTTGTTTATGTATTTTCTTGCCACTCGCAGGTGGTGCTCTGTTTTAAGCACTAGGAGTTTTTTTACTGTCGGGAAGTCTGCTAGTTTTTTTGCGGTCTGTTTGAACATAGAAACCAATAAATTGTGGTACAAAAAGATTAAAAACAGACTGTGCGCTAAATTGGCTTGCCCTGTGCGTCTGAAATCATTACTTTTACTCGCTTGTTTATGTCAAATTGCATTGGTGAATTAAGCGAAGCATGGACATACCAGCCCTGGGGCCTTGGTTTTGCCAAAAGAGTGGCAATAAAGCCTTGTGGCTTGGGGTAATTGATGTCTGAGGGCACTTTTAGGGAAAAGGAGAGAGATTCGCCTGGCTGGTAGTGCCTTTCACCTGATATCTCTGCTTTTACGTGATGAACCCTCTGTATATGGTTGCTCTTTCCGCTTCTTTTCAGGATTTCTCCGTAGAATTCGACTCTTAGGGAATTTGCCTTTTTTGCCTGGTTGAGCTTGAGGTTTACTTTTCCGTTTATTGTGTCCCCTATGGCAAAAGAGTATTTGTCAAGAATTATTTCAACAGAGCCTTCGCCTATGCCTAATACCATATGATCAATAGTTACTTTGTAGGGAGATTTTTTATTTAGGGTGGGTTTTAGCTTTCTTTATATTAATTCTAAGTATCTTTTAGTAATTCTAATTCTATGTTGTAATAACAG
>Ga0180432_10004331_pt1 | contig 19577 bp, 13 predicted proteins | sample SS_ome_10_FD_132414 | JGI IMG/M metagenome (GOLD analysis project Ga0180432, IMG submission 132414) | Hypersaline lake sediment archaeal communities from the Salton Sea, California, USA - SS_1_MS_2 metaG | ecosystem: Environmental > Aquatic > Non-marine Saline and Alkaline > Hypersaline >...
GAAGGTCCGGGTGGAGGACTTCCCCTGCGTGGTGACCATGGACTCGCACGGCCACAGCCTCCACGAGAAGGTCCAGGCCGACTCGCAGCGCAGGCTGGAGGAGCTGCTCGCCCGGTAGGCGGGGCGGCGCACGACCCACCTGGGAAGCGGATTGACTGAGAGCACTTCGTCATCGGACGTGCCGGGATCGGGGCGGCCTGCCGATCGGGCAGCGTGGCTGGTTCCGCTGCTGGCTGGCGTGGTGGGGGTGGTGGTTTTCCTGCCGCAGTGCCGGCATCCTCTTGTCTATGACGACGTGCTGATCGTGACCAGGAACCCCGTGGTCAGCGGGGGCTCGCTGCTGGACTGCCTTTGCCGCCCGTACTGGCCGCGGGAGATCGCCCTGGACCCGCTCTACCGTCCGGTGACGACGCTGACGCTGCGGGCCACGTATGCCGTCTTCGGCGAGTTCCCTCCGGCCCATCGGTGCTGCAACGCTGCGCTTCACGGGCTCTGCGCTGCCCTGGTGGCACTGACGGCCATGGGCCTGTGGCGCCGGGCGCCGGCCGCGGCGGGGCTGACGGCCGGGCTGCTCTTCGCCGCCCACCCGGTCAACACGGAGGCCGTCGCCCTGGTCGTGGGCCGGGCGGAGCTGCTGGCGGCGCTCTTCTCGTTCTGGGTTCTCTGCCGCCACATCCGATACGTGCGGGCGGATGCGGTGCCGTCGGTTCGCTACCACGTGACCACCGCGCTGCTGTTTCTGCTGGCGTTGGGCTCGAAGGAACACGCCGTGTTTGTGTGGCCGGCGGTCGCCGCCGTGGACCTGTGGGCGGGTGCGGGCGGCGGAGCGGGCACGCGGGCGCGGCAACGGCTCGACCGGCTGGCCCGGTCGCACCACCTGGGCCTGATGCTGGCGGCGGCGGGGTTCCTGCTGGTCCGCTGGCTCATCTTCGGCGAGCACGCCCGGCTGCCGGCAGAGCTGGTGAACCCGCTGGCCGACCCGCTCACCGCCGCTCCGCTGGCTACGCAGGTGGCCACGCCCTTCGTCCTGCTGCTGCTGGCGGTGCGGCTGCTGGTCGTGCCCGTCGGCCTGTGCCCGGTCTGGAGCATCGGCGGCATTGAGCTGCCCGGGACGCTGTGGCGGGCGGACGTGGTGGCCGGGGCGGGGCTCGCGGTGTTGTTGGGCATCATGTTGGTCGCGGGGCTGCGGCGACGGTGGACCGCCGCCGTGCCGCTGGCCGGGGCGGGGCTGTTCCTGCTGCTGCCGTGCCACTTCGTCCCGGCCGCCAACTGGCTGTTCGCGGAGCGATGGTTGTACCTGCCCTGCGGAATGATCGCGCTGCTGGCGGCCGGAGCAGCCCGGTATCGGCGGGTGTTGCCGGTCATGCTGGTCGCCGCGGCCGTGCTCTTCGCCGGGACGTGGCAGTACCAGCGCAACTGGGCGAGCAACCTGGAGCTGTTCGAGTCGGTCGTCGCCCGGCAGCCGTACGGCTATCACGGCCTGCTCGGCTACACCCACGAGCTGAAGGAACGCGACGGCATCCTCGCCGCCGAGCCGTACGTGAGCCGGCTGGTGGAGCGGTTCCCGCAGTCCCCGCGTAGCTGGCACTACCAGGCCCTGCTGCTGCACGCCCTGGACCGCCCGGCCCGGACGCTCGAGGCCATCAACCGCTACGTCGTCACCGACGGGCCCAACCTGCTGACCCCCGAGCTGCAGGAAGTACAGGACGCCGCCCGAGCGAAGCTCGAGCGTTCCACGACGCCTCTGACAGAGTGACCAGGCTGTGCCGCTATCCGGGCTTGCCCGTCTTTCCCGGCTGGCGGGGTGGCGGCCTCAATCCAGCGTCGGAACAATCTCGTAGCTGCGGTTCTGGGAAACCGTCAGGTAGTACATGTCGTACGGCGGCATCATGGGCACGTCGGTCCAGGTGTTGGTGGCGACCTCGTCCAGTTGAATCCCGTAGACCAGCGTCTGCATGTGCCAATAGAGCTGGAGCTGCGTGTAGACGCCGGGATCGGGCACGTCGGCCGGGGCGCCGCCGCAGTCCACGTTCACCATGACCGTGTCCATCGGGTAGTCCGGCAGGTGCAGGGACAGCTCGTCGGCCGGCTCGCCGTCGACCAGCAGGTTGTTGAGCGTGAGCGTCGCCTCGAGCACCATCTCCCGTTCCTCGTAGGCGTCGGGATGCGGGGTGTAGGCGCACTCGGTGGCCGTGCCGTAGTAGACCGGGATGTACCCGCCCTCCCGCAGGACGACCCAGTTGCGCTGCTGCACCGCCTCGCCGCCGGCCATCGGGAACCACAACTCCATCTGGTAGTCGCCGATGTACTCGAACGCGGTCAGGCCCTCGCCCGGCTCGAGATCCACGCTGGCTGCGTTGTTGTCCGTGGTGATGGTGCCGGCCAGGGTGACCTTCCGATAACCGGACGCCGACCGGTCGTCGTCGTCGCTCTCACCCGGTGCGCCGTCGTCCCCGTTCTCCTCCTGCTTCGACATCGGAGGCAGTCCACCACCACCGCCGGTGGGGTCGGGTGGCGCGTCGTCCTGCTCACCCGCCTGAAGGCCGCCCGGGGGGTCGCCCGCCGGATCGCCACCACCCGACCCGCTTCCGGTCGAGTTGCAGGCTGCCACCACACACAGCAGGAGGATCCCGACGTACCACGGCAGGTGCTGCATCGTTCTGTCCTTTCGTTCTCGGTCCTTGATGTGGCCGGTCGCGCTGCGGGTACTTCGGCTCATGGCTGGTGTGACTGAAGCGCGGGCCGCCGGCCTGCTGCCGGTTCAGCCAGGCCGGGGTCCGAGAACCGGTGCCCGGGGCGGAAACCAGACCCCGGGCGCCAGGCACCACTGCAAGAGGCTCAACCGGGCGGGCGCAAGCCAGCGGCCGGCAAGACCGCCGGCCGCTGGGGTATGTCGGTGGAATGGAAGGTCCGCGGGCTACTTGAGCTGCTCGGCGAAGACCTTCTGGGCGGCCCTCAGGCCCGAGCCCAGCTCGACCTTGTGGCCCAGTTCGTTCAGCAGCAGCTCGAGGGCGCCGATCACGCTCAGGGTATCGAAGGCATCCACGTAGCCCATGTGGGAGATGCGGATCACCTTGCCCTTGATGGGGCCCTGGCCGCCGGCCACCTGCATCCCGAACTTCGAGCGGAACGTCTTGCGCAGCTTGCCCTCGTCCACGCTCTCGGGCACCCAGATGCCCGTGACCGAGTCGACCGGGTCGGCCGCGAACAGCTTCAGCCCCATGGCCTCCACCGCCGCACGCGTCGCTTGGGCCAGCATGGCCGTCCGGGCCCAGACCGACTCCAGCCCCTCTTCCCGGATCCGGGCCAGCACCCACTGCAGCCCCCGGATCAACTGGTTGTTGGGCGTGTACGGTACGTCGTTGCCTTCCAGGGACTTACGGTACTTCTTGAGGTTGTTGTAGAAGTAGTGGGCCTTGCCCGCGTCGATCCGTTCCCAGGCCCGGTCGTTGACCGCGGCAAAGCCGAGACCCGGCGGCAGCATCAGGGCCTTCTGGGAGCCGGTGAAGTACACGTCCACGCCCCACTCGTCCATCTTGACCGGGATGGTCCCCACGGCGGTGATGCCGTCCACGATCAGCAGGGCTTTGCGCTTCTGGGTGATCTTGGCGATGGCCGCGACGTCGGACAGCGAGGACGAGCAGGTCTCGCTGTGCACCAGGGTGATGGTGTCAATGGCCGGATCTTCGGCGAGCATCTTGTCGACCACCGCGGGGTCGGCCCCATGGCCCCACTCGATGTCGTACCGCAGGTGGGGGATGTCGAAGGCCTCGCAGATCTCGGCCCAGCGCTCACCGAACTTGCCGCCGCAGCAGCAGAGGACCTTGTGGTCCTTGCCGGGAGGGCAGCAGGAGACGATGGCCGCCTCGCCGGCGGCGGTGCCGCTGCCGGTGAGGGTCATGCAGGTGGCCTTGGTCTGGAAGAGGTACTGAAGATTCTCAGTGACCTCCTTGAACATCTCCTTGAATCCCGCGGTCCGGTGATGGTCCTGGGGGCGGGCCATCTCCAGCAGCACGTCTTCGGGAACCATGGTGGGTCCGGGAGTAAACAGGCGTAGCTTCTTCATGGCATATCTCTCACAAGGTTCAGGGTACGCCTTGCGCCCTAGCAAGAACCGGACCAGGGATTATACGAGGGGCGTGGGGGGACGCAATGTTGCAGGACCGTTACTTCCCGGTGGGGCGGGACGGGCGTACAATGCTTGGTTTACGGCAGGGGGGGGGCCGCTCCGGCGGTTGTGAGTGGGGCTCAAGCGGAGACAGGAGTCTATGACCAGCAGGAACTTGTGGGTCACCGCGGTGGTGTTGGCGATTGGCGGGGCCCCCGGGCCGGCACTCGCCGGCGATGGGGCGGCGGGGGACGGGCCGAAGCTCCGGGTCGTCAACCCCACCGTGACCCTGGACCCCATCCGGGAGGACGAGACGGCCACCGCGGTGTTCATCCTGGAGAACGTGGGCGGGGCCGACCTGATTATCGACGCCGTGCGGGCGAGTTGCGGGTGCACGACGGTTGATCTGACCGAGAAGGAGAAGACGATTCCGCCGGGCACCAAGCGCGAGCTGAAGGTGAAGTTCAACGGCAAGGGCCGGCCGGGGCCGAACTCCAAGACCGTGAAGGTCACGGTCAACGACGAGGAGCGGCCGGTGGTCGAGCTGCGGCTCAACGTCGAGGTGCTGACCCTCTTCCAGCTCATGCCCAGCGCCCACCTGCGGGTCAGGAACGTGCGCCCCGGGGAGCCGGTGGCCCGCACCCTGGACATCCTGCCCAGCCGGCCGGGAGAGGTGGCGGAGCTGGTCTCCCTGAAGATGGACCCCTCGGCCCTGACCTACGCCACCGAGCCGCTGGTGCGGGGCGAGTTTCGCGGCCAGCGGCTACGCTTGCTGGTGAGGGAAGACGCCAGTCTGGGGCGGATCAAGACGCGGGCCAAGATGACCGTCCGCGTCGGCAAGGCGACGCAGACCAAGCAGGTCATGATCACCGGCCAAGTGATCGGCGACTTCCAGGTTGTGCCGGGTACGGTGCAGGGGAAGCTGAGCGAGCCGTTCGTCCGTGGGCTGGAGCTGCGGCCGGTGCGGATCTCCTCGTATGCGGAGCGGCCCTTCGAGATCCTGGGCGCTTCGGCCGGGCCGAATTTCGACGTGGCGGTCGAGCCGCGCCAGGATCGCACCGAGTGGACCGTGAAAGTGCGCATCTCGGAGGACGCTGTCGACGGTCCCTGCGGGGCCTTCCTCGAGGTCCGCACCGACAGCCCTCTTGAGCCGCTGATCCGCGTTCCCGTGTACGTCAACGTGCGGCCGCGGCTGGAGCCGGATCCGCCCGTGGTGCTGCTGCGGGCCGGTGGGCAGTCGTCGCAGCTCACCCGCCGCGTGGTGCTGAGGACGGCGGATCTCGGCGAATTCGCCATTCAGGGGCTGGACTGCGACCGCGGTTTCGTGCACGTTGAGCCCGTTCGGCCGGACCGCGAGCGTGTCGGCGAACGCATGATCGCCGTCACCGTGGATCCGGACGGTCTGCAGCAGGGTACCCATCAGGCCGTGGTTACGGTTCGGACCGACGCGCCCCGGGCCGAGGAGGTGCGGGTCCCCGTCACGGTGCTGGTGTCGGGCCCGACGGGGCAGGCCGCCAGACGGTAATCATCCCGCCTGTGGCGGGCGGTCCGGGCGCCGGGCCGGCAGGGAGGCAGCAGCAGTGCCGGACACCAAGACACCTCAGGAGACCGCCGGTCCGGCGGGAAGTGGTTCCGCCGGCCAGGTCGAAAAGAAGCCGCGGTACGACTGGGACGATCCCGGCGTCCCCGCCGGAGACGGCCCGCCGATGCCCTGGTGGCCGGTCTACTGCGCCGCCGCGGCGTGGGGAGGCTGGCTGGTCTTCCTGATCGCCATGGCGATCTTCCGCGTGCACACCAGCCCCTTCTAGCCAGCCGCGTCTGCCGGAGTCGGACGAGGTGCGGGCGGCAGTCATGGAAGGTCCGCCGTTGAACGCCCAGCAGCTCGAGCGGTTCGTTGCCAACCTGGCCGCCCTGGCCGCGGACCAGCCGGAACTGGCCAGGCGCCTCCAGGCCCTGGACCTCCCCCCCTCGGTCACCCCCCTGGCAGGACGCGACGGCGCGGAGACCTTCCGCCTGGCTGCCGAGGCCGGCCGCTGGCGCTGGTTCGGACGCTCGAGCATGCCGACGGTCAGCGCACCGGCGCTCGTCGGCGGCTTTGCCTCCGATGGCCACAACGTCGTGGTGCCGGCTTTCGGCACCGGGTACGAGGCCCGCATCCTCCTGGAACGCTCGCCCCGGCACTGTGCCGTGTTCGTCTTCGACCGGGACCTGACCGCTCTCAAGCTGGGGCTGCACCTGCACGACTTCTCGCCCGCCATCGAGGCCCGCCGACTCGTGCTGCTTCACGGCGCGGACATCGGGGGCGCCCTGGTGGCCTTTCTGAGCGGGCACCCGGGGTTCGAGTTCCCGCAGCGGATGCTGGGATTCGCTCTGCTTCCCCCCGGCGAGCAGGAGCGCTCCCGGCTGGAGGTGGAGTCCGCCGGCCCTCGGGTGGTGCTGGCCCAGACCGAGGCGGCCCGGCGGGCGGCGGCGGAGCTGCGGGCCTGGCGTGCGGCGCCGGCGGGGGACGCCCCCGCCGTGGTTCTGCTCTCGCGGGATCCCCGGGCGGACACGCTGGAGCTGGCCGCTCAGCTCGAGGCCACTCTGGGGCGGATGGGCTGGCCCTGCGCCGCGTGCGTGCCCGATCGGCCCGATCGATGCCATACCGTGGCACGTCTGGAGACCGTGCTCCGCGGGCGGCCCGCGCTGGCCGTCCTGGTCAACTGCCTTCCCGGACCGTTGCGGCGTTTCGTCCCGGCGGGCCTGCCGATCTGCTCCTGGCTGATCACGGCCGACAGCGCCGGGGCCCTGCTGGCGGGCGACGCGGAGGGCGGCGATCCGGTCTTCGTCAGCCAGCCGGACATGGTCGATCGGCTGTCCCGGGCGGGGCTGGCGGCGGCGCGGATCCACCTGCTGGAACCCGGCGTGGATCCCGCGACGTTCGGGCCGCTGGAACCGGTCCCGGACCAGGGGCGGGAGGGCTGCCGGATCGTCGTTCTGGCCGACGGCGCCGATGTGCGACCCGCGGCGGTCAACATGTCGCTGGCCAGTCACGAGCGCTGCTGGGAGGCTATCCGCAAGGCCACGGCGGGCTTGATCGGTGGCTGGCAGGACGAATGGGTCTTCAAGGTTCTGGAGCGGGCTTCCCGGGCCAGCGGGGTCGAGCTGCCGGTGCCCGGCCTGGGCGAGCGGTTCGCCGAGATCGTGCGGCAGCGACTGGTGCCGACGCTGCTGGCCCGGGCGACCGTGGAACGGCTCTGCCAGGGCGGGGGCGGCGTGGAGGTCTGGGGATCAGGCTGGGAGAGTCACCCGGCGGTGGCGGCGCACACCCGCGGACCCATTCCCGGAGCCGCGGGCCGCAACCGGCTGTACAACACGGCCGATGTCGTGGTCTTCCCCGTGTACCACGAGCGGGCGGTGCGGTTGGCGTTGGAGTGTCTGGCGGCCGGCGGCAGCCCGCTGCTGCGGGCGCCCCAGAGGCGGCCGGACCACCTGCACCCCCAACTGGCGCCTGTGCTGGAGCCGGTCCCGCTGGGCGGCTCGCCGGATGAGGTCGCGGAGATCGCCCGGGGACTGGCCGCCGATCCCCAGCGCCGCGAGCGGCTTTCCTCGGAGGCCCGAGCCTTGCTCGGCCGGGGCCATACGCTGGAGCACCGCTTGCGGGCCATTCACGCGGCTGTGGCGACCGCCTGACGGCCGCCGTCGACCTCCCGGTGGCGGTCACTCCCGGCTGATCAGTTCGTTGAGTTTCCGGAGGGCCTCGGCCTCGATCTGGCGCACACGCTCCCGCGTCAACCCGATCTTGGTACCGATCTCCTTGAGGGTCATGCTCTCGCCGTCGTCCAGGCCGAAGCGCATGCGCAGGATGGTCGCTTCCCGCTCGTCGATCTGGCCGAGCAGTCGCTGGATGAGCTCCAGGTCGGCTTCCGAGAAGATGGCCTCCTGCGGGGAAGGTGTCTTGTGGTCGGCCAGCATCTCGGACAGGACCTGGCCGCCCTCATCGTCCGGGCTCTGGGTTCCCGAGGACAGGGCCTTGACCGCCCGTCGGATGATGCGGACCTTCCGCTCGGGCATGCTCATCTGCTCGGCCAGTTCCTGGATGGTGGGGGGCCGGCCATGCTGCTCCTGGAACTCGTCCCGAGCCTGACGCCAGCGGGCGATCATCTCCACCATGTACGCCGGGATGTGGATCGGCTGCACGCTGTTGATCAGGGCCCGCTTGATGGCCTGCTTGATCCACCAGGAGGCATAGGTCGAGAAACGGGTGTTCTGTTCCGGGTCGAAGCCCTCGACGGCCCGGATCAGGCCCAGGTTGCCCTCCTCGATGAGGTCGTTGAGGGGCATGCCCCGCTTGGAGTACTTCTTGGCGATGTTCACCACCAGGCGGAGGTTGGACTTGACCATCCGTTCCCGCGCCGCGATGGCGGCCTCCTCCGCCCGCTCCTTCTCGGTGAGCGAGCAGGCTCCGCTGGCGAACCGGCTGGCCAGCCCGGAGGCGTACTGGATGGTCCGGGCCAGCTCCTTCTCGTCTTCGGCAGTCAGGAGCGGCGCCTCGTTGATCTGGCGCAGGTACAGTTGCAGACCGCTGTCGATCGCGATAGCACACCCCCTCTCGCGGCCCTGCCGAGGGCGACGGACACACCTCCACCCCGTTGCGACGGCTACCGCCGCGGCCCGCGGTCGCTGGACGCGGAACTGTTATGGGGCGCCCGAATCAGTTCTCCGCAGGGGTCTCGGGCTCCTGCCCGGGGGCGTCCGCCTCCCCGGGCCCGTCTTCCGGATTGTCGGCGGATTTCTCGCCCGACGCCAGCGGTTCCGATACGGCAGGCGGCTTGAACTCGATCCCGGTGATCAGGGCGGTCGTCTCCTCGCCCGGACCGTGCAGACCGCCGCGGCGCGGCTTGGGCCGCTTGTCGAGAGCGGCCCCGCCGTCCTGCTCGAGCGACCACTCGGCCCGCTTCTTGGAGAGGCCGATCTTCCGCTCCGCCGTGTCCACCCGGAGGATCTTGGCCAGGACCTTCTCGCCGATCTTCACCTCCTGGTGGGGATCCTCGACCTTGTGGTCGGCCAGCTCGCTGACGTGGAGCAGGCCCTCCAGATCGGTCTCCAGCTCCACGAACACGCCGAAGTTGGTGATCTTGGTGACGGTGCCCTCGACGATCTGCCCGGGGATGTAGTTCTCGGGAACGGCCCGGGCCCAGGGGTCCTCGTGGAGCTGCTTGAGGCCCAGGGCGATGCGCTGCTTGTCCTCCTCGACCTTGAGGACCACGCACTCGATCTCGTCGCCCTTCTTGAGCATTTCGGAGGGGTGGGAGATCTTCTTGGTCCAGCTCATGTCGGAGACGTGCAGCAGGCCGTCGATGCCCTCCTCGATCTCGACGAAGGCCCCGTAGTTGGTGAGATTGCGGACCCGGCCGGTGATGCGGGTGTTCGGGGGGTACTTCTCGGCCACCTGGGTCCAGGGGTTGACCTCGGTCTGCTTCATCCCCAGGGAGATTTCCTGCTTGTCCTTGTTGATGTCCAGCACCACCACGTCGATCACGTCGCCCAGGCTGATCAGCTCCGAGGGGTGGTTGATCCGCCGCGTCCAGCTCATCTCGGAGATGTGCACCAGGCCTTCCACGCCGGGCTCCAGCTTGACGAAGGCGCCGTAGTTCATGATGTTGACGACCTCGCCCTTGATCTTGGAGTTGATGGGGTAGCGGTTCTCGATGTTCTCCCAGGGGCTCTCCCGCAACTGCTTGAGGCCCAGGGCGATCTTCTCCTTCTCGCGATCGATGTTGAGGATCTTGATCTCGATGTCGTCGTCGATCTTGAGCAGTTCGCTGGGGTGGCCGATCCGCTCCCAGCTCATGTCGGTGACGTGCAGCAGGCCGTCGATGCCGCCCAGGTCGATGAAGGCACCGAACTCGGCGATGTTCTTGACCGTGCCCTTGCGCACCTGGCCGACCTCGATCTCGGCCATGAGCTGCTCCTTGGCGTGGGCCCGGGCTTCCTCGATCAGCTTGCGGCGGCTGATGACGATGTTGCGGCGATCGGTGTCGATCTTGAGGATCTTGGCCTCGATCTCCCGGCCGATGAACTCGCTGATGTCGCCCGGCCGGCGGATGTCCACCTGCGAGGCCGGCAGGAACACCGGGACGCCCACGTCCACCAGCAGGCCGCCCTTGATCTTGCGCATGACCCGCCCGCGGACCGACTCGCCCTCCTGCTTGTTGGCCAGGATCCGCTGCCAGTTCAGCTCGCGGTCGGCCCGCCGCTTGGAGAGCACGATCAGGCCGCTGTCCGACTCCACGGTTTCCAGGTAGACGTCCACCTCGTCCCCGGGGTCAACCTCGCTGATGTCGTCCCACTCGTTGGAGGGGATCACGCCCTCGCTCTTGAGGCCCACGTCGACGACCACGTCGTCCCCGGCGATGCCGACCACGCGGCCCTTCAGGATGGTCCCGGGATTGAAGGAATCGGCCTGCTCGTTGGCGGCCTCCCCGATCCTGGTGGGGTCGAAGCTTTCCCCGAACGCAGCCGCCAGTTCCTGGTCGATGGCGCTCTCGTCCACGTCCAGCTCATTGATGAGGTTGTAGTCTACCATGGAGTTCCTTGCAGCCCTTTCGCCACATGCGCCGGCCTCGGCAGCCTCAAGCCTCGCTTTCGAGACCGGGATTTCGGGGGAGCGAATACACCCCGGACAGTGCCCTACACCAGCCCGGGCGCGGAACCGCCCGCGCCTAAACGAGTGGCGTAAACTCCGCAGTATAGCCGATCCCCGCGAGAGCTGCCAAGAAGCGGGGGCGCAAAATCCGGGGGCCCGTACCCCGGCGGCGGTGGGTCCTAACACCCGCAGGTCAAAAGGGTTGACGCGGCACGGCCTGCGGGCCTTCCGGGCCGTTCCTCCGGCGGCCGGCGGCAGCGGTGGGGGGCGGCGTGCTCGGGCGGGCTGGAGGCGGATCCCGGGGCGGCGCCCGCCCAGCCCCCTGCACAACCGCCCCCGGTGCCCGGGAACCAGGGGCCCGGGGCACCGGGGGCGGCACGCTCAGGGCCCCACGCTCGCCGCGGGGCCGGCAGTCTGTCGATCAGGACGAGGATCGCGGGGCCAAGGCCTCCAGGAAACCCTCCAACTTCCGGGACCGGACCGGGTGCTGGAGCTTGCGGATGGCCTTGGCCTCCACCTGCCGCACCCGCTCCCGGGTGACGTTGAAGATCTTGCCCACCTCCTCGAGCGTGTAGGTGTAGCCGTCCCCGATGCCGTAGCGGAGTTTGATGATCTCCCGCTCCCGGTAGGTCAGGGTCTTGAGCACCTCCTCGATGCGGTCCTTGAGCATCTCCGAGCCCGCGGAGCTCACCGGCGATTCGGCCCGCTCGTCCTCGATGAAATCGCCGAAGTAGGAGTCCTCGCTCTCGCCCACCGGGCGGTCCAGGGAGATGGGGTGCCGGGAGATCTTCAGGACCCGCCGGGCCTCGCTGACCGGCATCTTGGCCCGCCGGGCGATCTCCTCGATGCTCGGCTCGCGGCCCAGCTCCTGGAGCAGTTGCTTGCTGATGTTGCGCAGCCGGCTCATGGTCTCGATCATGTGCACCGGGATGCGGATGGTGCGGGCGTGGTCGGCGATGGCCCGGGTGATGGCCTGGCGGATCCACCAGGTGGCGTAGGTGCTGAACTTGTACCCCCGCTTGTACTCGTACTTGTCCACGGCCCGCATCAGGCCGGTGTTGCCCTCCTGGATGATGTCCAGGAAGCTCAGCCCGCGGTTGCGGTACTTCTTGGCGATGCTGACCACCAGCCGCAGGTTCCCCCCGGAGAGCTTCCGCTTGGCGTCCTCGTACTCTCCGAACACCCGGCGGATGGTCTTGAGACGCTGGCCCAGGGCCTCGCTGTCCTCCAGCACCAGGCCCTCGATGCCGCCCAGCTCGTCGTGCAGGGCCTCGACGTCCTCGGGGGGCATGTGCCGCAGCCGGGACTCGTTGCCCAGGGTGCGCTCCACTTCCCGCAGCTTGCGGTACAGCGAAACCAGCTTCTTCATCAGCGGCTGGATGCGGGAGGTGCGCAGGGACAACTCCTCGAGCAGCTTGGACATCTTCCGCCGGCGCTGCTGCATCCCGCGGGCGAGCTGCTGGCGGGCGGTGGCCGACATCCGCGTGGTGCCGGCCTTCTGGAACTCCTCCTGGTTGCGCTCCAGGATCCGCCGGACCGTGTCCAGGTTGCCGGGCAGCCGCGCCAGGATGGTCTGCTTGGCGGTATACTCGCTGGTGGAGATCTTCATGGTCCGGTCGAAGGGCAGCACCCCGTCGTAGACCCGCTGGAGGATGTCCACCGCCTGGGTGGCGCAGAAATCGCTCTCCAGCACCTTCTGGCGGAAGGCCATGCGGGTGAGCTCGATCTTCTTGGCCAGGCGGATCTCCTCGGCCCGGGTCAGCAGGGGGATCTCCCCCATCTGGGTGAGGTACATGCGCACCGGGTCGTCGATCCGCCGCCCGGTGGTCTCGCCGACCAGTTCGTCCCGCTCCGGCTCGGCGGGCGCGTCGGCCGCCTGGCCCGCACCCTTCCCGGAAGAGGCTCGGCCCTTGCTGGCCTTGCGTTTGGCCTCGATGCGCTCCGCCTCGGCCTCGTCGAGCATCTCGATCTTGGCCTCGTCCAGGCGCATCATGATCAGTTCGAGCTTGTCCGGCGAGATGGCGTCATCGGGGAGCACCTCGTTCATCTGCTCCCAGGTGACGTAGCCCCGTCCCTTGCCGGTTTCGAGCAGGTAGTTCAGCGACGCCTCGATCGGATCCACATGCTCGTGATCCTGGGCTGTTTCGAGCACTTCCACCTTGGTCATCCTCTTCTCCATCAACCTGCGGCCACCCGCGTGGGCCTGCTAGGGCGTCAGCTCGCGTGCCCCGCTCTGCTCCGAGCGGGGGGCAAAGTGGGCAAACGCGTGTGACGCCTGCTGAATCGCCCGCAGCCGGGCGGAAGTTGACGCTTCCTCCGAAGCCTCCCCGTGGCAGCCGTCGGCGGGCTGCCCGTTCCGTCCCCAGGCCGCCGCCTCGCGGACGGCGGCCACCTGCTTCAGGCAGGCGGCGGCCCCGGCGAGCGTGGCGTCCCAGTTTGCTCTTTCCGTTCCCCGGATATGCAACTCCGTAATGCGCTGGGCGTCGGCCGGGTCCGTGAAGTGGCTCAGCAGTTCGGCCAGGGTGAACTCGCCGAGCCGTTCGGCCAGGGCGACGACGCCGCTCGCGATCCTCCGCAGGCCCGGGTCCGCGAAACGCTGCGGGTCAAAGACCTCGCGAACCGTTCCGTACAGCCCGGGCTCGTTGAGCAATACCTCCAGCATCCAGGTCAACGCCGCCTGCTCCGCCGTGGGGCCGCCGCAAGGCGGCTCCTGCGGCCGGGGGACCGGGTCCCCGCCGCGGCCGGGCGAGTGCCGCCGACCGCCCAGCAGGCGGTGGACTTCCTCGCCGGGCAGGTCCAGCAGCTTGGCAACCTGGTTGGCGATCAACCCCTTCTGGATGGCATCCACGGCACCCGCCTGGGCGAGGCCGGAGACCAGACCGGTGAACTCGAGCACGGCCCGCCGCCGGCCGGCATCACCGGTCTCGGCCTTGAACCGTTCCTGAGTGCGGTCCCACACAAATCGTAGCGCCTCGCCTGCCGAGTTCAACACCCCGGCAAAGGCCTCCGGGCCGGCGGCTTTCAGGAACTCACAGGGGTCCTTGCCCTGGGGCACGAAGGCCAGGCGGACCGATAAGCCGTACCGCAACGCCACGCTGAGGGCCCGCTCGGCGGCGGTGGCCCCGGCGGCGTCCGAATCGAAGACCAGGATGATCTCCTGGCCGTACCGCCGCAGCAGGTCGACGTGGGCCTCGGTCATGGCCGTGCCCAGGGTGGCCACGGTCTCCCTGAAGCCCGCCTGGTGGCAGGCCATGCAGTCCGTATAACCCTCGACGATGATGGCCCGGCCGCTGGCGGCGATCTCGGCCCTGGCCAGATCGATGCCGTACAGCGTGCGGCTCTTGTCGAACAACTGGTTCTGAGCGGTGTTCAGGTACTTGGCCTGGGCGTCACCCAGAGTACGGCCGCCGAAGCCGATCACCCGTCGGGTGGTGTCCCGGATGGGAAAGATCAGCCGGTGACGGAAGGTGTCGTACGAGCCGCGTTCGTTGGAGCGCAGCAGCCCGGCGGCCGCGAGCAGCGCCTCGCTGTGGCCGGCCAGGCGGGCCGCCTGCCGCAGGCCGGAGCCGTCGTCCAGCGCCAACCCCAGCCCGAAACGTTGCGAGGTCTCCTCCGAAACAGCCCGCCGGGCCAGGTACGCCCGCACGTCGCGGCCCCGCTCCGGATGGAGAAGCTGGCGGCGATAGAACTCCGCGGCCCAGGCATTCACCCGGCCGATGTCCACCCGGCCCGGGCCGGAGGCGTCGCCCCGGCTGCGGTGGGCCAGTTCCACCCCCGCCCGGTCCGCCAGCATGCGCACCGCCTCGCCGAAGGGAACCCCTTCAATCAGTTGGACGAACTTGAAGACGTCCCCGCCCACCTTGCAGCCGAAGCAGTGGAACATCTCCTTGTCGGGGACCACGTGGAAGGAGGGCGCCTTCTCCTTGTGGAACGGGCACGGACCCCAGAAGTCCGAACCGCGGCGCGTCAGAGCGACATGCTCCGAGACGAGTTCCACCAGATCGACACGCTGGCGAATCTGCTCTTTGATGCTGTTGAAGTCGTGCAAGGAGAACGCACACCACACCCGCGTCGGGGCGATTGAACCGCGGGTCTGACCGGACCCCTGTCCTCTGGAACACCGGGCGACCACCGCCCGGGACCCCGGCAGAGCGGCCCGAACGGAAAGACGCAACCCCGCAAGTATACCACAGTTTTATGAGACGGTCAAATCCGTAGGTCCGTAGAAGAAAAGTGGTTACGTCCGCGTAACTCACAGGTTGCCGGTGGCGGGCGGCTCGATTGGGGGCCCGGCCCCTGGAAACAGCCCGCCGGGTCTCAGGATTGAATCACGGGTCCGGCTGGAGCCCCGGGCCACGACCGGGCCACCGCCGGGTCGCCTCACGGACTCGCCCCGCTCACGCCGTTCGGATCGAGCCTGGCGCACCCGAGCGGCACTACCGCCCGGAACGTTCCGCATAGCCCAGGAAATGCAGGAAGGTCTCCTGGGTCAGGATGGGGATCGAGAGGGCCGTGGCCTGTTCGACGACCCGGCCGTACTCGTTGAACAGGCGCTGGCGGACGGCCTCCACCCCGCCCTGCTCTTCCGCGTCCTCCGCGCTGCCGGAGGGACGCGGCGGGCGGGTGCCCAGGACCACGAAGTCCACCCGGGCACTGACGTCCTGCACGAGTTCGCCACCCCAGTCGCGGATCAGGGCCGCGACCCGGTCCGTGCCGTCCTGCTCTTCATAACCGTCGCCGTCGAGGTCGAACATGCCCGCCACCACAAACCGCAGGGTCCGGGTGCGGTCGTAGACCGGGTTGTTGACGATGTCCCCTTCCAGGATGGCTTCGGTCCCGAAGACCTCCCGTATGACGCACTCCGCCGAGCGATCGAAGATGCGGGCCACCTCGATGCGGGCCTTGGCCTGCCCGTCGGCCGGAATGCCCTCGTGGTTCGCGTAGACCGCGAACTGCATCCCCCGGGTCAGGTGATGGCGGCGGCCCAGATCGATGTAGACGACCTCGTCGCCGGGCTTGGCCATCAGGATCTGGCCGTCCCCCTGCCGGGCGGTCAGCAACGTCTCCGGGGTGATCTGCAGCTCGCCCAGCTTCGCCTGGAGACTCTCGTAACGCGACTTCAGATCCGCCAGCTCCTGTCTGAGCCGTTCGTTCTCGTTCCTCTGGGCCTGGACGTCCCTGGTAAGCTCCTGCTTGGTCTCCTCGATCCGCTCCTCGACGGCATCCATTTCGGCGTCCCGCTCGTTGCGGTACCGGGACCGATCCTCTTCCAGCTCGCGCAACTGGTCGGTGAGCCGTTCCTCGGTCCTGGCGAAGGCTTCGGTCCGCTCGTCGCGCTCCTGCATGAGCTGGTCGACCTCCTCACCCAGACTGCTGGCCCGATCCTCCGCCTGGAGGCGGTTCTCGTATTCCCCGCGGAAATCCTGGTACAGCGCCGTCATGGCCTCCAGGACCCCGGTGGCCGGGTCCTCGAACACGCTGGCGTCGGTGACCAGATCCTCGTCCACGATGCGGACGAAGAGGTCGCCCAGCTTGCTGGCGGCCGTGGGCAGGTCGTCGTCGGTGGAGCCGGTCAGCATCTCGGCGAACTGGTCGCGGGCGCCGTTCGCCTGGCGCAGCTCCGTCCGGGCGGACTGCTCGCTGGCCCGCAGGTCGTCCGCCGTCTTCTTGACGGCCGACTGGTCCGTGTACAGCCAGACCAGCAGCACCGTCGACAGCAGCCACAGCGCCACGAAGGCGATGAGCCAGATGTGGATCCCAGTGACACCGCCACCTCGTTGTTGGGCTCGGGCCGCAGCCATGAACGATACCTCCAGGTTGCTCTTGACGGAGCTGGGGGGGGTCGCATCCGTCGCAGGCGCACTCCGCTGCGCATCTTTCCGCAGGATCCTTCGCCGGGCCGGCGTGGTGCTTGCGGTGCGGCCCGCGCCTCTCGGCGCGGCCCCACCCCGCTGCCCCTCGGCATGGCGTCGAGCTGGCGGATTGTCGGATCAACGGCCCGACGTGTCAAGATGATGCAAGGGGGAGGGTGGCCCCGCCCGGCTCGTTCAACCCTCGTCGTCGAGCACGGTTCGGTCGCGCTGCCGCTGCCCGTTGCCGCCGCCGTCTTCGATGCCCAGCAGATCGAGGGCATCGCGCTCCACGATGCTGCGGAGCTGCTCGCGGGGGATGGTGGGCAGGTCCGTGCCCTGCACCAGGTGGTTGATGCTGTACAGCGCCGCGATGCAGTTCGCGGCGCAGGTGTAGGGGAAGCCGCTGCCGAAGAGCAGGTTGTCCATGACGCCGTACTGCCAGGCGGAGAGCAGGGCCTGGTAGGCCTCCCAGGGTTGGTGGAGCAGCCAGCTGATGTCGGCATACACGTTGTCGTGCTTGGCGAGCAGGACCAGGGCTTCGCTCACCCAGGGGTAGCCGAGGTGGGCGATGACGATCTTGAGTCCGGGGAACTCGCGGGCCACCTCGTCGAGGAGGACGGGCCGAGCGTATTCCATTTTGGAGCGGCGCGCCAGGTAGGGCCCGGAGTGGAACAGCACGGGCATCTCCAGCTCGGTGGCCGCCTGATAGATTCTCCAGGCGGTGCTGGCGCTGGGGTGGAAGTCCTGGGCAGCCGGGGCCAGCGAGATGCCCCGCAGCCCGAGCTCCTGGCGGGCCCGCCGCATGGCGCCGACGGCTTCGCGGGGGACCGCAGGGTCGATCCCGGCGAAGCCGATCAGCTTCTCGGGATGTTGGCGCACATAAGCCGCGACCTGGGCGTTGGGAATCTCGGCCTGCAGGTAGGCACTCTCGAAGCCCAGCACGATGGTGCGGTCGACCGGTTCACAGGCCGCCAGGTGGCGGGTGATGCCGGCATCCAGGGCCACGTCGTCCCCTCCCGCAACGGCGGGCATCGGCGGCCGTGCGGCGGTGGAGTCCGGGTCCAGGCCAACCTGGCTCGGGGAATCCCAGATGTGGGTGTAACAATCTACAATCATTTAGATTACAGACATCGCTCGATCCGGTGACCGCGGTGGATCGACCGTCGATTCCTTATACCAATCGGCCCGGTCAACGTCAATCGGGCCCGGCAACCGCGAAGGAGATTGCGGCCGCGATCCGACCTGGCGGGTGACAGGCCGCCGCCCGGCGGAAGGCCCCGGGGAACCGGTCGGGACCAGCATTATCGGCCCTGCCGTTCGCCAGGGTGTCCGATTCAGGGCGCTGCTTGGGGGGCCCGGGCAGGATACACTCCCGCGCATCCCCTGGTGAGGTCGGCGGGGATGCGGCAGCCTCGGGATCAGGCGGGGCCCGTGCCGCCGGGCCCAGCGTGCAAGGAGAACCGATGCCGTCATGGACTTCGTGAAACTCCACGGTCTGGGCAACGACTACGTCTACGTGGACTGCCGCGCGCAGCCGGTCGCCAACCCCGGGGAGGTGGCCCGGGCCGTTTCCGACCGCCGGCGCGGCGTGGGCAGCGACGGGCTGATTCTGGTGTGTCCCTCCGCCAGGGCGGACGTCCGCATGGAGATGTACAACGCCGACGGGTCTCGGGCCCAGATGTGCGGCAACGGCATCCGCTGCCTGGCGAAGCTCGTTTACGAGCGGGAGATCGTCCCCCGGCGGCTGATGCGGGTGGAGACGGACGCCGGGGTTCTGGGCGTCGAGGTGTTCGACACCCAGGGGCGGGTGGACCGGGTCCGTGTGGATATGGGTCGTCCTTCACTAAATCCCCGCCGCCTGCCCTGCACACTGGAAGCCGACCGCATCGTGGGGTGGCCCCTCGAGCTCGGCGGCCGGAGCTGGCAAGTCACCTGCATTTCGGTAGGCAACCCCCACGCCGTCACCTTCGTTGACGATCTGGCGGACCTCGATCTGGCAGCGATCGGCCCGCAGTTTGAGAACGCTCCGATGTTCCCCGAACGCATCAATGCCCACTTCGCCCGAGCCGAGGCGGACGACCGCGTGGCCATCCGGACCTGGGAGCGGGGCAGTGGGGCCACCCAGGCCTGCGGGACCGGTGCCTGCGCCGTGTGTGTGGCCGGTGTCCTGGCCGGCAGGACCGGAAGGCGGATCCAGGCCTGTTTGCCCGGCGGCGTTCTGGACATCGTGTGGTCCGTCGAGGACGACCATCTCCACATGACGGGGCCCGCGGTCGAAGTGTTCACGGGCCGGTGGCCCGACTGAACGGGTTCGCTGACCCCTCCGGGCCTCGGCCGGCGGGGAACCGCGCGCCGCCTGGAGCGTCCAAGGAAGCGTCGGCCGGGTCGGGCGCCGCGGGGGGCGGCGGACCCGGTTGCCACGGGAGAACGACGATGTGCAAACCACACCTAGCCCTGGTCGCTCTTGGCCTGATGAACCTGCTGCCCGCCGCGGGTCCGGCCCGGGCAGATGGCTTCATCGTGATCGACCGGCCGACGCCGATGCCTCCGATCCTGCCGCCGCGCCCGCCCCGCCCGCCCGAGCGGCTGGTGCCGCTGGCCGTGCGCAATCACCAGGTGAGCTGCCGCATCACCGACGGCGTGGCGGTCACCGGTATCGACCAGACCTTCTACAACCCCAACGCCCGGCAGGTGGAGGGCACCTACATCTTCCCGCTGGACGACGACATCGCCGTCACCCGATTCACCATGTTCATCAACGGCAAGGAAGTCGAAGGCGAGGTGCTGGACCGGGAGCAGGCCCGCAAGACCTACGAATCCATCGTGGCCCGCATGCGCGATCCGGCTCTGCTCGAGTACGTGGGCACGCGGATGTATCGGGCCCGCGTGTTCCCCATTCCGGCCTCCGGCGAGGTGCGGGTGCGGCTCGAGTACTCCCAGGTTCTGGGCACCGACGCCGGCACCGTCCGCTACCGCTACCCGCTCAACA
>Ga0180432_10004333_pt1 | contig 19574 bp, 17 predicted proteins | sample SS_ome_10_FD_132414 | JGI IMG/M metagenome (GOLD analysis project Ga0180432, IMG submission 132414) | Hypersaline lake sediment archaeal communities from the Salton Sea, California, USA - SS_1_MS_2 metaG | ecosystem: Environmental > Aquatic > Non-marine Saline and Alkaline > Hypersaline >...
CCGAAAACGCTCTGCAGCCCCCCTTCTATCCGTTTCGGGTGGTCAGGGACCTCGATATGCGCCTGCCGGGCTGGCAGTGGATCGGCCACTGACGCGATCGGCTGAGACAGCAATGCTCCTGCCGGTTGCTCAAGCAACCGGCTGAAAGAGCGAAGCCCTACGGGCTCGCCGTTGGTGGTGGGCGGGGGTGGTAAGAGTCGTTGGCCCACTGCGAGCCTCGAAGAGGCTTTGCTCTCTCAGCATGGGGGTTCAGCCCCACGCTTTCCTAGTCCCGAAAACGCTCTGCAGCCCCCCCCCCGTCCGTTTCGGGTGGTCAGGGACCTCGATACGCGCCTGCGGGGCTGGCAGTGGATAGGCCACTGACGCGATCGGCTGAGACAGCAATGCTCCTGCCGGTTGCTCAAGCAACCGGCTGAAAGAGCAAAGCCCTACGGGCTCGCCGCTATTGGTGGGTGGTGTGGTTGCGAGCTGAGAGCCACTGAGCTGCGAAGGCACGGATCGTTGGGCTACTGTGAGCCTCGAAGAGGGTTCGCTCTCTTAGCGTGGGGGTTCAGCCCCGCGTCTTCATTGCGGGTGCCGACGTTGCCATCTCCCTCCAGACGGATGTCCTTTCCCGTGGTGGCTTTCGCCACGAGGTATCCAAAGGGGATGGACCCGAGCAGGTAGTCTGCCAGCACCACGTGAGCGTCTCTCATAGCCTCACTCTCCCTGGAGACCAATCGCTCCCTGATCCGTACAACACGATGCCCAGAGGGTGGTGTCGGTCATCGCCTTCGCATCAGTGCTTTCTCTCGGCCTGGTCTGCGAGGCAGGGGGGGTCTGTTAAGCTTCCTTAACTGTTGACGCTGGTTGGTGAATCAGTATAATGCCATACTTAGTATGGAGTTCGCGAGACCCGCTTACCTGTATCTTCTGGGAGCAATCCCGGCGATAGCGCTGTTTCTGGCTTGGGCTGCCTCGCGCCGAAAGGCGGCCCTGGTCAGGCTTGGCGTGCCCTCACTGCTTGATCGCCTCAGTGCGAACCTGAATCGCGGCGGCAGGCGCTGGAAGACTGCCTTGTGGTTCGTGGCATTCACCAGTCTCGCTCTGGCCCTGGCTCGTCCTCTGTGGGGCAGCCAGGTGGTGGTGAATGTTCAGGAAGGCGTTGAAGTGATGGTCGTGCTGGATGTGTCGACCAGCATGCTGGCCGAGGACGTCAAACCGACTCGCCTGGCGAGGGCCAAGCTAACGATCCAGGAGCTGATGGATCATCTGGCAGGTAACGATGTGGGGCTCGTGATCTTCTCGGGCGCGGCCTTCGTTCAGTTCCCTCTTACCGCTGATTTCCCCACCGCGCGGACGTTCGTCGATGCGGCAGAGCCGGGATCCATCTCGCAGCCCGGAACCGAACTCGGTGAGGCGCTGCGGGTGGCCCTTGGAGGCTTTCCCGAGGAGCGAGCCACCAGCCGTGTGGTTTTGCTCCTCACCGATGGCGAATTCCACGAGCACGATCCTATCGCCGTTGCTCAGGAGGCCGTTGAACAGGGGGTAGTCATACACGCCATCGGCTTCGGTTCGCCTGGGGGAGAGCCCATTCCCATCCGAGATCCCGACGGCACGCTCGTAGGATACAAGAAGGATGCGGCGGGGGAGATGGTGCTGTCACGACTGGATGAGCTCACTCTGCAGCGAATCGCTGTCGAAGCGGGCGGGCTCTACTTCCGAGCCAGCGCGGGTGGTGAAGAGATCGACGCCATCGTGAGGGCCATCGCCGGGCTGGAGACCGGGGAGCGGGAGGGCCAGTTCGAAACACAAGGCGTGGAGCGCTTCGAGTGGTTCGCGGGAGCCGCAGCCTTGGCGTTGGTGGCTGAGGCATTGGTGGGCGATCGGAGACGTGATGCGTAGGCGTTTGCTGCTGTCGGCCGTTCTCCTTCTTCTGGTAAGTTGCACGCCCGATGTGGTCACTCACAACGAGTCGGGCAACCGCTGCTTCGCCGAGAACGGGTACCAGGAAGCGATCGATGACTACCGCCTGGCGCAGGTCTCTGACCCGGATCGAGCGGAGCCCTACTACAACGCAGCCAACGCCTTCAACCGCATGAGCCAGCTTGACGCGGCACTGGCACAGACACAGCAGGCTCTGAAGACCGCGGATCCTGGGTTGGCCGAGCGAGCCTGGTACAACCTGGGCAACGCCTACCTCGACGCGCAACAGTGGCCCCAGGCCGTTGAGGCCTACAAGGAAGCCCTGCGGCTGCAACCCGATGATCAGGACGGGAAGCACAATCTGGAGCTTGCCCTGCGGCGACTGGATGAGGAGCAGCAGGCACAGCAGGAGGATCAGCAGCAGGAGGAAGGTGATTCTCCGGACGAGAAGCACGGAGAACAGGGGCAGGAAGAAGATCCAACCCCTGCTCCAGAAGAGGCTCCTGATCCTTCTGTCGCGAGCGAGGGCGAAGAAGGGCCTACTCCGCAGGCCCAAGCCGCGCAGCAGGAGGCGGGGAGCATGACCGAGGAGCAGGCGGCACAGCTACTGGAGGCGCTTCTCGCCGATAGCCAGACGCTCCGTGAGCGCTTGCGAGACGAGCAACCCTCGCCCGGGCAGGCGCCGGGTCAGGACTGGTGATGGGTATGGTGCTGAGCATGGGCAATGAAGAGCATAGACCTGATTGCGGGTCGCGTTTCTTTGGCCGCATGGTTGCCTGTGTCTGCGTCTTGGCCCTTCTGCTTTCCCTGCCTGCCTCGGCCCTGGCGCAGGATGATGTTAGCTTCACGGCGTCGGTGGACCGAACGTCGGTCACGAGCGATGAGACGGTTACGCTCGAGTTGACCCTGTCGGGTGCTTTTCGTGCCTCTGACCAGCCACAGATCCCCCCACTGGAAGGGTTCGCAGTCGTGGGCACCAGTCAGTCGAGCCAGTTCAGCATGGTGAATGGGACTGTGTCCACGAGGGTCTCGTTCGTGTACCGGCTTCAGCCCACCGGGACCGGCACCTTGACCGTACCGGCGATTCCTATCACCGTGGGGGGGCGAACCTATCGTACGCAGCCCATTATCGTGGAGGTGACGCAAGGGGGCACGCCGCGATCTGAAGGGCCGACCCTAGAGGCTCCCGAGAGTGCTTCACCGCCAGGTGAACTGGCCGGCCAGGATCTCTGCGTCGAGGCCGGCGTGGATGTGGGCTCCCCGGTGGTGGGGCAGCAGACGGTCTACTATTTCCGTCTCTACCAGGCGGTTCAGCTCTCCGGTCAGCCTCATCTCGATTGGCCGGATTTCTCCGGCTTCATGAGCTATGATCTCACCCCGAATCTGCAGTACTACGAGGAGGTGGCGGGTCGACGCTATCTGGTGACCGAAGTGCGGCGTGCCCTGTTTCCTACAACGCCAGGGATCGTACCCCTTGGTCCGTCTGTCCTCACTGTCCCAGGTGGCTTCTTCAGTCGCGATATGGTCCTGCGGACGGAATCGGTAGAAGTGGATGTCCGTTCTTTGCCTGAGGGCAAGCCGGAAGGCTTCTCCGGACTGGTGGGGGAGTTCAGCATTGAGGCACACGTCGAGCCGACCGATGGCAAGGTCAACGAGCCGGTGACCTTGTCAGTACGGGTGCACGGAGTAGGCAACGTGAGCCTTGCGGTGGACCCCTGCGGTGGGGATGGAATGGAGCTACCTGATTGGCGCGTGTTCGACCCTCAGGTCACCACCAGTGTTGAGCAGGAAGGTGATCGAATACGGGGAGAGAAGCTGTTCGAGCGCCCTCTGGTGCCCAAGACCGATGGCGAGCTGACGATTCCGGGGTTTGGGCTCGACTTCTTCGATCCGGTCGCGGGGGAGTATCGGCATGTTGAGACGGAGTCGCTGACAGTGCGAGTGGAGGCGGGTGAGCCTCAGACTCCCGGCCCCATGATCATCGGGGAAGGCAAGCACGATGTGATGGTATTGACCAGCGATATCCGGCACATCAAGCCGGCGCCACCTTCACTGTCACTGGGTGGAGTGGCGCTGTATTCGCGGCCGGCGTATTGGCTGGCATGGATAGTGTCTTCGGCGGCGGTTGCCGGTGCCTGGTTGTGGAGTCAGAGGAGACACCGACTGGGGCAGGATGTCGGGTACCACCGAGCGCAGAGGGCTCGGCGCGTCGCTCGAAGGCGACTGGCCAGGGTAGGTAGACTGGTGCCATCTGATGAGGACGCCGCCTATGCGGCGATCGCCGGGGCTCTGAGTTCCTACCTGGCGGACAAGTTCAACCTTCCCGTGGCCGGTCTGACGCGAAGCGCGGTGCGAGCGGTTCTCGACGCCGCATCTGTACCGGAGAGCCTGGTGGGTCGATGCCTTGATTCCCTGGACTGGGCTGATTCCGGCCGTTTCGCTCCGGTGGCCGCAGGGCGCAAGGGCGCCGAGCTGATAGCAGAAGTGGAGCAAGTGATAGCAGAACTAGAGGAGAGGATTGCTTAGTGGCGCGCCGGGACTGTGACGACACTGTGGATCGGAATCGGCGGTGCCGATACCAGGGGCCATGGCAACGATGAGACGGGTGGCGATTCCTGTGGTATTGATGCTCCTACTCGCCGGGTGCTCTGCCGGAACGATATCGGGGGCGGGGTTGGCCGATGCCAATCGACTATACGAGGCTGGGCGATTCGCCGAGTCAATTGCGGCTTACCAGGAGCTGGTGAATGCCGGAGTACAGGATGGAACACTCCATTACAACCTGGGGAACGCCTACTTCAAGGTGGGCGATCTGGGGCGGGCGATCCTGAGCTATCGTCGGGCGCAGCAGGCGCTGCCCCGCGACCGCGACGTGATGGCCAATCTGGAACTGGCTCGCAGCCAGACTCGGGATCGCCTGGAGACTGACGGAGGCGGCCCACTGGTGGGATTCGTGCACCGCGTGCTGGTGAGCGGAACGACGATGGATGAATTGGCGGGGATTGTCCTCGCACTGTGGATCACGCTGTGCGGGCTGCTCATCGTGATCATCTGGCGACCGGGGACCCGCCCGCGTCTGAAGTACCCTATCGCGGTCGTCGTGGTGTTGCTGGGACTCAGTCTGACGTCGGCTGCAGTACGGATGGTGGATGAGGCCGGGGGAGCTCCCGCGGTCGTCGTCGTCGAGAGCGTCGAGACGCACAGCGGGCCGGGCAGTGACTACCTCACCGAGTTCTCGCTGCATGCCGGGACGGAGGTGAGCGTGTTGGGAGCGCGCAACGGTTGGGTCCGCGTGGCGCTTCCTGGCGACTTACAGGGATGGGTGCCGGGAGAGACTGTCGAGGAAGTGTAGGTATGGTCTCCAGGAGTTTGCGCAAGCATCTGCAGTGATGCCAATACGACCGATGTTGGAGTGCGAGAGCACTCTGACCGTGGCAAGAAGGGAAACCACTCCATGGAAGGGACGATTCAAGAGCTTAACGAGCAGGTACGTCAGGAAGCCGTCTTCCTACGGGATTTGCTGGCGGAGATAGAGAAGGTCATCGTGGGGCAGGATCGGTTGATCCAGCGGCTGCTGATCGGGCTTCTGGCCGATGGCCACGTTCTCATCGAAGGGGTGCCCGGGTTGGCGAAGACTCTGGCTGTCAAGACGCTTTCTGAGGCGATCCACGCCGGCTTCCAGCGCATTCAGTTCACGCCCGATCTGCTGCCGGCGGATCTCGTGGGCACCCAGATCTACAGTCCCCGGTCGGGGGAGTTCACGCCCCGCAAAGGTCCCATCTTCGCCAATCTGGTTCTGGCCGATGAGATCAATCGAGCACCGCCCAAGGTACAGAGTGCCTTGCTGGAGGCAATGCAGGAGCGTCAGGTCACCATCGGGGAGGAGACCTACGCGCTGGAAGCGCCATTCCTGGTTCTGGCAACTCAGAATCCAATAGAGCAAGAGGGAACCTACCCGTTGCCCGAGGCGCAGGTCGATCGATTCATGCTCAAGGTGGTGATCGGCTATCCGACCAGAGATGAAGAGCGGGTGATCCTGCACAGGATGACGGGCGCGCCCCTTGCTCCGGTTGCTCCCGTGGTCACACCGGAGCAGGTTCTGCATGCTCGAGAAGTGGCGCGGACGATCTACGTCGATCCCAAGATAGAAGAGTACGTGCTCGACCTGGTCTTTGCCACCCGAGAACCTGCGAGTCATGATCTGGTCGATCTTCGGCCCCTGATTGCGTACGGCGCTTCTCCTCGTGCCACCATATACCTGGTCGCAACCGCCAGGGCTCACGCGTTCCTGCAGGGGCGCGGGTACGTAATCCCTGAGGACGTGAAGCAGGTGGCGCCTGACGTGCTTCGTCACAGAGTGATCGTCACGTATGAGGCCGAGGCCGAAGACATCAGCTCCATTGATGTCGTGCACCGTATCCTGGATCAGGTGGAGGTGCCCTGAATTGCTGCCCTCCGAGCTGATGAAGACAGTTCGACGCATAGAGATCCGCACGCGTCACCTGGTGGATGATAGCTTCGCCGGGGAATACGAGGCCGTCTTCAAGGGCCGCGGGATGGAATTCAGCGAAGTCCGAGAGTACCAGCCGGGTGATGAGGTGCGCTCCATTGACTGGAACGTGACCGCTCGGATGGGCCGGCCTTTCGTCAAGCGCTACGTCGAGGAACGCGAGCTGACGGTGATGTTGGCTTTCGATGCCAGCGCATCGGGCATGTTTGGCACGCGGGATCGCTTCAAGCGAGAGCTGGCGGCCGAACTGGGAGCCGTGCTGGCCTTCTCGGCGATCACTAACAATGACAAGGTTGGTCTGCTGGCCTTCACTGACCGTGCCGAGCTGCACATCCCGCCAAGAAAGGGCCGCAGACACGTTCTGCGACTGATTCGCGATCTGCTGGCCTTCGAGCCGTCGGGGCGGGGAACCGACGTCGTGCTGGCTCTGGATCACTTGAATCGGACACTCAAACGACGTGCGGTCATCTTCCTCATCTCTGACTTCCTGGTGCCCTACGAGGACCCACATGTCCTTCGGGCCTACGAGCGCGCTCTGCTGGTGAGCAATCGGCGCCACGATCTGGTGGCGGTCTGGATAACGGACCCACTGGAACTCGCCTGGCCCGGCGTGGGCATCGTTGCTCTGGAGGATGCTGAGCGGGGGACTCGGTCCTGGGTGGACACTTCCTCGCGAGAGTGGCGCGAAGCGTTCGCCGACAGAGCTACTGCCCTGCGCACGGCGGGCGCAGGGGCCGTTGCCCGCGCCCAGGTTGACAGCATCCGCATACAGGTGGGGGAGGACTACACTGAGCCGCTTCTGACGTTCTTCAAGAACCGTGCCCGCCGCTGGAGGCGGTAGGGTACTGTGGGGATGACGCGGATTGACACGATGGAGCTCATGAGAGAGGGACGGAGAAGAGGGCTTCTTGCGCTGCTCATGCTCGGGGCATGCCTGCTCGTACAAGCCTGCTCGGTGATAGCTCAAGCGCAGCAGGAGGCTGTCTCTGCTGTCTGGGAAGTGGCCCAGGCGTCCGAAAGCGCGTGGACGGTCGGTGACGTGATCCCGCTGCAACTGCTGGTCACTCACCCCGCGGATGTGAGTGTCTCGCTTCCGGAGCTTCCGGCCAGTTGGGGATCCTTCGAGGTGAGCACACAGGAGGTCGCGGAGCAGACAGGCGCGAGTGACGGAAGGGCTATCTCCAGACTAGCCGCGTCGGTGATCCTGTGGGCGCCCGGAGAGTACGAGACACCTCCGATCAAGGTCATCCTTCGGGAACCGGACGGCAGTCTGCGGGAGGCGTCGGTGCAGCCACTGCGGCTAGTGATCGAGAGCGTGCTCACGGAGGAGCAGTCAGAGAAGCGGGATTTGAAGCCCCAAGCATCTCTTCCCCGGCCGCCTATCTGGCCCTGGGTGGTTGCGGGTCTTGCTGCTGCCGGTCTGGCCTTCTTCGCAGCCAGGCGCCTCGCACGCCGGTTGCGAGGACGATCCCTTGACGGGGCCGCGAGTGCCGTACCTGTCGATGATCGACTGCCCGAGGAGATCGCGTACGAGGAACTGGAACGCATCGAAGCCCTGGATCTCCCGTCGCGACGGGAATTCAAGCGCCACTACACACTGGTGGCCGACTGCGTTCGGGTTTACGTGGAGGGTCTCTACAAGGTCCCGGCAATGGACCGTACAACCGGCGAGGTAATGACGGCTCTGAGAAAGGTCAGTCCAGACATCAGTGCTGCCGGGCTGCTGCGGGCCTTACTGGAAGAGGCCGACCTGGTGAAGTTTGCGAAGTTGGTCCCGTCTGTGCAGAGTGCTCGCTCCACCGTTGGAGAGGCTCGCCGATTCGTTGATACCACCAGACCCAGCCGAGAGGAAGTCGAGAGCTCGGCTCCTGGCCGTGCTACCGGAGGGTAAACCCGTTGAGAATGTGGTACGATTGCCGTTCCTATGGAAAGCCCTCTGAGGTCCCGGTGTAGATCCCATGCTGCGATTCGCTCATCCGTGGTGTCTTCTGGCCCTGGCTCTGGTTCCCGCACTGGGGCTGTGGCAGTGGAAGCGTAAGCGGTCGGCCGCGCTGACCTACTCAGACGTGCGCCTCGTACGAGGACTTCCGGTGTCTTCAAGGGTACGTCTGCGCTGGCTGCCCATCTCGTTGCGGTCGCTTGCGCTTGGGTTGATCATCGTAGGGATCGCTCGACCTCAGACCAGCCGCGAGCTGCAGGTGATCCGAGGAAGGGGCGTTGACATCGTACTGGCGGTGGACATCTCTGGAAGCATGGCGGCTCTCGATTTCGAGCCCCAGAATCGCCTGGAGGCCGCCAAGACGGTCATCGGCGACTTCGTGTCGGAACGTCAGTATGATCGGATAGGGGTGGTGGTATTCGCGCGGGAGGCATTCAGTCAGTGCCCGCCCACCTTCGACTACGATGTGCTCCTACGGCTGCTGGATGAGGTGGATCTTGCGCCGGATCTCGGACTCGAGGATGGTACCGCCATCGGCATGGGGATAGCGCAAGCCGCAGGCATGCTCAAGGATAGCGAGGCCAAGAGCCGCGTCATCATCCTGCTTACCGACGGCGTGAACAACGCCGGGCAGATCGATCCCACGACCGCGGCGCAGGCCTCGGCCGCTCTGGGGATCCGAGTGTACACCATTGGGATGGGGCGTCCGGGCCAGGTGCCGTTTCCTGTGGAGGATCCGTTCTTCGGCCGAAGGACGCAGTTGATCGAGAGTGAGATCGATGAGGAGACGCTGCAGGACATCGCGGCCGCAACCGACGCGCTGTACTTCCGCGCCACAGACACCGAAGGGCTCCACCAGGTGTACGAGCGAATCAACCAGATGGAGGAATCCGAGGTGGAGGTGCAGGTCTTCACTCGCTTCAGGGAGCTGGCCGGGTACGTGCTACTGCCAGCGCTGAGTCTGCTGGTGCTAGACCTGATCCTCAGGCACACGTTCTTCAGGACTCTCCCCTAGCAAGCCTCGGCGCAGAGCGAAGGTCGAACCTCGTCTTGCTGGGGGGCTCACACAAGCACCCACGCTTTGCGTTCCGAGCCTCGCACATCCAGTTGTCTCCGTCTTGTTGTCCTGACGTGTCTGTTAGTGTATACTCTGTTGAGTCGCGTGGCTCCGTGCAGGAACCGCAGGCCAGGTTCGGGGAGTATGCCCGCGATGACGCGCGATCCGAGAGTGAGCGGAGGACTGCGATTCTGGAGACGGGAGCGAGAAGGGCTCCGCGATCGAGGTGATGCACGCAATGCGACAAGAAGCCGAGGATGGACCGTATTCGATGTGGGGCGAGTCCGTGAGGCGGATGGTCGGGCGGCTGGTGCACCAGTACGTGGATCTGTGGTGGGAAGACGCCGACTCCGTTCGTGATCCGGGGATCACCTTCAGCAAGCGTGAGCAAGGGGAGCGTGAGGGTCACCTCGCTCGGTTCCTGGATGCGGTTACGGGCGAGCTTCAGAGTGTGCCTCAGACGCGATCGGAGCGCCTGGTCGTGCAGGAACGTATTCTCTCGGCATTCGAGATCCTCGCTCGATCCGCGCTGGGCTTCGAGGATCGCCACCTGGAGATCCTGCTCAATCGAGGGTTTACCGAGGCGGGGACGAGCTTCGTCCAGACTGCGGGCCTGTTTGATCCCTCGATCGGCGGGGCCAGTGTCTTCCAGGCCATCCGGAATGTCTGGGCCATGAACGGTCTTCAGATGCTGCTGGGCTTGCCGGTGCGCCTGACTCCGGCGGTATTCGCCTACAGCATGCTGTATCCCTATACTGACAACTTCCTGGATGACCCATCGATTCCGGGGGAGACCAAGGCTAGATTCAACGAGCGCTTCGCCCAGAGGCTGGCCGGCGAACCTGTGGCCCCGCTCAATTCGCAGGAGCAGCCCATTTGGGATCTGTTGGGTCTGATCGAGGGCCAGTACAGTCGCTCCGAGTTCCCTCATGTTTTCGAGAGCTTGTTGGCCATCCACAGAGCGCAGGAGAAGAGCCTGCGTCTACTGCACAGGGATGCATCGCCCAATGAGGTCGACGTGCTGGGGATTGCCATAGAGAAGGGCGGCACTTCGGTGCTCGCCGATGGCTATCTCGTGGCGGGTTCCTTGACGCCAGCTCAGGCGGAGTTCCTCTTCGGGTACGGAGCCTTCCTGCAGCTCGCGGACGACCTCCAGGACGTGCGCGGTGATCTCGACAGCGGACTCTTGACTGTGTTCTCGCAGGCCGCCAATCATTGGCCACTGGATGCGCTGACCGACAAGGCATTCGACTTTGCCCATCGTGTGTTGCCGCGCGTGGAGTCCTTCGCTCCGGGCGGGCCTGCTCCACTCAAGGAGCTGATGGCGAGGAGCGCTCGCACCGTACTGATCAACGCCGTCGGGCGTTCGGGCAGGTTCTTCACGGAGTCGTACCGGCGAAGTGCCGAGGCCCGTTCGCCTTTTCGTTTCGCGTTCCTGAAGAAATGTCGGAGGAGGCTCGCCCGCCAGCGCGTATCCTTGACCAGACTGGTGGGAGCATTCGCTCTTGCCGCCGACGCGGAAGCGCCCTTTGCGCTGCCGGGGAAGGCGACGTCACCGCAAGCGGAAGAGGCAGCAGGTAGTGACCCGAGACTCCATGCCTAGGGGATAGGCCAGATCAATGGGCGGTTGGAAGCGGAATCTGTACGTGATAGCAGGTGCTGAGTTTCTGACCGTGCTCGGGTTCAGTTGCATGCTGTCCTTCATCCCCTACTATATCCAGGAACTGGGGATCTCTGATCTGGACGAGGTGGCGCTCTGGGCTGGGTTGGTGAGCAGTGCTCCATCTCTCTTGATGGCTTTCGTCTCGCCGATCTGGGGATTCATGGCCGACCGATATGGGCGGAAGGTGATGCTGGAACGAGCCATCTTCGGTGCCAGCCTGTGCCTTGGTCTGTGCGGCCTCGTACGAAACGTGCAGCAATTCGTGGCCATCCGTGTGGTTCAGGGGGCGCTGACCGGCTCGGTCAGCGCAGCGACTACACTGGTGGCCTCTGTCACTCCACGCGAGAGATCCGGATACGGTCTCGGCATACTCCAGATGGCCATATACGCGGGGGCCTCCTTCGGACCGCTGGTGGGCGGCGTGATCGCGGACAACCTGGGCTATCGCCCGGTCTTTGGCTTCACCTCGGTTCTGCTGCTCTTGTCAGGGCTTTGCGTGGTCCTATTCGTCTCAGAGGATTTCGAGCCTGCTCGCGATCGTCCCGAGCGGGTGGGCGGCCGGATCTGGGGAGACGTGAAAGCGACGCTGCGATCTACTCAGTTGCTTGGCGTCCTCGCGGTGTCAGTGGTGGCGCGGCTCGCCGATTCGAGTGTCAGGCCGATGTTGCCGATCTTCGTGCAGTTGCTGGCGCCGACCGAAGAGCGGATAGCCTCGGTTGCCGGGAGCGTATCCGCAGCGTCAGCGGTTGTGGCAGGTCTGGCTTCCATCGTGGCCGGACGATGGGGGGACAAGCTGGGCTACAGGAAGATCTTGCTGTCGTGCACCATCGGTGCGTGCCTGCTCCTGATCCCTCAGGCCTTCGTGCGGGAGGTGTGGCAGTTGTTCGTGCTCCGCGCTTTGGTCGGGGCTTGTGTAGGGGGCACCTTCCCACTCGTGAGCGCCGCCGTCGCTGTGTCGGTCGCGCCCGAACGTCAGGGGGCCGCTCATGGTGTGAACAACAGTGCCAGAGCGCTTGGTCGTGCACTCGGGCCCATGCTGGGGGCTGCTACGGCAACGACGCTCGGGTTCAGAGCCGTGTTCCTAGTAGCGGCGGTGCTCTTTGGCATCACGGCTGTGACCATAGCGACTCTGATTGGCGATCGGGCGGGCGAAGGAACCCCGGTTGAGAGGACTACTGGCGCAAAGGTGTAGCCTGCCGCACGCTCGACATGGTGGGGATCATCCACATGACACAAACGGCAGGATGCTCGGCTACCGATTGGTGAATGGACTCATCCGGGCGTTTCGGTTCTGCGATCCACTAGCCACGTGTGAACCGATCGAGTCGCGGCCACTTGCCTGGTGAACTCAGCCGCCGCACAGCCATTGTTTGCCTTCCCTCGATTTCGGTGCTATAATGCAATCGTGCGGGGGCGAGTAGCTCAGTTGGTTAGAGCGTACGGTTCACATCCGTGAGGTCGTAGGTTCGAGTCCTATCTCGCCCACTCGGATCGGGGAGCGTTGTCCGGTTGTCGTGGAACGGACAACGCTCTTCTGCCTTACTGCGCTCTGTGACGAGGGAGTGACCGAAGTGATCCCTGAGCTTGCCGTCGACTGCCGCCTCGTGGCGCCGCTCTGGCTACTGGCCTACGTTGCCTTGTATGGGTTGATCTCGGCCTTGACCTGGCATTACGGGAAAGGCAGCAGCGAGAACGCTCTGGTGCTGAGGCTGAGGTCTTGGCCCCACTGGGGTACTCTCGGTCGGGCTGCGAGGTTGGTCAGCGGAGTTGGCCTGTGCTACGCTGCGATCATTTGCGGCGTGATCAGCCCGATGGACACGGGGCTCGCGGGCATCGACTGGCTTTCGGGGATCGGTAAGGGCATTGGGTGGGGAGTGGCAAGCTTCCTACTGCTCACCTACTTCATCTGGGGTCACGCCCGAGGCATCCGCGGCGACGAGCCGCCGCTCTCTTCTGTTCGCGCTACTTGGGGCAGTCCGGTGCACGGGTTGGCTCGGTCTCTCGCTGACGAGGGGTTGTGGGCGTTCTATCGGGGCGTGAGTATTCCGTGGCTTGGCCGCTATCCTGGTGCCTACGTGGGACTGGCACTGGCACTCGCAATACCTTGTCTGAGCCCCTGGACGCGGGCTGCCCTCCGTCAGGCTGGGGACAGGGAGACACTCCTGCTCGATGTCTGTCTGGCCATCATCTCCACGACCTGCTACGTGCTGACAGCGAACCTCTGGATCTGCCTCGCCCTCCATGCCCTGCTGGCCGCAAGCGTCAGCAGTCTGCTCGCGGCGCTCCCCAGGTCCCGCACTAAGTCGACATAAGTACGGCAGACATTCGCTTCGGTAGCCTACCTCTGGCAGGACTGAGAAACGGGACCGGAGGGGGCGGTGGCGAGTCTCTGTTGCCGCAGGGGGCCATTGATGCTACAATTGGGCTGCAGGCGTGTGGTGGGGTGTGGGCTCGTGCTGCCGCGCGAGTGACCCTGAAGGGGAGACGTGGCCATGCTGATCACGAATGGAACCCTCATCACGATGAGTGATGGGGTAGGTCTTGTCCGTGATGGCGGACTGCGGATACTGGGGGACACCATCGCCGAGGTTGGTGCGTCCTCGCAGTTGCGAGAACGGTACCCGGACGAGGAGTCCCTGGACGCATCCGGGATGCTGGTCGCCCCCGGGAATATCTGTGCCCACACGCACTTCTACGGGGCGTTTGCCCGGGGCATGGCGATCCCCGGAGCGAGTCCCGAGGATTTCCCTCAGATTCTCGAACGTCTGTGGTGGCGGCTCGACAAGGCCCTCACGCCAGAGCAGATTCGGTACAGCGCCCTGGTTTGCCTGGCGGATGCCATCCAGAATGGGACAACCACCTTGATAGACCACCACGCGTCCCCCACTTTCGTCGATGGGTCGCTGGATGTGATCGCCGAGGCTACTCGGGAAGCTGGGTTGCGTGCTTGTCTGTGCTACGAGGTATCTGACCGCGATGGGTCTGAAGTTGCCAAGGCTGGGATCAGAGAGAACGCACGCTTCATCAGGCGGGCCGGTGACTTCTCGGGCCTTCTCGCCGGCGCTTTCGGCCTGCACGCGTCACTGACTCTCTCGGACGAGACCCTGGGAGAGGCCGTGGCGACGTCGCGCTCACTGGGCACCGGCTGTCATATCCACGTGGCCGAGGGACAGGCTGACGTACAGGACTCGCTGCAGAAGTATGGGGTTAGGGTCGTGGAGCGGCTGCATCGCCTGGGAGTGTTGGGTCCCAAGAGCATCGCTGCGCACTGTGTTCACGTGGACGACTCCGAGATAGATGTGTTGCGGGAGAGTGGCACGCATGTGGTGCACAACCCCCGCTCCAATATGAACAATGCGGTGGGAGTGGCGCCTGTTCTCGAGATGCTGGCCCGAGGAGTGTCCGTGGGGCTCGGCAACGATGGCTTCTCCAACAACATGTATTCTGAGATGAAGATGGCCTACCTTGTGCACAAGCTGGCCCAGGGAGATCCCAGGGTGATGAGTGCCACGCAGGTGCTGGACATGGCCGTTACCGAGAACGCGGCTGTCACCAGATGCTTCTTTGACCGGCCCCTCGGTGTGCTCGCGCCCGGCGCTTACGCCGATGTCGTGTTGGTGGACTATTCTTCTCCCACGCCCTTGACCGAGGAGAACTACCCGTGGCATGTCATGTTTGGCCTGGACGGCTCACACGTGGATACTACGATGGTGGGAGGCAAGGTACTGATGCGTGGTCGGGAGCTGCTCACCCTTGATCTGGCGGAGGTCCACGCAAAGGCTCGGCGGCAGGCCATGCAGCTCTGGGAGACGATTCGAGCCGATGCATGATTGACCCGAAAGGAGTGCAGAATCGTGGCTGATCTGCGAGTTGAGGTATGCGGCATCTCCTTTCCGAACCCGGTGTGGCCGGCCCCAGGACCGCCCGTGCGGAACGGTGCGGCCATGGTCGCCTGTGCTGAAGGAGGGGCCGGGGCTCTGGTATCCAAGACCGTCTCCGTCGTACCTGCGCAGGTCCCCACGCCCAACATGGCTGAGATCAAGGGGGGGGTTCTCAACACCGAGTTGTGGTCGGAGGTGCCGGTCGAACGATGGCTGGAGTCCGAGTATGCCATGGCGAAGACGACTGGGCTACCCCTCATCGTCGGTCTGGGTTACAGTGCCGATGATATCCACAACCTCGCTCCGCGTGTCGCCAGGTATGCGGACGCTCTGGAGCTGTCGACGCACTATATCGGTGAGGATCCAAGCCCCATGATGGCTGCCATTCGTGCGGCGAAGAACGCGGTCTCTGTGCCGGTCTTCGTGAAGCTCAGTCCCCTGGGCAGGGAGATGGCGGCGGCCGCGAGGCACGCTCAGGAAGCCGGTGCTGACGCCATCGTGGCGATCAATTCGTTTGGCCCCTGCCTCGGGATCGACGCAGAGACCGGGTGTCCTCTCATGGGAAGCGAGAACGGGTACGGCTGGCTCTCAGGCCCGGCCATCAAGCCACTGGCGCTCCGCTGTGTGCTGGACATCGTTAGGGAGGTCGATCTACCGGTGATTGGCGTCGGGGGAGTGAGCCGGGGGATCGACGTGATCGAGATGTTCATGGCCGGGGCGGTGGCGGTTCAGGTGTGCACTGCCTGCATCCTGAGAGGGCCCAAGGTCTTCGGCAAGATCGTGACGGAGACGGGCCGGTGGTTGGACGACCACGGTCACTCATCCTTACAAGAGATACACGGGCTGACCCTGCGGCGGCTCGCCGAGCGAGATGTGAGGACACATGCCGTGCCCCCGACCCTGGATCTGGACCGGTGTACAGGCTGTGGTTTGTGCGAGATCAGTTGTGCCTACGGCGCCATTCGAGTGGTGGACCGACTCGCGGTGCTGGATGAGGAGGCCTGCGCAGGCTGTGGGCTATGCGTCACTCGCTGCCGGCCTGGGGCATTGACGATGCCAGAGCAGGCCTGATGGCGATGGATCTGTGTACGGCGGCGGGCCTGGAGCGCGGGGACGTGGTTGCCTTCGTAGGTGCGGGAGGCAAGACGGGCGCCATGTTCAGGGCGGCCAAGGAGTTGGTCAGCCAAGGGTATCGAGTTATCACTACTACGACTACCATGATCTGGCAACCCTCGGCTGCCCAGAGTCGCGTCGTGATCGTCGAGCCACAGGAGGATCGGCTTCTGGCGAACACGCGCCGCGAGCTGTCGTATGGGGCACACGTCACCGTGGCAGCCTCCCCGGCCAAGGGAGGCAAGCTGAGAGGGATTCAGTCCTCGACTGTTGGAAGACTCTCCGAGATGGCGGACATCGTGCTGGTGGAAGCCGACGGGGCGAGAGGGCTCTCCCTGAAAGCTCCGGCGCCGCACGAGCCCGTCATTCCCCCGTCCACTACGGTGGTGATGCCGGTCGTGGCCGTCGATGCCGTAGGGGAGGGTCTGACGGAAGGAATCGCGCACCGTCCCGAGCGGGTGGCTGCGGTCACAGGCCTATCCGTAGGGGAAACGATCACAGCCGAAATCGTGGGGCGCTTGTTGGCTTCGACGAAGGGCGGATTGAAGGCCATCCCGAACCATGCAAGGGTAGTGTGCTTGGTGAACAAGATTGATGCAGAGGCCGATCTTGCTGCGGGACGGGAAATCGCTAGATCATGTCTGAACACGTCACGGGTGGACTCGGTCCTGCTGGCCGCGGTGGCTGATGACCCGCCTGTGAGAGAGCGGTGGCAGCGCGTCTCCGCGGTTGTGCTGGCGGCCGGCGAGTCGCGACGCTTCGGGAGTACGAAGCAGCTCCTGTCACTGGGCGACGAGACCTTGCTGGGACACGTCCTGAAGCGGGTATGCGCGTCCTGGGCGAGTGAGGTCCTGGTTGTGTTGGGGCATGCCGCGCAGAGGATTGGCAGCGCCCTGGAGGATTCCTCTGGTGGCACGGCGCATCGTTGGCGTACGGTACTTGCCGAGGGTTGGGCTGGGGGGCAGTCAGTTTCTGTGAAGGAAGGTCTGGCGGCCGTCTCCTCTCGATCCCAGGCGGTCATCTTCGTGTTGGGGGACCAGCCGGACATCACCGGAGGACTGGTGAACGAGCTTCTGGTACGCTACGCGCAGACGGGAGCGCCGATCGTGGCCGTGGAGCACGGCGATCAACTCCTGCCGCCGGTGCTCTTCGATCGCTCCACCTTCGACGAGTTGCGGTGTCTTTCGGGCGATGCGGGAGGGCGCGAGGTGGTGCGTCGCCATATCGAGGAGGTGGAGAGGGTGGTCTTGCCCGAGGCGTGCCCGTTCAGAGACATAGACACACCCGAGGACTACTCGACCCTCAAGGCGGAAGGCTGGCGGGCATCGTAGGGTCTTGCCGGCGACCTGACGAGGATCACATTCAGAGACGGGAGGACGAAGGATTGACGAGACTAGGCGATGTTAAGGCTCTTGTTATCGACATGGATGGCGTGTTGTACAGAGTGAATGCCCCGATACCGGGTGCCGCCGAGTTCCTGCAGGCTCTGCGGGAGGAGGCGATACCCTTCTTGCTCTTGACCAACAACTCCACGCTGACGCGCGAGATGTACGTGAGCAAGCTGCACAGGATGGGCATCGAGGTGCGGATCGACCAGATCCTCACCTCGGCACTGGCTACGGCAGACTATCTGAGGGATCACGTACCTGCCGGGTCGCGAGTCTACGTCTTGGGTGAGGATGGCATTGTGCAGGCGGTGCGCGAGACTGATTGTACCCTCACCGATGAGGACCCCGAGTATGTGGTTGTCGGGTTTGACCACCAGATCAACTACGAGAAACTGAAAATCGCGAGTCTGGCCATTCGCAACGGAGCCAAGTACATCGCGACCAACCCCGATGTCACCCTTCCATCAGAGGAGGGCCTGTTGCCCGGATGCGGGGCGATTCTGGCCGCCGTGACCGCGGCGACCGGCGTGGCTCCGCTCGTGATCGGCAAACCGCAGCGCGAGATGTTCGACCAGGCTGTGGAGCATCTCGGATCGGACCGATCTGTCACCGCTATGGTAGGGGACCGCGTGGAGACCGATATCGTTGGGGCGCAGGGTGCGGGTCTGCTGACCATTCTGCTTCTCTCCGGAGCGACGACAAAGGATGACATAGCCGGAGTGGACGCGCCGGCGGACTTCGTCTTCGACGGGATAGGCGCTCTAGGCGAGGCCTGGCGGCTCAGTCGCGAATGACGCAAACCGACTCTGCGGGTCAGCGGGGTGGCAGGCAGGTGTTTCACGGAGTGGGAGGACTGTGACCGAGACGACTCTGGCATTGGACAAGGATTACGACGAGTGGGCGGCGCTGCTCCTGTCTTGGGAGGAGCCCTCCTATCGTGCCGAGCAGGTATGGTCCTGGTTGTACCGGTCACTGGTTCCGAGTCCGGTCGACATGCGCAACCTTCCTCTGAGTCTGCGTCGAAGACTGGAGGAATCCCTGGAGTGGCAGTTGCTGTGGCCGACTGAGACGCTCACGTCCGATGATGGCTTCACGGAGAAGGTGCTCTTCCGGCTTCGAGACAAGGAGTTGATCGAGGCCGTTCTGATGCGATATGATGATCGCCGCACCGTTTGTGTATCGACGCAAGTCGGCTGCGCGCTGGGCTGTCCCTTCTGTGCGACCGGACAGGGAGGATTCAAGCGTAACCTGGCCGCGGGTGAGATCGTGGCGCAGGTGTTGCACTTCGCGCGCGACCTATCGACTGCCGGGGATCGCATCACCAACGTGGTGCTCATGGGTATGGGGGAGCCCTTTCTGAACTACGAGGCTACCTGGCTAGCAATCGGAAGGTTGAACGACCATCGCGGGTTCAATCTGGGAGCCCGGCACTTCACCATCTCCACGGCAGGCCACGTCCCGGGCATCCGCCGCATGGCTCAGGAGGAGTTGCCGGTCGGGTTGGCTGTGTCGCTTCATGCTGCAAACGATGAGCTACGAGATCGATTGGTGCCCCTCAACCGACGCTTTCCTCTCGGTGCCCTGATGGAGGCCTGCCGAGAGTACGCCCGCAAGACCAGGCGTCGCGTGACGTTCGAGTACGCGCTGATCGAACTGATCAACGATAGGGCCGCCGATGCGCGCGAACTGGCTCGGCTGACCAGGGGTATGCCACGACACGTGAATCTCATCCCCTTGAACCCCACCGTTGCTTGCGACTACCATCCATCCTCTCGGCAGCGTGTACGGGCTTTCCAGGCGGCGCTGGATGCTGAGGGGGTGAGCAACACGGTGCGCATCAGTCGAGGAATCGACATCCAGGCAGGTTGCGGCCAGCTGCGAGCGGCACGCGACGCGACATAACGTCTGTCTCGATGGTGCCCGTGCTTGGTTTCGAGCCACCCCAGCAGGAAGTGCTGGCGTCGGTGCGGTCCTCGTTGAGAATGCGGCCATCTGAACCTCTGGTCGGCAGTGGTCTCTGCGAAACGGTGTACTCCCTGGTTGTGAATGGACTCTGCAAACCTCCTCGTCCCCATTTCTGTGGGCAGTATGCCTGACCCGTCGCGGCACGGGAGTGCG